>Ga0209345_10005581_pt1 | contig 11628 bp, 8 predicted proteins | sample Cruoilmetagenom7_FD_187294 | JGI IMG/M metagenome (GOLD analysis project Ga0209345, IMG submission 187294) | Oil polluted marine microbial communities from Coal Oil Point, Santa Barbara, California, USA - Sample 7 (SPAdes) (version 2) | ecosystem: Environmental > Aquatic > Marine > Oil seeps ...
GCTTGGATATGTTGATCCGGTGCCGGGGGCCGAGACAGCGCTCGCTCAGGCAACGGGCGAGGCGCTGACCTTTAGCGGGGTAGAGGCCGGTGTGATTGACGTGGCCTTCTTTCGTGCATCAGACCCGCTATGCGCACAGTTGGCGCGTGTCGGGTTGCGGTTTGATCTGCCAGAGCCGGTCAAAACAGAGACACCCAAAGCTCCGGGCTCGGACCCGAAAAAGCCCCCGATCCTTTGGTAAGGGTGATTGGTGTTAGGGTTAGTATCCAGAGTTTCTGTCAACCAGATGCAGATATGGCAAGCCAGCTTCACCCCGCCGCACATTTTCTGCGATGACCTGACTGGCAGTGTCGCTGCGCGTCTCAGAGGCAATATGCGGAGTCACCGTGACGTTCGGATGCGCCCAAAAGGGGTGTTCCGCAGGAAGGGGTTCAACACGGAATACATCCAGTGTTGCATGGCTGATCTGCCCACTATCAAGCGCAGCAAGCAAGGCGTCATCATCAATTAGCGGACCACGACCAGGGTTGATAATCTTAGCGCCTTTTGGCATCAGAGCCAGTGTTTCGGCATCTAGGATATTCCCGGTTTCCGGCGTTTTGGGAAGCAAGAGAACGAGAATCTCTGAGGATTGCAGAACAGTTTTCAGGCCCTCTTCGCTACAGTGGCAGGCGATACCATCAAGCTGTTTTTTGCTTTTGCTCCAGCCAAGGACATTGAAGTTGAGCGCTGAAAGGGCCTCTCCACAGGCTTGCCCTAATGCGCCAAGCCCAAGAATGCCAACAGTTCTGTTTCGCGCGAGCGGTGGAACATAGTTACGCCAGATTCCATCCTGCCCGTGAATATGCTGGTCCACTCCTAAATGATAACGCAGAACATGGCCTGTTACCCATTCGACCATGCCTTCGCTCAGCCCACTGTCAACCATCCGGGCCAGTGGAATTTTAAGGGTCGGGTTTCCGACGATATCCTCAACCCCGGCCCAGAGATTCAAAACCGCCTTTGCCCGGCTGAATGGTGAAAAATCCTTGAGCGGCCCATTCGGAGCGTAGACAATATAGTCAATGATCGAGGGGTCGTCACATTTGTCTGACAGAGAGTAACTTAACCCTGTTTCATCCAGCGCCTCGCGGAGTGGAGCCTCATATTCATCCCATCGTACGTCTTTCGCCGCAAAATAGATGTGGATCATCGCATGAAACCCCGCGTCTTAAGTTTTCCGTTACTTGCCCTGCCAACGATCTAACGTGAGAAAGAAGCAGGGACCAGCGCGAAGTTGCACCAAACGTTAGCGAGGCCTGTGGACATGTGCGCTTTGGACCAGACCAAAAGCCACAAGAATAACAAGCATGGCAGAACCGCCATAAGACACCAGCGGCAAAGGCACCCCAACAACAGGCGCGAGCCCCATAACCATGGACATGTTCACCGCAAAGAACAAAAAGAAAGTCGCCGCTATTCCCAGCGTAAGCAGAGAAGAAAACCGATCCTTATTGCGAAGCGCAGAGACAACGCAAAAGAATAATATCAGTGTGTAAAGCGTGAGCAGTGAAATCCCGCCCACAAAGCCGAACTCTTCGGCGAGTGTCGTGAAAATGAAATCTGTATGTTTTTCGGGCAAAAAGTTCAGCCGGCTTTGCGTACCCTGCATGAAGCCGCGACCGGTCCACCCGCCAGACCCAAGGGCGATCTTGGATTGCGTAATATGGTAACCCGCCCCTAACGGGTCGCTTGAAGGATCAAGAAATGTATCGATCCTGCGATACTGATAGTCTTTCAGGAATTGCCATTCCGTCCCACGCAGTTTGAAAACAGCTGTTATCGCGCCAACGCCGCTCGCAACGACACCTGCAAAATAGTACCAGCTGACACCGGCAAGAAACATAATGATCCCGCCACCTGCTACCAAAAGGATGGCCGTCCCGAGATCAGGTTGACGCAATACAAGGTAGGTCGGGACAAGGATCAGCAAAATTGGGATGATTACCCAAAAGGGTCGGGATGTTTTCTTGACGTCAAGCCAGTCGTAGTAGGCAGCGAGGATCATCACCAGTGTAAATTTCGTTAATTCCGAAGGTTGCAGGCGCATGAAACCGAGGTCAATCCAGCGCTGAGCGCCCATGCCAACGGCGCCAAACAGCTCTACCAGCAGCAAGAGCGCGAGCGAGCCAAGATAAGCGACGCCAGCCATGTTGCGCCAAAACCAGATCGGAACCATTGCAACGAGGAACATCAATACCATTCCAAGACCAAACCTTTTCATCTGCGGTTCAACCCAGGGTGTCAAAGAACCACCTGCAACAGAGAACAGCATCAGGAAACCAACGCAGCTCACGGCCGTCAGCAGCAGGATCACAGGCCAGTTCAGGTGAAAAATCTTGCTTAGCCCGGTTGGCGCTGTCTTTAGGTTGTACTCCAGATAGCTCATGCCTGATCTTTTCCGTCCTCGGCAGAGCTGGGGTTTCGAAGTGGAAGTTCGCGCTGCATTTCGCGAATCCGTTCGTGATCTGAGGCGGGATAAGCTGCCAGAGGTGGTAATCCTCCGTAGAGTGCCTGCAGAACAATATCACGTGCCACAGGGGCCGCCGCTTTGGAACCGCCGCCGCCATGTTCCACCACAACAGATACCGCGATTTTTGGCGCGTCAAATGGCGCGAAACATACGAACAAAGCGTGGTCGCGCTGCTCCCAGGGAACATCCTGGTTTCGAACAACAGCACTGCGGACCTGGCTGGTGCCGGTTTTGCCGGCCATCCGAAACGCATCTTCAACGATACGTGACCTGAACGCGGTTCCACGCCGACTGTTAGAAACGTCAAACATCGCGCGCCTTACCTGACGCAGCAGGTTTTCATTCAGACCCAAAGGCGTTCCGGCGTGGCTGGGTTGCTCAACACCATTGATTGATTTTACAAGCCTGGGCGTCACTGTCCTGCCAGTCGCCAAACGCGCTGCCATGATTGAAAGCTGTAGGGGCGAGGCCAACACAAACCCCTGTCCAATTGCTGCGTTCAGTGTATCGCCAACCTGCCATCCTTCGCCGTGTCGCTCTCGTTTCCAGTCCTTTGTCGGGGCAAGCCCCTGGGCAACAGCTGACATAGGCAGGTCATGCCGTTCGCCGAGACCAAGAAGCCTTGCCATTGCCGAAATTTTTTCAATTCCAACACGCTGGGCAAGCTCGTAATAGTAGACGTCGCAAGATCGCATCAAGCTGTCGTGCAGGTTCACATTGCCATGTCCACCCCGCTTCCAGCAATGGAAACGGCGGCCACCGAGGTACGTGTAACCCGGACAGTAAACTGTATCTTCCGGAGACACGACGCCGTCGTGAAGTGCAGCGAGCGCCGTGACCATTTTAAACGTTGAACCCGGCGGATAGGTGCCCTGAACTGCCTTGCCTGCAAGCGGGCGGTATTTGTTTTCAGTCAATTCCGAATAGTCGGCGACGGAAATCCCACGAACGAATTTATTCGGGTCGAACGACGGTGAAGAGGCGATTGCAAGCAGGTCGCCCGTTTCCGTGTCGATGACAGAAGCGGCAGCGCTCTCACCCGCAAGGCGCGCCTGTATGAAATTCTGTAAATCAGCGTCCACCGAAAGCTGGATGTTCGCACCGGGTTCACCATCTATCCGGTCAAGTTCACGCATAACGCGGCCAGTTGCATTGACCTCGATACGGCGATGACCAGCTTTGCCACGCAGTTCGTGTTCGAGTTTCGCCTCGACACCGGATTTGCCTATTTGAAATTTAGGAATTTGCAGCAAAGGATCAGGATCATTCAGACGCTCAAGATCATAGTCGCTTACAGGTCCGACATAGCCCACAACATGGGCGAAATCCTGACCGCGTGGATAGCCGCGTGACAAACCAACTTCTGGTGTAACACCGGGCAGGGCGGGTGCATTCACCGCAACGGCAGAGATGTCTTCCCAGCGCAGACGATCTGCGACTGTTACAGGAACAAAAGGACTCCGGCGATAAATTTCGCGCGTGGCACGCTCAAGATCCTCTTCGGTAAGAGGCACCAGCCGCGCAAGGCGTGCAAGAACATCTTCCACATCGCCAGCATCTTCACGCACCAGAACGATTTTGTAATTTTGTTCGTTAGCGGCCAGCAATGCGCCGTTGCGGTCGAACATCAGGCCTCTGGCCGGTGGTAGGAGACGAACGTTAATCCGGTTTTCTTCGGCCAACATGCGAAACTGGTCGGCCTGATCAACCTGTAAATACCGCATTCTGAGGCCGAGTGCACCGACAAAGGCCAATTGAGCACCACCCATAATCAAACCTCGCCGCGAAACCTTTCGCGAACTGAATTCTGAATCTTTGGCGGTGCGTTTCATTGAAAAGTCTCTACCTGTTCAGTTCTGCCGGAGTGATTTTCGAAATGCCGAGAGCGTATTTTGAGAATAGCACAGTCAAAGGATAGGCCAAACTGGTAGCAATAAATTGCAAGAGTGAAAGGCCAAGAACGGGTGGATCAACCATCAGGATCAACAGGATCAGTCGGTTGCCAAGCAACACGCAAGCTATGACCACGGTTACAACTGCCCATTCCAAAAGAAATGGGAATTCACGAATGAAATGGCTGCGCGCACGCAAAAATTCGGTTCCCAGCACAGCGAGCGCGGCCATTAATCCTGGTGGTCGCAAGAAAAACATATCCGAAATCAGAAAGACGATCCCAACTGAAAGCGCCGGAAGGTAGTCAGGTCGCCGCACCACCCAGCAAAATGATAAACAGATCAACAGATCAGGCGCAGACCATTGGGTCGGAATAGTCTGCATCGGCAGAAGGTGGAAAAAAACAATGATGGCACAAAGCCCCAGAAAAGCGATCCGATAGACCCAAATACGAGAAGTCACCGGGTTAATCACTGGTTTCCACCTCGGTTGTTTCTGTTGTGTTTTCGGTGGGGGCAGATGGTGCCAGCAAACCACCCGGGTCATGTATCTGTTCATGTTCACGGCTGCGCAGAACACGTAAAAACTCAAGGCGCTCATAATCAGCTGCCAGTCGAACCCGCAATCTGCCATCTGTTCCAAGCGCGACTTGCCCCACAAGCAACCCGGCGGGAAAGACACCTCCGTCTCCGGAAGACACTACCCTGTCCCCGGGGCGAATGAGTTCCGGGTTTTCCAGAAGTTCAAGGGGCGGTGCTGCTGTGTTATCTCCTGTTAAAAGAGAGCGCTGACCCGTGGGTTGAATAGCAACCGGAATCCGACTGTTTGAATCTGTCAGCAAAATCACCCGGGCCGTGTTGCGTCCGACACCTGAGATGCGTCCGACAATTCCGATCCCGTCCATTGTTGCCCAGCCGTCTTTGATGCCATCTCTTTCTCCGACGTTCACCAGTACGGATTGACGAAAGGGGGACCCACTGTCAGCAATCACAACACCGGTGACATAAGTTAAAAGCGGATCCAGCCGCACATTGTTCAGATCCAGCAGTCTTGCATTTTTCTGTTCTAGTTGAAGGGCGGCCTCTTTCCAGGCTTTCATCTGCTGGAGTTCTCGGCGTAGCTCCTGATTTTGTTCATAGATTCGTTGGTAACTTTGAAAGTCCGAAAACATGGATGTCGCGGCAGTGACCGGGCGCAGCGCCCAGTCAAAACTGGGCATAACGCGGTCAACAAGATTGGCACGAAACCGTTCGACCCGCGGGCTATCAATCCGCCAGAGCAAAAACAGACCGATAAGAACAAAAATCAGCAGGCCGACCAGGATACGCCTGACCGGGCGGACATATTCGTCGCCTGAGTTTCTGTCCTTTGCCACGGCAATTCCCCGTGTCGCCTCATTCAGCTATCGTAGTCGATCACATGGCGTAGCTGCTTTTCATACTCAAGCGCCTTGCCAGTTCCAAGTGCCACACAGTTTAGCGATTCATCAGCGACCGAAATGGCAAGCCCGGTTTGTTCGCGAAGCGCCAGGTCAAGTTCTCCAAGCAATGCACCACCACCTGTGAGCATAACGCCGCGATCAACAATATCCGCGGCAAGGTCCGGAGGTGTCGCTTCAAGCGCGATCATCACAGCTTCGCAAATCTGTTGGACTGGTTCGGCCAATGCTTCGGCGACCTGAGCTTGATTGATTTCGATTTCTTTTGGCACGCCATTCAACAAATCGCGTCCGCGGATTTGCATGGACGCACCACGCCCGTCATCGGGCATCCGTGCGGTCCCGATAGAGGTCTTGATGCGTTCGGCAGTTGATTCACCAATCAGAAGGTTTTGCTGACGGCGAAGATAGTTCACAATCGCCTCATCCATTCTGTCACCACCGACACGCACAGAGCGTGCATAGACGATATCGCCAAGCGAAAGTACCGCAACTTCGGTTGTGCCGCCTCCGATATCAACAACCATATTACCTGTCGGATCAGTGATTGGCATTCCAGCGCCGATCGCCGCAGCGATCGGCTCTGCAATCAGTCCGGCGCGGCGTGCACCCGCAGACAAAACAGATTGGCGGATAGCGCGTTTTTCAACAGGGGTCGCTCCATGTGGGACGCAGACTATAATTTTCGGTTTTGAAAACGTTGTCCGTTTGTGAACTTTCCGAATGAAGTGTTTGATCATTTCTTCGGCAGTGTCAAAATCGGCGATTACACCTTCGCGCATCGGACGGATCGCCTGAATGCTGCCCGGCGTACGGCCCAGCATAAGTTTAGCGTCTTCGCCAACCGCAAGAACTTTCTTAATGCCGTCCTTGATGTGGTAGGCAACCACAGAGGGTTCTGAAAGGACGACCCCTTTGCCTTTGACGTAAACCAACGTGTTGGCCGTGCCGAGGTCAATTGCCATATCAGACGAAAAAAGGCCTCTGAGAACATCTACCATTTTATTATGCAAACCTTCTAAGTACAAAAAATACGGTACAAGACTCATAGCCTCTTGATAGCTAAGACTTATGGGCTTTGCGCCGGCTACAGTAAAGGGGACTATACACAGAAAACTGCGCAAAATCCTGCCGATTTCTGACTTTTTTAGGGTATTTGATAGCACAAATCGAACATTCCGCCAGAATTGCGCTAAATTGGAAGAAGTAGCAGGAGCGGGGTTAGCCGCTCTTGCCAGAGGATTAGTTCAAAGCTGCTGGAGCCGTTTTTTGACGACGCACAAGTAAGCGATTCAACGCGTTCACATAGGCTTTGGCCGAAGCGACAACTGTATCAGTGTCAGCTGCCTGGCCCGTTGCGATTTTACCGTCTTCTTCCATCCGCACGCTAACGGTTGCCTGGGCGTCCGTTCCTTCGGTGACAGCGTGCACCTGATAAAGCTGCAAGTTTACGTTATGCGGAAACAGCGCCTTTACGGCGTTGAATGTTGCATCAACCGGGCCGTCTCCCTCGGCAGTTGTGCTGGATTCCTTGCCATCGATTGACAAGGTCAGGTCCGCGGTTTGCGGCCCTTCGGTTCCACAAACCACGCGAAGGTGTTTTACCTGAATATGATCGTTCTCCGCGTCAGAGGTACTGTCACGCATCAGCGCCAAAAGATCGTCGTCGAAAACTTCTTTCTTGCGATCAGCAAGCGCCTTGAAACGTACAAACACATCTTTCAACTGGTTGTCTGCCAAGTCATAGCCAAGATCGCTGAGTTTGGAGCGCAATGCCGCGCGGCCAGAGTGCTTGCCCATTACGATATTGGTCTCTGATAAACCAATGTCTTCTGGGCGCATGATCTCGAACGTTTCTGCGTTCTTAAGCATTCCATCCTGATGAATGCCGCTTTCATGTGCAAAGGCGTTCTTGCCGACGATGGCCTTGTTATACTGAACCGGGAAACCAGACACCGTTGCGACCTGGCGACTGATGTTCATGATGCGGGTCGTATCAATGCGGGTTTGATAGGGCATGATGTCGTTGCGCACCTTCAACGCCATGACAACTTCTTCCAACGCTGTATTTCCGGCACGTTCACCAAGCCCGTTGATCGTGCATTCGATTTGTCGAGCACCGGCGTCAACAGCCGCAAGCGCATTTGCTGTCGCCATACCAAGATCATTGTGGCAATGCGTGGCAAAGATAATTTCGTCGGCACCCGGCACGTTTTCGATCAGCATCCGGATCAATTCTGCACTTTCGCGCGGCGCAGTGTAGCCGACGGTGTCGGGGATGTTGATTGTGCTGGCGCCTGCCTTGATCGCAATTTCAACGACGCGGCAAAGATAGTCATCCTCTGTCCGTGTTGCATCCATTGGGGACCATTGCACATTGTCACACAGATTGCGGGCGTGCGTTACCGTTTCATGTATACGCTGGGCCATCTCATCTTTTGTGAGATTTGGGATGTCACGGTGAAGAGGGGAGGTTCCAATAAACGTATGAATACGTGGGCGCACCGCGTGTTTAACCGCTTCCCAGCACCGGTCGATATCGCCAAAGCTCGCACGCGCAAGTCCGCAGATAACCGCGTTCTTGGCTTGCTCCGAAATCGCGCTGACGGCTTTAAAGTCGCCTTCGGATGCAATCGGAAAACCGGCTTCAATAATATCGACGCCCATTTCATCCAGCATCTCCGCGATTTCAACTTTTTCTTCATGTGTCATCGTTGCGCCGGGGCTTTGTTCGCCATCTCGCAACGTTGTATCGAAAATCATGACGCGGTCCTGTTCGGATGCCACGTCAGCGGTCTGTTTGCCTTGGTCTGTCATTTTGATGATCTTTCGTCTTTGTCCTAAACCTAAATTATGGCGCGCTGCACATCCTCTGAGCGGTCGCGCCCAAGGGCACGCTCAGAGGCGGCTTAGGAGTAGGATAGCGCACAGACGCAAAGCACCGCTTGAACGGCGCAGCGTGGAAGACATGATATGTGCGTTAGTCGTCATGAGAGCGGATCATAGAAGCTCTTTTGTAGATGAAAAGCCCCAAAATTCATTAAATCTAACCAATTGTGTTTCGGAACCTCAGGTTAAACGTTTGGTGATGTTGTGTGGGTGCGCGAAATGAGGCGGCTGTTATTTTTTCTTTGTGGTCAATTCCCAGTTTCGGCTGAATTGTCTTCACTTTCGGTTGCCGAAGCATCGTCAGATATAAGCGCACCGTTTTCCCAATTGCCCTCTCTGACTTCACCGCTGGCATAGCGCATAGTACCCACGCCCTGACGTTTTCCGGTCCGGAAATTGCCTTCATAGACATCACCGTTGCTGTAGGTTACACGACCTTGGCCATCGATTTCGCCGTTGACCCAGTTTCCGACATAGAGGAAACCATCGGGCATTGCGATTTCGCCCTGTCCATTTGGTTTTCCATTCAGATGGTTTCCGGTGTACACCGTTCCATCTGCATAAGTGGTTGTGCCCATGCCAGTGCGCTGGCCTTCAGCCCATTCGCCAGTGTAGTTGAACCCATCCGGATAAGTCATCGTGCCTTGACCATGATTTCGCGCATCGCGAAATTCACCGTCGTAAACAAGGCCATTCGCATAACGTGCAACACCACGACCTTCGATCACACCTGCACGCCATTCACCCTCATAGGTGCTGCCATCCGGATAGGATATTGAACCGGTTCCATCGACCAGATCATCTTTGAAAGTGCCGGTGTACACGGATCCGTCAGGGTAGGTGACTTCACCTTTTCCTTCGATGCGCCCTTCGATCCAGCTCCCAACATAGCGGTATCCATCGGTACTGGTCAGTATTCCCTGACCGTGTCGCTGGTCATTTTGGAAACTGCCTTCGTAAATATCCGCGTTGGCGTATGTCATAACACCCTTGCCTTCTCGGGCACCATTTGTCAGCTCACCGATATATACATCGCCATTCGGCTGTATCAGTTTGCCTTCGCCATTCATCTGACCTTCGCGCCAGGTACCTTCATATTTCAGACCATCAGGGGAGGTCAGCGTTCCTGTGCCGTCGCTGACACCACGTACCAGCGTTCCGGTATAAACAGAGCCATCAGGGTAGGTGATTGTACCAACACCTTCTTTGACACCATTGACCCATTCACCCTGGTAGACGTACCCGTTCGGACTGCGCATCGTGCCAACACCATGGTGCATCGCATTTCTGAAACCACCTTCGTATTGAACGCCATTCACATAAATCGCTATTCCGTTGCCGTTGATTTCACCTGCAACCCAGTCACCTTCATATGTTCCGCCATCAGCGAAGGTGATTTTTCCAAAACCATCCGGTTTTCCAGCGACAAAGTTGCCTTCATAGACAGAGCCATTGGTAAAGCGTGCTATCCCCTGACCGAGAATTTCGCCTTCAAACCATTCGCCGCTGTACTCATAACCGGACGGCAGGCGATATGTGCCGCGGCCATGTTGCAAACCGTCCTGAAACGTCCCCTCGTAGACACCGCCTTTGTTGTCTTCAACGCGTTGAACATCTTCGTCCGTCTGGGCATGAACGGCACCAGAACTGAGAGCTGCAATTGCGGCCGCGACCAAAATTGCACGTGTGTGTGTCTGTGCCCTAAAAAAGAACTGCACGATATGCTCCCTATTACTTCATAAGAAAAACGTTCGGTATCGGGGTCAGAGCCTACCCGGGCCGGGCAAGGCTTTCAACGGGTTTTGATGTTGGTAGACTTAACTAGCTGAGCAACACCAGCGGGTTTTGACAGCCATTGGCTTTTCCTCCGGCGTAACTCTGCTAAGAACGGCATACGAATTCCTTTGGGGGCAGATATGGCCGACACTTTTCGCCTTACACTGGCGCAGCTTAATCCAACGGTAGGCGCGCTAAGCGATAACGCTGCGAAAGCACGCGCGGCATGGGAAGAAGGTAAGGCTGCCGGTGCCAACATGGTAGCACTGACAGAGATGTTCATTACCGGGTATAACACGCAGGATCTGATAATGAAGCCTGCGTTCATTGAGGATGCAACGCGCCACATAATGGCGTTGGCAAAAAACTGTGCAGATGGCCCGGCATTGGGAATCGGCGGCCCTTTTCAGGAAGACGGCAAACTTTACAACGCCTACTACATTCTGAAAAACGGCAAGGTCAAAAGCCGGGTTCTGAAACATCATTTGCCCAATGAAACCGTTTTTGACGAGGTAAGGCTCTTTGATTCCGGGTCGTTAGGCGGACCTTATAGCATCGGGGAAACCCGCATCGGCAGCCCGATCTGTGAAGATGCATGGCACGAAGGCGTTGCTGAAACGCTGGAAGAAACCGGTGCCGAGTTCTTACTGATTCCCAACGGATCACCCTATTTCCGCAATAAGATGGACGTTCGTTACGGGCATATGGTGGCCCGTGTTATCGAAACCGGTTTGCCGCTTGTTTATCTGAACATGGTCGGGGGGCAGGACGATCAGGTCTTTGACGGGGGAACGTTTGTGCTGAACCCCGGCGGTGAGCTTGCGGTGCAGATGCCGGTCTTTGACGAGTCTGTCACGCATGTTGATTTTGAACGAACTGATGACGGGTGGCGTGTAGTCCCCGGTGAAATCGCAACCTTGCCTGATGAGTGGGAACAGGACTATCGCGCAATGGTCGAAAGCTTGCGCGACTATTTGCGCAAGACGGGTTTTAAAAAGATTCTGCTGGGGCTGTCCGGCGGAATCGACAGTGCTATCGTTGCTACAATCGCTGTGGATGCGCTGGGTGCTGAAAATGTACGTTGTGTGATGCTGCCGTCCGAATACACGGCGCAATCGTC
>Ga0209345_10005582_pt1 | contig 11627 bp, 10 predicted proteins | sample Cruoilmetagenom7_FD_187294 | JGI IMG/M metagenome (GOLD analysis project Ga0209345, IMG submission 187294) | Oil polluted marine microbial communities from Coal Oil Point, Santa Barbara, California, USA - Sample 7 (SPAdes) (version 2) | ecosystem: Environmental > Aquatic > Marine > Oil seeps ...
ATAAAATCATCCAGATCAGGCACATGGGCAACGACATTATTACCCAAAAATAAATCGGTTTGCCCTTTATCTTTAACGATGTCCTTAGCCGTTTCTTGCCCGAAAAAGACTTCGCGGGTTTCGACACCTTTTTCACGGGCAATTTTTGCAGTAGATCCACTGGGTTCAATCCCTAAACAAGGAATTTTCTTCTTATTAAACCATTGCAATAAATAGCCATCATTAGAGGCAGCTTCGACAACAAATGAAGTTTCATCCAGTGCGAGCTTTTGAGAGATCATGTCAACGTAGCTACGGGCATGTTCGATAAAGGCAGCCGATGTACTTGAAAAATAAACATAATCTGAATGAAAAATGTCACTAGCTGCTTTTGGTTCGTCAATTTGAACCAAAAAACATTTCTTACAATAATGAACCACCAAAGGATAATAGGGTTCTGGAGCATCCAAATTTTCAGCTTTAATAAATGAATTTGAAGCAGGCGAAGTGTATAAATTCAAAAAGACATCATTTATGTTCGCATTACAATTTCTACACTTCATTATATCATACCTTTATTATATGGGCCTGCGCCTATCAAAGGGAGTCTTTTTGTCAAAGTAAAACAAATTAAGAGTCACACTTATTGCCTCCCCAAATACCCTCTATTATCAAGCAAGTATTTTGTGTTTTATTATCATGGTTGAATACTGCCAACCAAGCAGTATTTAGAAACTTTTAGAGAGAAAATATTTGAAGGCGCGATGTTGAAGAGAGTCTATTCTTTGGAAAAGGGTGAGATGCGTAACAAAGTCGCGTCTTTATCCCAGAAATGATGTTTCACAGCGCCCAAGACATGTAAGCCTAAGGCAATAAATAAAATGTTAATACCGACGCCATGCATAGTTTCGAACACTCCATGCAACATATCATTTTTTTCAACCATTGGCGCCAATTGGAACAAGCCGAAAAAGTTTGTAGGAATGCCTTTAAACCAGACTGTCAACGTACCTGAAATCGGTAAAGCAATCATCGCAACATACAGAATAGCTACAACAATTTTAGACAGCATTTTTTCTAAATTAGTATGACTATCAAGGGGTTCAGGGGCGGATGAACGTGCGCGGGCTAAAAGACGTAAGGCAACAAATCCCAAAGTAAGTAATCCGAGGCTCGAGTGAAAAAATAAAAAACTGACTTTTTCAGCTTTACTCCCCGCATCTTCGAATAACATACCTGCAACAGCCGTTGCGACAAGGATCAAGCCTGCTATCCAATGGAGATGGCGCACAAGAAAAGAATATCTATTTTGCATTTTAGTAACCCCGAACTCTATAATGATTCATTCTGATATCTCTTTAGCATCAGACAGTAACAATAATATGTCATTATTGGCGTATTTTGTAACAGATTGTAACATCTATATTTAATAAGGTAGTTTTCCAACCACACCTTCTACATACCAGTTAAAGCTAAGCATTTCTTTGTCTGTCATGGTCGTACCGGCAGCGATGCGTACCAGACCCTCATTATCCACCACCGGGCCTTTAAATGGATGTACAGAACCCGCAATGATAGCTGCTTTGGCCTGCATGACTTTATCTTGGACAGCTTTTGGGACAGCTTGATTAAAGGGGGCCAATTGAACCATGTTTTCTTTCAAACCATACCAACTACCTTGATTTCCTTGCCATCTCCCTGACAAGATTTCTTCAACACGTTTTAAATAGTACGGTGCCCAATTGGTGACGCAGGCTGTTAAATGCGCCTTAGCCCCAAATTTTGATAAATCAGAATTATACCCAATGGCATAAATACCTGCAGCTTCTGCGGCTTGAATGGTTGCCGGGCTATCTGCATGTAAAGTCAAAACATCAGCGCCTTGATTAATCAAGGCATTGGCCTTTCCACGTTCAGTTTCAGGATCAAACCAAGAATCCGTCCAAGTGACATGAACGAGAGCCTGTGGATTAACCGCGCGAACACCGCGTGTGAAAGCATTAATACCGCGCACAACTTCCGGAATGGGAAAAGCCGCCACATAGCCGATGATGTTTGTTTTCGTCATTTCCCCCGCAACCAAACCTGTCAAATAACGCCCTTCATAAAAACGCGCTAGATAGGTGTTCATATTAACGCTACGTTTAAAGCCAGATGCATGTTCAAACGCAATTTTCGGATAGCGTTTCGCAACTTTTGACATGGGTGTCATATATCCAAAAGACGTTGCAAAAACAGCTTTATAGTCTTGTTTCGCAAAATCTAAAATTACATTTTCCGCATCAGGACCTTCTGCAACATTTTCAACATATTTGACTATAACTTTGTCACCGAATCTGTCTTCAATGGCTTTGCGAGCCAAATCATGTTGATAGGTATAGCCTGCACCCCCAATGGGGGACACATAGATAAAACCGATTTTTGCCGGTCCTGTAACCGGGTGCTGAGATGAGGTTTTTTGGTCTTGGCTAGGTGCTTTGGAAACTTCTTTTTGTGAGGGAACATCGCTTTCTCCACAGCCCACCAAGCCCAGAGATAATGTGATTGCTGTTATGATCGTTTTAAAATAGCGCATCAAGAAGGCCTCATTTTACAAAAAAATCATTACCCAATGATCAATATGTTAGCCTCCTCACTTAAAAATCGCAAAGTGAATTACATATCTATTTATGCAGCGGTGGCCTTCTTAGACACCACATCATAAATTAAATTGGGGTCCTTCAACAACTTAACTTCATCAAACAAAACTTTGGCCTCTGGGTAGGTGCGGCCCAACAGTTTGATCCATTGTTTCATGCGGCCCTCACCCCATTTGGGGCGATCTGTATCCAACATATTGGCGCAATATGACTGTAACCAGCCCATCACCTCTGGCCATTGGGCGAAATCCCCGCCCTTAATCTCGCGTGCCAAGGACGGTCTAGCAATTGCTCCACGTCCGATCATAATGTCTGTACAGCCACTGACTTTTAGACATTCTTTGGCATCTTCAGGGCTCCACACTTCGCCATTTGCAACAACGCGGATGTCAACGGCTTCGCGAATACGTGCAATCCATTCCCAGTGCGCAGGTGCTTTATAACCTTCAAGTTTTGTGCGCGCATGAACGGTCAGCTTTTCAACACCCGCTGCCACCAAGTTTTGTGCATTTTCAATGGCCAAAGATTTATCTTCAAAACCTAAGCGCATTTTTGCACTTAAGGGCACATCATCGGGCATGGCTTGTTTCACCGCATGGGCAATATCATACAATTTTTCAGGCCATTGCAACAATGCTGCACCTGCCATATGACGGTTCACGGCTTTTGCAGGACAACCAAAATTCAAATCAATACCGGGTGCTTTTAATTCATAAGCTGCATGACCTGCATTCATCGCCATGACATCGGCTTCCCCGCCCATCAGTTGAACATGAACAGGAATTCCATTTTGGGTTTTGCCGTCTGTTTTAAGTTCGGGGCAGTATTTATAGAACCATTCATCAGGCGCCACCACCTGTGAAACGCGCACGAATTCTGTCACGCACAAATCAAAACCGCCGACTTTTGTCAGCATATCGCGCATATATACGTCAACGACCCCTTCCATAGGGGCTAAAGTGATCGTCATAGGTTTTACTTCTTACAAATAGGAGTAATGATCAACATCAAAGCGCTTTTATCCAGCTAAGCCTATTCATACAGCGTGAAGAATAAGAACTCAATGCAAACGGATTAGATATGCTGAACATAATTTTTTCTAAAATGATCTCATATGTGTTTTTTATATTAGGCGGTATCTGCATTCTTGTGTTCGCCGTCATGGGTGAACAAGTGAACGACATTCCACTTATCCCTCTCAGTTCGTTATTCATCATTTTAGGATCAACCAGCTATTTGGTTTGTCTGCTCAGAAAACTCAAAAAAGATCTTGATGAAGAACGAAAAACCTAAGCTTCATTTACTTCCGAAGACACTTCACCAACGGGCGCATTTAACTGTCCTGAAATAACTTGCGCAGGCACCTGCCAAGCTTTTGTATCAAAGCTTCCACATTTAGGACAAACGGCAGACCAATTAGCCTGCGCATCCCCACAAGACCCACAGACCCATGCCGGATTTTGGGCCGAAATTGTTGCACGGCGCAACCATTCGCGCGCCCCTGTCATATCGTTGTTTTCAGTTTCAACCAGTTCTGCCATCAAGGCAAAAACCCTCGCACTGGGTGCATCGTTGATTAAAACCGTCAATTCATCACGTGCTTCACCCCATAATTGAGCTTCAAGCGCTGCACGCGCAATGATGATGCGGCTTTCAATATGTGTGCGATATTTAGACGCCAGTTTTTCAGCTAAGTTCACACGTTTTAAGGCATCAGACTCTGCATGGAATTCCACATAAAGATCATAAGCCTCAGGATGTGGGTTGCGCGCCCAAATATCTTCAATCACGCTAATGCCACGTCGCGTCTTATTGGTTTTATGCAGTAATTTTGCTAATGAAAGGGCGGCTGGAACCAAGGTGGGCTCAATCTTTAAGGCTTGGCGCAACAATTTAATCGCTGCCTCAAGCTGGCCTTCTTCGACTGCCAATTGGGCGCGTTCCACCCATAATAACGTTTTCTGATGGCGTCCTTTTGCGGGCTCAACCAATTTGTATTTAACAGAGGTATCGAGTGTCGCCTCAGCCTCAGCCCATTGAGATTTTTCAAGTTGAAGGTCGAACAAGTTATGCGCCAACCATTCGGTTTTGGGTTTCAAAAGATAGGCTTGTTTTGCCAAATTTAAGGCTTCATCCGTATCCCCGCGCCCAATCGCTTGATTTAACAGACCGCGTAGACCTAAAAATTCCATGCCCTTGGTCTTGGACATTTCTTCAAAGAAACGAGACGCTGCATTTTCATCGCCTTCAAGCTGGGCTGCTTGTGCACTTAACAACATGGTAAGGCCCGGATCCTCAAGCAAGCTATCGGCTTTTTTTGCATGCTTGCGTGCTTCATGGCTGTCACCCGCTGCCACTGCAACCATGCCTTTGGTCAACGCATCATATCCGTTATGGATACGTTTTTCAGCACGGTATTGTCCTAAGGCTTGTGGGCTGCGGCGCACAAACAACCAGCCGCGATATACCAAGGCGCAAAACCCAATCACGATTAAAGTCGCCAGCAGCGCCAAGGCAACAGGTACATCAACGATAAGACCTTGCCATTCAATTGATACCGTTCCGGGGTTTTCCGCAAACCAAATGCTGACACCGACAATGACCAGTAAAAGAATAATATATTTAATGATCCGACTAAACATTATCCCTGCCCTCCAGCGCTACCCAACAACGATAGAATATGAGCCTGCATTAAAGAAAGATTGCGGTCTGCGCCCAATCGCGCCTTCGCTAAACCCAGCCAAGCTTGGGCTGCTTCAAGTGGTTTTCCTTCAAGGGTTTCAAGTTCTGTGACAGCTGCGGCTAAATCGCCTGCCTGCAAATTTTGTTCAGCACGTGCAACGATCCCCAACGGACCCTCACCTGCTGTTTGACCGGGTGCTCGGCGAATTTTAACCAAGGAGGTAACGTTTTTAACTGTTTGTTCCACCCAACCCGCACCTTCAGGAATGGCAAGCGCACGCACAATATTATTTGCAGTTTGATCAAAGCTTCCCAACAAGGCCGTGGTAGAAGGAATGCCTTTTGAAGCACTTGAAACGAGCGTTTCGACACTTTGCTCCAAGGTCACGTCGCCTTGAGCCAGCGCTGCCAATGTTTGAAGTTCAGCTTCATAAGATGCGGATGTGCGCACAACTTCGCGCAACGCGCTTAAGGCAGCAATAAGAGCCTGTGCATTATCACTCGCACCACGTTGCATAACACTTGCGGCTTCTAAATCTGTTAGGCGATTATTCAGTTCAGAAACCAATTGAGATAGGCGTGCATTTTCTTCCTTTAACGCGCCCAAATCTTGCCCGCCAGCGGCAGTGATATTTTCCAACCGCACGGCTAGCGCCTTAAATTCTTCTAATTTATCGCTATCACCATTAGCAACTTCAATAGTTGATAAGTCAGATTTTACACCCTCAACAGCCACATCCAAACCGTTTATTTTTTCCAATAAAGGCTTTATATCAATGTTTTGTGAAGGTTTTACGGCTTCCAAACCTTCAAGGCGTGCAGCCAATTCATCAATGCGCGGATCATTTGACGCCATCACACTGTCCAAGCCCAGAACATTAACAATTTGCGCTTTGGCTTTTGGCACCCACATATCTTGAGTGAAATATGCACCCGCGCCTGCAGCCGCTATAACCACAACAGATGCCACAAGAAGTTTTGCTTTAAACGAGCCTTTCTTTGCCGGTTCTACTTTGGCTTTTAAAGCTTTCTCCACCGGGTCCTTTGGACCTTTTACATCTGATTTTTTTTCATCTTTAGGGGCTGGTTTTTTAACAGCTTCAACTTTAACATTTTCAGCCTTACCATCAATGACTTTAGGATCGAGTTTTGGGTCTGACGGTTTGCTATCCATTTTTTTAGGGTCTTCTTTTTTAGGGGGCGTCATAGTCTCATCCTTAGTCTCTTGAAGGCAGGCCAAAAGGGCATCTTGATCTGGGCTTGCAGCAATTTTAACGTCTTTCCACGTTACAGCCTTAATTTTTGACCCAACAGCCGCGCTAAGTCCATAGGCAACCATGTTTTTTGCATGATTTTTTAAATCACTTTTTTCTAGAAGCTCTACAAAAGAGGTGCCTGTCCGAGGGGAATAGAGCAATACACCATCAATTAAGTCCATTCGAATTTCTTTTTCGACAGCCAAACTCAATCGTTCCGCTTTATCAGCACGGTATAAAACGATGCGTTCATAAACGAATCCATCTTTTTCAAGCAACCCCTTTAAATCGCCCGCGACTTTTGACCCGGCAATGTGAAGAAACTTGCCTTTTTTAGGATCGCATTTTCCTTTGATGAGGGCTGCTAAGGTTTCCACATCGCCTGAGGCGGTTTCTACCGATTTAAACCCGGCACTTGTGGCAGCTTGTGCAGAGGCATCACCCACAGCCATGACCTTGAACGATCGACGCTTATCAGCCTTGGCAAAAGCGCGCAAGCCATTGGCGCTCGTCACAATAAGGGCTTGAATATCTTTGACTTTATGGGTCGCTAATTCCTTGGCGCCCGCTTCCTCAGCAACAATGCTAAGTAAAGGGGACAACACACATTCATGACCTTGTGCCTTTAGGACTTTCACAAGGGGAGCCGCATCCTCAGCAGGTCGTGTGATTAATAGACGCATGATTTCCCTCCCCAAATGGTATCAATGCGAACAGTATATTAGGCTTGGGTCGCTACGGCTAGAAAATCTGGTCCGGCGCGCTCTTTTAAATCTTGCCCTGCGTTTGTGCCCAAGGTATCTGGATCATTGATGGGCCCACGCATGGTGACGTTGAGAACTTCAGAGCCATCGGGTTTTGCGATGATGCCTTCTAAAACCAGCTCGTCCCCTTCTACAATACATAATGCTGCAATCGGTGTGCGGCATGATCCGTCAAGCACACGCAACAAAGCGCGCTCAGCCTCAATACGGGTTTTCGATGTTTCACAATTAAGCGCTGCCAAATAGTTCAGCATGACTTTATCGTCTGTGCGACACGTAATGCCGATTGCGCCTTGGGCCACAGCAGGTAAAAGATCATCGGTTTCAATAACAGATGTAATGGCGGCTTCGTTTTTCAAACGGCGCAAACCAGCGTTCGCCAAGAGTGTCGCATCAACAACGCCTTCATTTAATTTACGCAGGCGGCTTTGCACATTACCGCGAAATGTTTCGACTTTTAAGTGCGGGTATTTTGCCAAAATTAAAGATTGCCGGCGTAACGATGCTGTACCAACCACAGAACCTGCGGGCAGTTCAGCTAATGTTTTTGCTTTGTTTGATATAAAGACATCACGCACATCTTCGCGCGGTAAAATGCACGGCAAACAAATACCCGTGGGCAACCAAGTTGGTACGTCTTTCATAGAATGAACAGCAATATCGATGCGGTTTTCCAATTGGGCATCATCGATTTCTTTGGTGAATAGGCCTTTTCCACCAATTTCTGCAAGCGGGCGATCTAGGATCATATCACCTGTTGTCTGAATAACCTCGATCTCAATCACGCCCTCGCCACGAAGTTCTTCATGGGCTGCTTGAAGACGCTCGCGCGTTTCATAAGCTTGCGCCATGGCAAGAGGGCTACCGCGCGTTCCGATAATGACTTTGGGCTGATCAGACATGATTTTGAAACTCTACTTTAATGTTACTTTCAATTTGTGCTATCTCTGCCTGAGAATTGTGACAGCATTAGGGCTAATCGTGTGCTGATTTTAGGAATTGAAACAAGTTGTGATGAAACTGCTGCTTCCGTCGTCACTGACGTAGGTACGGGTGAAGCACGTATTTTATCCAATGTGGTGCTTTCACAACTGGATGAACATCGCCCTTATGGCGGGGTTGTACCAGAAATTGCGGCACGCTCACACCTTGATCACATAGATCGCTTGGTTAAACAAGCGATGGATGAGGCTGGCGTTTCCTATAAAGAATTAGATGCGGTTTCTGCAACTGGTGGCCCAGGCCTTATCGGTGGGGTCATTGTCGGTGTCATGACTGCCAAAGCCATTGCGCTGACCCACAGCCTCCCTTTCATTGCCGTAAATCATCTTGAAGGGCATGCACTGAGCGTGCGCCTTACTGAACAAGTTGAATTCCCATATCTGTTATTGTTGGTTTCCGGCGGACATTGCCAATTGCTCAGCGTTGAAGGTGTGGGGCAGTATAAACGTCTTGGCACCACCATTGATGATGCGTTGGGTGAAGCCTTTGATAAATCAGCCAAGCTGTTAGGGCTTGGGTATCCCGGCGGGCCCTTGCTTGAAAAAGCAGCAGAAAAGGCAACCAACCCAGATCGGTTTAAACTGCCGCGTCCCATGCGCGGGCGCCCGGGTTGCGATTTTTCTTTTTCCGGTTTGAAAACCGCTGTGCGGACAGCCGCTGAAAAATTGCCCCCCGGTCCGTTTAAAGAAGAAGATTTAAACGATCTGAGTTCTGCTTTTCAAACAGCTGCTGGTGAAACATTGGTGAATCGCTGCACGAACGCCATTAAAATGTTTAAAGAAGATCATCCCAAAGGCAATACCTTAGTGGTTGCGGGTGGTGTGGCTGCCAATAAAGTGTTGCGCACACGCCTTGAAGTCATGGCAAAAAAGAATGGCTTTTCCATGGTAGCCCCGCCTTTGGCCCTATGTACAGATAACGCCGCCATGATCGCGTGGGCCGGACTTGAATGTTTCAAAGCAGGTAAAATTGATAATCTAAATTTTGCACCACGCCCACGCTGGCCCCTTGACCCAAACGCCCCCAAAGCCGCATTTGCGGGTGGAAAGAAAGCTTAGATTTTGTCTATATTTGAAAAATATCAATCTTGGATCTTCGATTTCGATGGTGTTATTTTAGATTCAAACCAAATTAAAACCGAAGCTTTTCACCAAGCTGTTCTAAGCTATGGTGAAGACAAAGCTGATGAACTTTGTGCCTATCACGTTGCCCATGGGGGTATTTCGCGCTTTGTGAAATTCAACTATTTCTTTGAAACGATCTTAGGCCGCCCAGCCAAGACGGGCGAGCTCGATCAAGCTTTAGATCTTTTTGCAAATGCGGTCATACAAGGCCTACTTAAATGCGCACAAGCCCCTGGAATTCATGAACTTTTTACACAACATTTGAAAAATTTACCGTGTAGCGTCATTTCAGGCAGCATGCAGAATGAATTGCGTGAGATTATGAAACAGCGCGAGTTATATAATTATTTTGATAACGTTTATGGCAGCCCTGACAGTAAAGATTTCATTTTCGACAGAGAAACCTCAAGCGGCGCTATCGCGAAATCTGGCGTTTACATAGGGGATTCTCTTTATGATTATGAAATGGCCCATAAATACGGTTTGGATTTCATTTTTGCTTATAATTGGACTGAGTTTTCGGATTGGAAAAACTTTTTTAAAGACAAACCCGTGCGGATTATCAAAGACTTGTCTGAGCTTGCCTCAATTTAAGAGATCATCTTTCATTTCTGTATGGATTTGATCTCGTAAGCGATGGGCTTTAACAATGTTTTTGTCAATCACATGAACCATTTGTGCTTTATTATTTTCTTCGTAATAACCGCGCGCATCATGGAAACAGTTGATGGCATGATCAAGCCATTCATGGGTCGAGGGATCTCGTTTGGCCAAAGCAAACAACGTTGCGCCTAAGTTATTTTGGGTATTGGCCCACAAAGCAGGGTATTTTTCATAACTGTAAACTTTTAAAGCCGCCTGAAATGCGACACCTGCTTGCTCTAAGGACTGTGCGCCCCTTACCATTTGTCCATGCAATAACAATATTTTGCCCATTTTGGTCATTAAATCAGCCCAGTACATCACATGGCTGGAATAGGTGTAGACTTCTTGAGCATATTTATAAAAACGGGCCGCTTTTTGTAAATAATCTGGCTCGTTATGCATTTTTCCCATGCGCGCATAACCCGATGCCATGCGTATTTGCACCATTGCCCATTCAGTTGGGAAACCTTTTTGCGTGAAAATTTCACACACCTGTTTGAAGTATTTAGTTGCCGTTTCTATATGTTCAATAGCTTGCTCGTCTTCATCATGGCTTGCCATTTGATCATAAAGCCACGCATGATGGCTTTGTACCAACGCCCATTCAATGGGGTCATTCTTTTTATCAATAAGCGTTTGCCAAACCTCGAACGCTTTCAAGGCGGGCTCAAACCATCCAAGACCATCGCCACGTCGTGCAATATTGGCTAAAACCACAGCCGCCATCCCCATAACAGACGCTTTTGCTGGCCCAGCTGTTTTGCGCTGTGTTAATCCGGCTGGCAGTTTGGTTAAAGGTTCAACAGCCCCTAGAAGATGTTCGCCAATCTTAAAGGCATGAGATGGGTGACCTGAAATGGTTGCAGCAAAAATCGCAGCATAGAAAACAGCCAGAACAGCTTCTTCCGGATCAAAAGGAACTAAAATACTCTGAGCAACAGCTGGTATGCCTAAATCTTGAGGACTTTCATGTGCACTTAAAAAATACCATCGCACAGCTTGAAGGTCGATTTCGACTTTTCCCCAAATTAAAAGGTCCGCTTTCTTTTCAATTAACCACTCACGCCCCGTTTCTACGCTTTGGGAAAAACGCGCATTTAAATCACCTCTCGTTTTATGTTTGAGAACTTCTTTAATTCTATAGATATTAACGCCCGGACGTTGATTAAGAGGCTCCATAACATTTTGAAGCAGGATGTCTTTTGCATCTTCACTGGCAAAGACGCCATCCGGATCAGCCATTAAAACCGTGACATCAGCCAAGTCGCTCATGATTTGCGTAGGGCTTTGAAGCTGTAAGGCTTCATCACCATCGCTACGCATCATAAACCAATCAATAAAGCGGTTAAAAGCTGAGAACATGTTTACGGTGTCTGACTAAAATTCAAAAACGTATTTATGTTATGGATAACCCACTGAACAGACTTTGAAAATACATTTATGGACACCAACCTTGACGTTTACCCCCTCTATAGGGACGCGCAAGGCCACGATGGATGATCAATTCGCTCAAATCCTTGCCATTTTTAAGCTCAA
>Ga0209345_10005583_pt1 | contig 11624 bp, 14 predicted proteins | sample Cruoilmetagenom7_FD_187294 | JGI IMG/M metagenome (GOLD analysis project Ga0209345, IMG submission 187294) | Oil polluted marine microbial communities from Coal Oil Point, Santa Barbara, California, USA - Sample 7 (SPAdes) (version 2) | ecosystem: Environmental > Aquatic > Marine > Oil seeps ...
GCGTGTCCTGAAAAGGCCACCCACCACCACTCTACCCACCAAAACCAGCAGGCTAGGAGCCCAAGCGAACAGGTCAGATGTCCCGCCGCAAATCAGAAGGAATCGGTAAATCAGGCATCCCAGGCTTGGGTCCACGCCCTTTGCGGAACTGCCGAAGCTGGAACACGTAAGCGAGCACCTGAGCAATGGCCATATACAAACCATCCGGAATTTCGTCGCCTATGTCACTGTTGTGATAAACCGCACGGGCAAGAGGTGGCGTACGGAGAATTTCAACCTTGTGTTCACGGGCAATTTCCATGATTTTGAAAGCAGTTTCATCATTACCCTTAGCGACGACAACAGGCGCTGCCATGGAATCAGAGTCATACTTCAGTGCAACCGCATAATGGGTCGGGTTGGTGATAACAACATCGGCAGTGGGCACATCCTGCATCATGCGGCGCTGTGCCATTTCGCGCTGCAGCTGGCGAATTTTACCTTTAACCTCCGGCTTGCCTTCCGAATCTTTGTATTCGTCTTTGACTTCCTGCTTGGTCATTCGCAACTTTTTCTGATGATCAAAAATCTGAAACGGCACGTCGATTACAGCAATGATGATAGTGGCGCAGGATAGCAGAAAGAAACTCCAGCCCAGGGTCCAGAGAACGTGCTCCATAGCCGGTATCGCAGGTTCTTCGGCAATGGCAAGCAAGTCTTCGGTGCGTATATCCAGTATGAGAATTGCTAAAGTCATCACCAGACCGACTTTGGCAATGGCCTTGACCAGTTCGATCAGGGAGCGCGCGGAAAACATTCTGCCAAGCCCCTTCATGGGGTCCATGCGATTAAGCTTGGGCGCGATGGCTTTGCCGCTGAACAGCAGCCCGCCAATGCCAATAGAACCAGCGATGGCGGCAATAAGGAGAAGCGCAAGAATTGGTGAAAGAGCCCACGCGGCTTCTTTAGCCGAAGCCATCAGCTGAATGCTCATGTGCCGGGTATCGAATATGGCCGAGCGTTCCAGCGTGAAGGCATCACGCATGATGGCTTCCATTGCAGCGCCCAGCTGAGCTCCGAAAATCAGAAGACCACCAGCACCGGTAATCAACACAGCCATGGTGGCGAGTTCTTTTGATCGGGCTGTCTGGCCATCCTCCCGGGCTTTTTCAAGCCTTCGGGGGGTGGCCTCTTCGGTTTTTTCCTGACTGTTGTCGTTGTCGTCTGCCATGCTCTAACTCTTGAGGTGTCGCCAGGGCTCGTCTATGGCTGCCCCTGAAGGTTTCGCATAAACTCAAAGGTTTGCCGGGTGTACTCTTCGAAGTGCGGCAGAAAATTGGCGTGCAGCACCCATATAGCAAACAATCCAAAAATCAGGCCAATCGGGAAACCCAGGGCGAAGATGTTCATCTGGGGTGCCGCCCGGGTCATCACACCGAAAGATATGCTCACGATGAGTACGGCTGTCACCGCTGGCAGTGCCAGCAACATAGCCGATGTGAACATCCAGCTTATGCGATGCGCCAGCGCCCAGACACCCGATTGCCCCAGACCCTCCATACCGATGGGCAGTGTGCGGAAGCTTTCGATGAATACTTCAAACGCCACCAGATGGCCATTCATGGCAAGGAACAACAAGGTGACCGTAATTGTGTAAATCTGAGCCAGCACGGGTACGTTGACGCCATTGGCAGGGTCAACCATGGATGCGAACCCCAGCCCCATTTGCATGGCGATCATCTGGCCAGCGATAACAAACAGTTGCCAGAGGGCCGTCAGTGCAAACCCCATACCTACGCCAATCAGAATCTGCTGCAAGGTTATAATCACAGCGTCGGCACTCAGGGCTTCAACCTGCGGCACTTCGGGGATCATGGGTACGATCAGTATAGTCATTAACAGAGCCAGACCCAGACGTACACGGGCCGGCACCAGTTGAGTACCGAAAATGGGGATAACCATCAGAAAGCTGGCCAGGCGGAACAACGGCCAGAGATGCTGCCCGACCCATTGCCCAAGCAGGTCTGCACTGATTTCTGCAGGAATCATGCGTCAGCCGATCAGGAAAGGAATGCTGGATATCAACCGGTGTGCATGATCCAGAAGTTTGGTAAGCATCCATGGCCCCATCACAATAATAACAATGAGCGTAACCAGCAGACGCGGCAGGAAACTGAGCGTTTGTTCGTTGATCTGGGTGGCTGCCTGAAATGTACTCACCACAAGGCCAATCACCAACCCTGGCCCGATAATCACCGAGGCCAGAAGAACAATCATCCACAGGGCTTCCCGCACGATATCGATAACGGTTTCCGGAGTCATGGCTTCCTCCTATATCCCATAACTGGCGGCAAGAGTGCCCATAATCAAAGCCCAGCCGTCCACCAGAACAAACAGCATAATCTTGAATGGCAACGAAATAATGATAGGTGACAACATCATCATACCCATGGCCATCAGTACACTGGCGACAACCATGTCGAGAATCAGAAACGGAATAAACAGGATAAACCCTATCTGGAATGCAGTTTTGAGCTCGCTGGTTACAAACGCAGGCATCAGTATCCAGAAGGAGACATCCTGTGCCGTGTCGTACTGGACATCGGCAATACGCATAAACAACGCGAGGTCATCTTCCCGGGTCTGTTCCAGCATGAATTTCTTGAAGGGCTCACTGGCCAGCGCCACCGCTTCCAGTGAGGTGACCTCTTCCTGAAGATACGGCTGCAATCCAACCCGGTTCGCCTCTTCCAGTACCGGTTTCATTATGAAAATAGTGAGAAACAGAGCGAGGCCAAGAAGTATCTGGTTTGAAGGTGTTGCCTGCAGGCCCAGCGCCTGACGCAGAATCGCAAACACAACGATGATGCGGGTAAAGGAAGTCATCATCATCAACATGGCAGGCAGAAATGTCAGCGCAGTCATCAACGCCAGAATCTGCAGAGTTACCGTGTATTCCTGGGTTCCTTCCCCTTCCCCGGGCTGAACCGTGAAGGCGGGAATACCGGGCAGATCCGCAAACGACAGCGGCGCCCAGAGCAGGCCCCCAAGCATAACCGCCAGCGGAATAAATCGTTTCAGCATTGCCACTATCATGGGCCTGTTCATTCCTTGTCCGGGGCTGTCCAGGATTTGCCGATCATACTCTGCAGTCGCCGGGCAAAATCGCCGGTATTCGGGTTGCCCGCATCCACAACCGGCTCTTCAAAGACCTGCAGCGTGCGGATGGCCGATGGGGTAATGCCCAGAAGAATCTGTTGCCCCCCCACTTCTATAAGCGCAATACGCTCGCGAGCGCCAATGGCCATTACGGAAACAACCTTGATCGCATTATTGTTCATGCCCGTCATGCCGTTCATCCGGCGGATAATCCAGGCACAACCGTATATGACTGCGATCACTGCAACCAGGCCAACCCCAAGACTGAGCAGGGTGCCAAGCGTGTCCGGCGCCCTGCCCGGAGCGCCCGTTGTCGCTTTTGCTGTTTCTTCGGCAAAAGCTGGCATCACCAGAAACAGAAGTGGCAATCCAGAGGTTTTGATCCGCATTCTATTTCTGCAGCCGTTTGATGCGTTCGCCCGGGCTGATCACATCGGTCAGGCGGATACCGAACTTCTCGTTAACCATAACCACCTCACCGTGAGCAATGAGGGTACCGTTAACCAGCACATCCAACGGTTCACCTGCCAGCCTGTCCAGTTCGATAACTGAGCCCTGGTTCAGTTGCAGAAGGTTACGGATAGGTATCTGGGTATTACCCACCTCCATCGAAATGCTGACGGGAATATCCAGAATCACATCAAGATCTGGTGGTGGCCCGCTACCCTCGGTAGCCAGGGAAGACTGACCAAAATCTTCCATGGGCGCAGAACGAACGCCGTTATCTGCGGATTCACCGCCATCCTCACCTGCTTCTTCCATGGCCTGGGCCCACTCATCACCCCGGGCCTCTTCAGTAGCCTCCTCACCAGTTTCTTCCATGGCGGCCTCCCATTCGGCTGCCAGCTTTTCGTCCTCGCTCAGCTCCTGACCGTCTTTGTTGTCGTCAGCCATTGCGTCCTACCTTCAGTTGTTTTTTTAACTTGGGCCGTGTCGCCCGCTCATGGATTCTAAGCGCCAGTTTTCCGTCCCGGGTTCCCATGGTTGCCTTGTATATCGGCACACCATTGGCGGTGACTGTCAGATATTCAGGTACCTCCACCGGAATAATATCGCCGGCTTTCAGTTTAGCGACGTCCCGCAGAGAAATTCTGCGCCTGCAAACGGTAGTATTGACAGGAACATCCACCTCTTTGATATCTTCCTGCAACGCATTGACCCAGCGCTCGTCGACATCATCAACGTCACTTTGTACGCCAGCATCAAGCACATCCCGGATCGGTTCAATCATTGAATACGGCAAAGCAAAGTGCAGCTCACCACCGCCGCCATCCAGCTCAATGTGGAAGGTGCTGACGACTACCACCTCACTGGGGCTGACGATATTGGCCATGGCAGGGTTCACCTCGGAACTGAGGTAGTCAAAATCTATTTTGATAACCGCTTGCCAGGCTTCCTGCATGTCGTTGAAGACCTGATTAAGCACCATCTGTACTATGCGATTCTCGGTGGGCGTAAACTCCCTACCCTCGATCTTTGCGTGCCGCCCCTCACCGCCGAAAAAATTATCAACCAGTTTGAACACCAGCTTTGCATCCAGAACAAACAGGGATGTCCCCCGCAACGGACGAACCTTGCATAGATTCAGGCTGGTTGGCACATACAGCGTGTGGACGTATTCGCCAAACTTCATGATCTGCACGCCGCCGGTAGAGACATCCGCATTGCGGCGCAGGAGATTGAATAAACTGATACGCGTGTAACGGGCAAATCGCTCGTTGATCATCTCCAGCGTGGGCATCCGACCGCGGACGATACGATCCTGGCTGGCAAGATCGTATGATTTTACGCCGGTTTCGTCAGCGTCTTCATAAGTATCAATGTCACCGTCATCCACGCCGTGGAGGAGCGCATCAATTTCATCCTGTGACAGTAAATCCTGCATACTTTGTCCTGCCGCTGAAAAACCTTGCCCGGGCCCGGGCTCTATTGAACTTGCTACTACACACTCTATTGCACTACAAAATTCCTCAAAAGCACCTGATCGACGCCGGGCTCGCCCTCCTGCTCCAGCACCTGATTCACCGTTGCAAGCATACTCTCCACCAGGGCCTTCCGGCCTTCTGGGGTCTGGAGCTCAGTAAAATCACTGTTGCCAAGCACCATAACCAGCTGGCTCTTAATCAGGGGCATATGCAGCTGCGCTGCGGAGAGCGCCTGAGCGTTAGTTGCACCGAGAGCCACGTATGCCTGGGCATAACGCTGGCGCCCTTCACTCTGCACCGTCGTGACCAGGGCCTTTTCAATTTCCAGATAAGCGCTCGGAGTAAAAGTTTCGACCGCAACATCATTCTGGCCTGCCGGATCCTCACCCATTCCGGGCAACCCGCCTCCAAGAAACCACAAGGTGCCCGCAACAGACAAGGCGATCGCCAATACGACCACCAGCGTTATCAGGATAATCAGTTTCAGTTTACCTTTCTTGGCCGGTGCTGCCGCAGGTGCGTTATTTTCTGCCATAGTGTTTTTCGCCAGAAATCCGTCAGTGGAAGCTCTTTTCCATGACTTTTACAGATTGACTGCAAAGGGCGGGCCAAAAGGCCCAACCCTTCCGCTCAGAACCGCAGTTTAGCGTTGCATGAAAGGATGGGCAAAGCAGATTGGCAAGGAATGCCCGTAGAAATGACGCAAACGCTCAGGCAAAAATATCAACAGCGCCGTTCCAGCTCAGGTCAAGACTGCCCGCCTGAGCCTCCGCGTCACCGTTTTCAGCAGCAGAGAGCTCAGTGCCCGTGCCAGAAGATGAGCCATCGCCTTCACCTGTGCCCTCCCCCCCATGCTGGTTCCGCGCGTTGTCAGAAACATCAAACTGGGCCAGAGAAAGGCCTTGTTCACCCAACATGTCGCGCAAACGATGCGAATGCAGCTCCAGCTGATCCCGCACTACCGGATTAGCGGCGTGAACAGTGATATTAGCCTGATCATTATGAACGCGAACCCGCACTTCCATTGGCCCCATATCAGGCGGGGTGAGATGGATCTCGGCCACAGAAAGATTTTTGGCTGTCAGCCAGCTGAGTTTCCCCATCAGCTTATCCCCCCACTCGGCATGGTTTACGGGAACATCGACCGATGTCGCGTAACTCCTGAGGGGCACCTGAGCTTCTGCCGTCAGCTTACTGGCAGAATTCCCAACACCCTGTTGAGAAACCAACTCCATGGTGGCTTCAAAGCGGGTACCTGTCAGCAGGTTGGAAGAGCTCAGGGCACCGGCTTTCTCACCGGTGGCCGACAGCAGGCCGTCGGTTATTTGCAACCCTGCATTCACGCCTTCAGTGCCGGGCTTACTCCGGACAAGTCCAGCAAAAAGCTCAGCACCCGGAATTGCTGCAGGATTATTGGCAACACTACCCGCCACAGCAGCTTGCCCGGTTGCAGGCAACAATAGCGCCTGTAACTCTGCAAAGGTCAGCGGAGTAGCGGTGGCTTCCATTTCGAGAACTGCCTCTCCGACATTTTCCTTTCCTGCCACCTCTTCAACATCCGTTTCGCCTATAGCCGCAGCATCTTTGTTACCCGCCTCTCCCGACTCGTCGTTTTGACGGGCGGGTTCGGCCTGGTTTGCTGATTGCGTCTGGTCCTGTTCTTCAGAGTTTCTGGCGTCAGTTTTCCGCTGATCGAGACGTTTTTGCTCCGCACGAGAGACAGATTCATACCGGCTTTCACCGGTGTCATTATCTCGGCCGGAATCGGATTTTGATGCACCGGGATCGTTCTGGATTCCGGGCACCTGAGTTTGGGGAAGAACCATTTGTGCCATGGCAACCTCTTGCCGCTTTTGATCGGTAGCCCGCTGTTCAGTCCGTTTCAGAGCTGAATTTCAGGCTATTTCCCAAACAACTGCAAAAGCAATGCCATTCACACACATAGCCTGGCGGGACTTTGTTACCGCCCTGGATATTTATCCGGCACCGCGGCTTATCAATGCTTGAAATGCACTGGTTACTTTTTGAAATTCTTCATCAATATCTTCAAGAATAGCAGGAGCCTCGTCCAGTTTTTCACTCTGCCCGACTTTTTCCGCTTTCAGGCAAAGCGCTCCAAGGCGCGGGGCTCCGATATTGATGCTACTGCCCTTGAAGCTGTGCGCGGTTTTTGCAAAAGCATCTGAATCTTCATTCGCCATAGCTTCTTTCAGGCTTTCGACCCGTTCTTTCGAATCCATAAGATAGGTCTCGATCAGTATCGAGAACTCATCTTCCATGACATCTCTAAGCTCTGCCAAAGCTTCTTCATCAAGGTGTGGTGTATCAACCATGACCAACTCCCTTGCTCCTGTAAAATGCCGATTAAAAGTACCAGTCATAATTAATTTCCACCCGACTCCCCTGTTCATGGAACCTGATGGATTCTGCCAGCCGTTTTAGCAACATCAAGCCACGTCCCGCATAACGGGGGCCACTCTGCTCCATCTTCGTGGATTGCAGAACGGGATGATTCTGAAAATCAAAGCCCTGACCGCTGTCTTCGCAAATAACTCGCAGGCGCCCGCCCCACTGCATGGGTTCATGATGAAAACTGAACCTGATGTAGTGATCGCTCACTTTGCTCAGGCGCAAGGCACGCTCGGAATAGTAACGGCCAAACCCCTCCGGGGTATATTTCCATTCAGAAGGCAGTTCAAGCACACCATGCTCCAGCGCGTTATTATACAACTCCGAGAGCAGGGTATATATCTCCCCGCTCCTGCGCCGCAACCCTGGCACTTCCATGCAGATATGCAGCAGCAATGGCAAGGGATTGAATTCTCCCAGGGAGTGTTCCCGGAGTTCATAGATGCACGTCCACTCAGCCGGCCCGGCCAGAATGGAAGGTACAGCCCCTTCAGGTAACGCAGCCAGCCCTTCCTGATAATCCATTTCCAGACAGCAAAGTGTAAGGTCGTCTCCAAATTTCTGGCTTCCGGTAAACCGCTGTATTCCTCTCATGAGAGCATCAAACGGATGTTGCCCGGTAGTATCCAGCCCCTCAACCGCAAGCCGCACACCGCGCTCACCAAAGAGCTCACCGCTTTCATTACTGCATTCAAGCACGCCATCCGTCATCAGTAACAGCCTGTCACCAGGGCAGGTCCTGATAGTTTCCATTTCAGCGTTAAACTGCCCGGCACTGAGAATACCCAGTGGCAAATGCCGGGACGGCAGGCGAAACAACGCATCAGAAGAGCGCACAAGCCAGCCATCAGGCAAACCACCATTCCATACTTTCAGTTGACTTAACTCAAAGTCTGCCTCAACCATCACCCCACAGCAGAACATGTTTTTCGGCAGTATATGCACAAGTTTCTGATTGATTTCACGAATAATATCGGCACCATCAAAACCTTTGCGTGCCATGCCATAGAAGGTTTCCGCAACAGGCATGGCACCCATGGCGGCGGGTAGCCCGTGGCCGGTAAAATCACCGGCAAAAACAAGCATCCCACCGGCCGGGCGCGGTGAGGCAAAAAGCACATCACCGCTGAAGATAGACAGAGGGGATGCGTGATAGCGAATGTTGGGTGCATCCAGACACCCTGTATGTGCAACGTTGTCAAACACCCGTCGCGCCACATGCTGCTCTTCAAGAAGTTGCCGGTTACGCTCATGCATCAGATCTCTCTGCTCTGACAGAGTCTGATGCATCAGGCGCATCCGGTTAAAGGCATTGATCTTGGCCTCAATCATTACCCGGTTATAAGGTTTACTGAGGAAGCCGTCGCCGCCAGCCTCAAGGCATCGTGCCAGATCTTCTGCTGCTGAGAGGGACGTAATAAAAATCAACGGCACCATGCGCTCACCTGCACACCGTTTAATCTCCCGCGCGGCTTCCATCCCGTCCATTGCAGGCATCAATGCGTCCAAAAGGACGATATCCGGCTGCCCTGAATGGAAAAGCGCAACAGCCTCATGACCATTAGCCGCATCCAGCACATGGTGACCAAGGCGCGTTAACAGGGTTTTCAGAATCAGTCGATCACTGTCACTATCATCTGCAATAAGAACTTTCAGGGGGCCGCTTGCTGCGGCACTTTCTGCATTGGATTCCTTGGCGGATACATCCATGAAAGGTTCCGGCTGCCTGAGCAATTACCGAATTGTGAACAATTGCTCGAAGTTGGAAATGGTGAGAATCTTGCGGACATCGCTGTTGCAGTTTTCAATGGCGATAATGGCATCATCACCCCCTGCATAATCCCTCAGCAGAAGCAGCATGCCCAGCGCTGAACTGTCGAGATAGGTTGCTTCAGACAAATCCACGATGTAGCCATGGATACCCGTGCCACCGTGCTCGTATGCATCGCGAAAGGCCTGATGGGTGCTGAAATCAAAACGGCCTTCAATCCTGATGATCAGAGTTTTACCGTCGTGACCACGGCGGGTATGGATCGGCATCCGCTAAACCTCCGGAGGTATTCACTGAAACTCCCAGCCGCCACGTGCTGGCGCGACTGATGTTTTATAAGAATAGACCAGCGCTGTCAGATTGCATGAAATTACAGTAACTTCAAACCCGTCGTTACCGGCCACGGCGTGAAAAAGCGCGGCCTGCAGCCTCATCAGACAGTTTCTGTTCCTGCATATCCCGTGCGTTTTGCTCTTGCTTACGGCAGGATTCGATGTATTTTTCCATGCCTCGCCGACGCTCCCAGGCCTGCTGCCATTCACTGCGACGCGCCTCGTAAACCGCTTCAGCCTGAGCCAGCTGCTTTTGTTGCTGCAGAATAACCTGATCGAGCTGCGCAATAAACGCCTGCCATGCCTGCAAACGACTCACCTGAACCACGCCATGCTGGCTGTTGCGAATCTGATCCCGGTATTCCTGCTGATAACGATTAAGATTTTCTACCTGGTCCTTATGTTGCTCCATCAGCTCCCGCGCCTGCCCCATAAGCTCCAGCGCTGCCTGTTCCTTGCGCTCTTCCAGCGAAAGCACTACACCCAAGCGTTGGGACCGTAACATCAACCAGCACCTCGGTTTGTATTGGCAGCTGCGGGATCAGGAACTGCGGATTTGCGACGCTCCGGTGAACGGCGCTCGGGCACCACGGACAACAACCCCTCAATACTCTCGGCCAGGGAAGCACGTTCATTGAGACCCTGCTGCAGAAACTGACGCATATTCCCGATATGGGTTATGGCAAAGTCAGTTTCAGGGTCAGAGCCCTTCACATAAGCCCCAACGCTGATCAGATCCCGGGCCTGCTGATAGCGCGAATAGACCTGTTTGAAACGCTGGGACCGGGCAAAATGTTCGGTTTCGGTTACCTGTGGCATAACCCGGCTGATCGAAGCCTCAACGTCGATGGCCGGATAGTGTCCCTCTTCTGCAAGCCGCCGCGAGAGCACAATGTGTCCATCCAGAATCGCCCGTGCTGCATCCGCAATCGGATCCTGCTGGTCATCACCTTCCGTCAGCACAGTATAAAACGCCGTGATCGAACCGCCTCCCGGCAAACCATTGCCGGTGCGCTCCACCAGCTGGGGCAGCTTGGCAAATACGGAAGGCGGATAACCTTTTGTAGCCGGAGGTTCCCCGACGGCCAGCGCGATTTCGCGCTGGGCCTGGGCGTATCGGGTAAGCGAATCCATCAGCAGCAGTACCCGCTTGCCCTTATCCCGATAGTACTCAGCAATCCTGGTGGTAAGCATGGCCGCTCGCAGACGCATCAATGGTGAGTCATCAGCCGGTGCGGCAACCACAACCGATCTGGCCAGGCCTTCCTCACCCAGAATATCTTCTATAAATTCCTTAACCTCCCGGCCCCGCTCGCCTATCAGCCCGACCACAGTTACATCGGCGTCGGTAAACCGGGTCATCATACCCAACAGCATACTTTTACCAACACCACTGCCGGCAAAAAGACCAAGACGCTGACCCTGACCTACAGTCAGCAAGGCGTTGATCGCCCGGATACCCACATCCATTGACTGCCTTACCGGCGCCCGGTTCAGTGGGTTAATGATCTCGCCAGTAAGCGGAACCCGCGCCTCTGCCTGGAGTGGGCCTTTGCCATCAAGAGGCTCACCACTACCATTCAGCACACGGCCCAGCATAAGCGGACCAACGGGAACACGGCTTGCAGCAGACAATGGAACTACCCTGGCACCTGGTTTCAGGCCCTCTATGGCGGTCAATGGCATAAGGTAGACCTTGTCATCCTCAAACCCTACAACTTCAGCCTCGACGGTGCCGGCACCCTCACCTTTGATTACACAGCGGTCACCCACTACCATCGGGCAGCCGACACATTCCAGCGTCAGCCCTACCATCCTGGTCAGACGACCTGACAGCTCCGGCTCGGGTTCGGCCCGCAGGTATGCTTTATATCGATCCAGGCGATCAGCCAGGGAGGACGTCATCACGCTTGCCTTCGTTGGGGTTATTCCGGACGGGCTCGCTTTCGATAGATATGTCTTCGACAGAGGGCTCTTCAACAGCCTCTTCATCAGGTGCTTCATCCGGCGCTTCATCCGGTGAACTCAGAACATCCCGCTGAAAGTCAG
>Ga0209345_10005584_pt1 | contig 11621 bp, 10 predicted proteins | sample Cruoilmetagenom7_FD_187294 | JGI IMG/M metagenome (GOLD analysis project Ga0209345, IMG submission 187294) | Oil polluted marine microbial communities from Coal Oil Point, Santa Barbara, California, USA - Sample 7 (SPAdes) (version 2) | ecosystem: Environmental > Aquatic > Marine > Oil seeps ...
TAGCCTAATATCAGTAGTGGGGTAATTTAAATCAATATTCTCAGGCATTTTTTCACCCCACCAAAGATCTTCCAGCACATCAAGAAATTCTTCCACTCTGTTCATTTGTTCTGCTGCAAAAGTTTCAGATGTAGTGAAACGATCTTCTACTATGTTTTTTATGGCTTCTATGTTGAGCCCACCACCGTTTGACATAATTATTTTCCTTCTTTAGACTATATAGTTTTGCGAGGGGATTTCGCCAGCGCTACCCCATTCCAAGCATCCCATTGCATATATGGAGAATTTACTCCCTTAAAATTAGTTATAAATTCTAAAGTATGGTCAATTTCATTAAAAGTTATTTTAAAAGATTCGGGATAATAAGGTTGATGTTCTCTAATATGAGAATATTTTATTTCAAAATCATCCGGAGTTTGCAGAAGTAAAGCCTGAAGTTCATATGCCAGAGTATATGGATCAGGCATCTCTTCCACCTCCATTTGCATAACCTGTTCCCCCCATAGATCAACAGTTCCTTGCCGAGTATGAGATTCAGTTATGATGGGACTACCTCCATAGACACCCTGGCGATCATAGTTATAATCTTCAACTAACCGAGACTTTCTGTCTATTTTGGGATAATGTACATCTTCAGAATGACTGTTCCGACTATACTGGTTGCTCCAACTAATATACTCCTGAGTGTCCGGATCAACTTCCCAATATTGGTAAGATGATTCATCATAAGTATACGAAAAAAGAAGTCCTTCAATTATGCTATTTCGGCTATATTCGTCATGCATAAAACCAGCATACCATTTGTTAAAAGCACTATAAGTACCACTTTCAGAAGCCCAACCATAAATTACATCCAGAATTTCTTTTTCCCTGTCAAAAAGGGAATCGGATGCCTGGAAAGAATATGATGTTGCAGTTGATGTAACAGTTGTAGGAAGGCCGAGTTCCTGTATAGTTTCAGAAAGATAATCAGATTCACAACTTTTTCTTTCTTCTTCTGCCGCCTGACTGGCAATGTTCCATTTTGGCAATACTACCTCCCAGGATGAATGTTGATGATAATAACCTACGTCATAATCTGTCGTTGTCTCTTTTTCTGTCTCCCATGTTGCAAAATAAGCTATTCCTTGAGGATCAATAAAATCAGGCAATAGACTATAGTGTGAAGGATCGGGATTTGCCCATTCCTGACGATTATCCAAAACATGCTGTTGTTTATCTTCCTCCCACTTAAATTGCCAAATTAAAGGTATCCCTGGGAATAAAGTATTCCAATACCAGAATGTCTTTTTGTCTTCGCTCATCGCTACCTTACCCCTTACCATTTTCCCGCTGCCTCCTACAAAATGATTTTGGCTATGAGCAGGGTAACAGGGCAAAAAAAGAGAAAAGGTATCGTTCATTAATAACATTCCCCGGATACATTCAACTTTATTAGTTGATGATAGCTGTTCTACAATTTCTATCTCGCCTTCTTCGTTTATTTCTTCCCAGAAATGATAAATAGCATAGTCTTGTTTATGCCAAACATCTTGTACGAGATAAAACCCTTTTTCGTTATCTACACTATCCATATTTACCCAGTAACAAAGAACCGTGGGGTATGAAACAATAGACCTGAAAGTAGTTTGCCAATAATTATAAATGACTGCCATATGGTTAGGGTTGCTTTCTGTCGGATGTTCTATGTTGCCAGGATGAAGAAGTTCATATCTTTCTTTTTCTTCATTCCAGGAAGTTTTAGCGAAATCCCAATAATCCAACTCTCCGTCAACATCATCCCATAACATATGAAAATTTATTAAAATGGAAGGAGGAAAATATATTGACTTTTTTTTCTCAAAAGTTATTTCTTTCTTTATTTTGTCATATTCAAAAGGATACCACCATGTAGCGTCAGAGGAAGGTTCTAAGCGATAACAAAAATAAAAAGGCGATACTTCCGGAAAATCTTCTTCTTCAAGCGGAATTGGCACAAATGGTGCATAAATATCAATAAAATCCTGCCCCATAATTGAAGCACAATGAACTATCGATCCGTTATCAAAAAATACTCGCCTGTGATCTTGCTGAAGTTCTTGAAAACTCATCAAGCTCTTGAGTGTGCGAAGCTGGAGAAAGCCTGAATCCTGTAACAATTTTTCAGCTTCTCTCTTATCCCCTCTTAAATTTATTTGGGGATATTGGTAAAATTTATCCAACATTATTCCATGTTTCCGCTTAAAATAGGAGTAGGGAAAATTAAATTCCCGTTTGAACGTGGGCTTTGATAACTTCTTGACTTTCTACCTAATATCACCGGTATCACTTCAAGAGTATCAATAGAAAAATCAGAACCATCTACGTTGTGAATTTCAAAATTATAATAGCGCCCCTGATTGGTACGCTTGAGACTAATTTTTTCTCCCTGCTGTTTAGTAATGGCAGAAAATAATGTATACGTTTCGGCATTGTTTTCGTCGTCCCGAACAATTAACTGTATATTCCCGGTAGTTTCATATCCAACGTAAGCCGATCTTACCCTTTTGACATTTGATATCCCCCAGTCTGATAAGTGAGTACGAAAAAAAGCATCAATATCGGTACCGTTAAAATCATTGCCTTTGTCTAATTCAAATATTCCACTTTCATTACTTCCCAAAGGCTGTCCATTGAATATACATAGAGAATTAAAATCCCATCCCATATATTGGGAACAGGCAAAATTTTGAAGATTCATGCAAAGACCTAAATATGTGCTCATTATGTCTCCCTAATATGTAGGCCACCTTTCATGTTGTAAAATTAAACCATCGAATCTATCTGCCTGTCTTACAATTCCTCCCAAATCAGGAACAGGAAAAATCAAACTTCCGGCTGATTGTGGATTTTGGTAGCCGGTAGCATTCAACTGAGGAATTGGAAACAATAAATCAAGTTCTCCCATCTCTCCACAATATCCATAAGCAGATAATCGCATTTTGGAAAAAATTAAGTTAGCATTACTTACAATCCCCTGAATACCAGTTGCAGATAATTGAGCGTTAGGAAATAGTAGATTTCCAATACCTACTTGCCCGATATAAGCATGGGCAGAAACCGTTGGGTTAGGAAATCTTAAATCTGCGTTACTAATAACCCCGGCTTTTCCCGCAGCTTCTAAAGCGATGGAAGGAAATTCATATTCGGCGGTTGCTCCCCCGACAGCTTCTAAAACAGGAACAATAAATTCTAATGCTGCGCTACTAACAACACCTGCTTTCCCAGTGGCGCTAAGTTGAGGTTCCGGGAATAAATGGCCTGCAATCGCTCCCACAGTTCCTTCAATGGCAGGAGATGGGAAGTTAATGCCAGCGCCAATTCTAACATTGGTTGTGCCATATAAAGTAGGGGCTGGAAAAGTTAACTCTGCTATGGCTGGTTTTTGGGCAATGCCACTTAATTGGAGTGATGGAAAAGCAAATTCTGCGGTTGCTCCGCCATGGCTTTCCAATATGGGAGAAGGAAATTCAACAATGCCATAAGGATGCTGGTCTAACTCTCCATCGCCAGTTGCATTGGGGAACTGAAGATTAGCATGTGCTCCATCATGCCCATTCAATACCGGATTAGAAAAAGCAAGTTCGGCGAAAGGTTCACGATGGCCGGCACCGGAAAATTTCATTGATGGAAAAGTAACTGTTCCATCGGCTCCAGTAGTTCCCTCTACCTCTGCTCCTATGTTGAGATTGGCGGTTGCTCCGCCAAATCCTTCAATAGCAGGTAATGGAAAAGTTATGGCTCCATCGCCAACTATTTGTTCCGGTTCCCATTCCCCATATAGTTGAAAGATAGTATCATAAATAGTACTACTGAATGTTCCGGCTTGCGTTAAATAGCCTTGCTTTTCATAACTGCCTTCTCCATATTTACTGTTATTCCTTGGTTTGTAATGATTGTCTTCACTGAGAGAAGTTGCTCCCAAAACAAACCAATAAAGAGTTTCGTCTTGAAGAGTAATGGGGCCGGGAAAATTAAAAGTAGACCAGTTAAAATCAGGATTGAGATCAAAATTTTCATGGGATAATGTTTCGGAAGTTCCTAATATATTATCAGGATCAGGATTCGTTCCATCACTCCCCATTATCTCTACGAAAACTCCCGAGACGGGGCTTCCAACTATTTGTATGATAGCTTTCGCAAAATGTACATTACCAAAAGTTCCACCTCTTAATTTGAATCCTTGAGCAGATTTGTAGCGAGTAGTATTTCTCCCAAATTCATAATATCCCCAATCATATCCTGTCCCATAGTTAGCTTCTACAACAACTATCCCTGGATTTTCCCAGTTGCCAAAAATTTTAAATGGGGCATCCCATGCGGTTTCAGTTGCATAAATCGTATTATCTTCTCGAACACGATTTACGTAATCATAATCCTCATCCCCATATATATTATTTACATTATGATGTTTTAGTTCATAATAGTTGCTCGCATCTAAAGAACTTGCCTTATAAACTAAATGGTATTGAGTGTTGTCAACCAGGTAAACAGGAGAACTGAAAGTAAATTCGGTCTCAGTATCCCCGCTTGCAGGAATAGATGCTCCGCTAACGCTATCACTTATCCCAAGTTCTGCAAATGGGTCTCCGCTACCATTATCGCTCCAGATTGAAACATAAATAGAATTGGTAGGGCTGCCATCTTTGACTATATGTGCTTTAACAGATGCAACCGTAGCATTGCAACTGCTTCTTAGTTTAAATCCTTGGGAGACCTTGGCTTCATCTGTGCTTTTACCAAAATCAATATCAATGGCACTCCCGATGTAAATATATCCTTCTAACAAATAAGACATTTATTTTCCCATAAACAATATATTAAAAACATCATTAGCATCATTAACAATTGGTTTGGAATAAGGATGCAAAGATAATTGTTGGCCAAAAAGGTCATAGTATGGAATATGGGTAGAATAATCCAAATTTTCCATAAATTGTATCATTTGCTGCTCACTATATCCCAATTGTTCTAAGCCAAATCTATTAACCTCAGCTATTACATAAGGTTTATGTTGCTGTAATATTTTTTTTGCTCCGCTCAATACTGCTAATTCAAAACCCTCGACATCAATTTTAATTGCCTTTAATGCTGATAAATCATAATTTTCCAATATTCCATCAAGCGGGGCTATCTTTACTTTTTTGGTTATCTGTTTATCTAAATCCGCACACTTCCTGTTAAACGGATGGCGGCTTACATCCCAGAAACAATGTCCCCCATCATTATCAGAATTAATATAAAAATCACGAACGTTTTGTTTTTCGCCAACGGCAAAATTAAAAGGAGTAATATTCCCAAATCTGTTCAACTTTATCTGTTCTATTAACTGTTTATAGTTTTCTTCTTCCGGTTCAAAAGAATATACATGCCCTGATTCCCCTACCTTTTCTCCTGCTAAAATAGTAAAAAATCCAACATGTGCTCCGATATCTATAAAAATATCTCCTTGCTCAAGATTTTTAATTAAAAACCAAGATACTTCCGGCTCATAAAATAATCCACGGTCAAGAAAACTTTTTATATTCCGTTGAGAAAACTTTGTAGAATCAAGATTAAGCTGCATGGCTAATTTTTCCCACAATATTGCTTGCTACTCTGCATACTTCTTCTGGTTCCGGAAGATATTTATAAATATTCCCCCCTGGTACATAATCAATAGTATCTCCTATTGGCTCAGTAGGGTTAGATCTTACGTCGTCACAAGTTAAGCGCTTATATAATGCAAAAGTTCTATAATATTTGCTTCCCTTTCTCCACGGTAATATATGATCTGGATGTTTAGCAGTAGGGATTAAAATTATCCAATTGTTAAAAGCTCCTGCAACATGAATGGGAGCAGAATCGTTAGAGACAAGAACTTTAGCCCTGCTAATAAGAGCGATCATTCCTTCGATGGAAAGCTTATCCCTCAAATCAATTACTTCTTTTGGGCAATTTATATTTACATACCCTCTCTCCGGTAATACTTGTTTCCCGAATACAATAACTGTATTATCCTTAGCAAGATTATTGACTATTGCTTCCCACCATTCTTTTGGAAAAGTTTTGCTTGCCCAGGATTTACCGGGATGAATAATAATAGACTTATATAATTTATCACCCACAAATTTGTTAATTTCCCCTATTCCTTTTTCTGTTACAGGTAAATGAATATTTCGATTTTCATCCGGCAAAGTTTTCCTTAATGCTGATATTGCCCCAAAATCTATCGTGTGCATATAAGTGTGGGCAGCAAATTTCCATAAAGGATGTTCAACATTGGGAAGAGTTAATATATGGTAAGCGGGAGAATATTTACGAGGGTCATAATCTTTCTTGTGGATAATTTCGGTATTTCCATAATCACCATCTTGAAATAGTTCCGGCCAATCAGTTACTATTTTTATATTATTTTTATCCGCAGGGTATGCATTGTTTTTAATAAATCTTACAAGGGGTTCAAGAGCGACCTGATCACCTAAGCCCCCTTGAGCAAGAACGGTAACATTGCGAGAATATTTATGGCTCGGACTTCCTTTTTCCCACCGTTCAAGATGAGTTTTAATCAGTGGTAGTAATTTCGTATAATCTCTGTCTCTTGCCCCCGCATAGTGTACAATAAAAGAACTAAGGGGATCTTCCCCAGTTAAATAATCCATCATATTCATCCGGTTGAAACGGTAGAGTAAATGGTGGGTCGGGATATTGTCGTTGATTACTCTGAGATTAATATAAGGTTGTTCATAGCTTCCCATGTCAACCTGTTGTTCCGGCAACTTGAATATATCCTGGTGGCATTTAGAAACTACCATTACCCCCGTATTATAGAACCTTCCATTCCATCCATTGACATCTTCATTGTATTTTACTACTGCCTCATGTAACCAGGCAGTTCTACTGCTAAATTCTCCCTCATTAAATGCCCCGAAACACTCATCGGGTACTTGATCGAAAAGGCTGGGGCAATCATTGCGGACAATAATATCAGTATCAAGATAAATAATACGATTGTATTCGTTGAGTAAATCGTAAATCGCAAACTTTGCCCAATGTGGAGTAATTAGTTTTTTGTCGTCATCGGTTAACGCTATAAATTCTGCTCCTATTTTTTTGGCATAAGCCTTAATGGTTGGATGGGTTAATTTTGCAACTTTTTGATATTTTTCTCCCATCGCTATAGTTAGAACTGCATTCTTTTTAGCCATAAATCCTTCCATAACATTTTATTTTTATTAAAAAAAAACGGGAACCCTCCATAAAAGAGAATCCCCGTTTATCAAAAATACGCTGAAGACGCCGGGCATAAGCCCAGGGATATCTACTGTATTTTATAGAAGAAACTTGCCCGGTTAAGACATATATATTTTAGCTTTCCGGTAATGTAATGGAATAAGTATCAATTGTATCTGTTGCACCTGTGGCAATAGAAGTAGACGACATATTCAATTCTGCACCGGAAGTACTAATGTTCCCGTCCAAACGGACAGCAGTAGTACTTGACCCGGTTGTTGCATCATTGTCGTAATGTCTAAACCAACCGGCAGTTCCTGTTGCTTCTCCAGTGCCAGACCATACTTCTCCAGCGTCCTTACTTAACACCCCGGCAACGGCAGGAGACCCGAAATTAATCCCATTATGAGTACTGCCAGGAGTAAAGGGAGAACTACTCTGGGTAATTTCCAAAAGTAAATCCCCGCTTTCTGCACCATCAGGGCTGGATGGTTGCGCCCCAGAATAAACCCTAATAGTCCCGTTCGCAAATAAGGACAATACATCATTATCGTGAAGCATCTTGTTTCTAAGTCCTGTACTTCTTCGTAAGGCCATTATTTTCTCCTTTTCTTATGATTCTAACAAACAAACATATCTATCTTTTACAATCAATCCTGCCCCTTGAATAGAATTAGGATATCTAAGATTTTTCCAGGTAAGATTTTTAAACTGCCCACCAACAGCCCCCAAACATATTCCTTTAGCGGTTGTCCAAACAACCACTTTGCCAAAATATTGGGAGTCTTTACCTATCTTATCACCGTTAGTTAAAACATCAGTCCCCCTTATTACTCCATAATCTGCTTTTCTTCTGAGAACAAAACTTTCAGGGTCTTCTCCATTAAGAAAATATATTTCTCTTTCTGTCCCCACATATATCCCGTCATCTATCGCTCTAAACATTGTTATATCATGAGGAAAAGGAAGATTCAACATTCTATGACGGTCATAAGCAAATTTCTCGCTATAATATACATTGTTTCCCTGAACTACGAACATATGGCCATTATAGACTTCTAACAATGTTCCTATAGGAGGGTCATAAAATACTTTTTTTGTTTCCGGGCCGACATATTCTCCTTTTTCCCAAGGATAACTAATGTTCTCCCGAATTATTCCCAATTCGTAACCATTAGTATAGTAAATATTATCATTTTTTCCATCACTAACGCCAACGTAAGACATCCGGGCATTGAGTGTAAGCCCGCTTCTAATCCCAGTACGAGAATAATCGGGATTCAACCGATAAATAGAACCCCCGGATACAAAAAAACAATTAAACCCAGGATTTTCGCGAGGCCATAAACTATGGCACGATTCATTGCGAGATGTAGCAGTAAATCCTTTAACCCTGCTAATTCTATGATTGTCCCCAATGTTTACATTGTAAGCAATAGCAAGTTCACCGATACCGGTTTCGGGATCATACTTAATTCTAACCGGATCTCTGGCGTTGTTAAGCCCCACTGCACCGCTGAGAATATTTTTAGTTTTACGAGTTCCCATTTTTGCGGGTTTAACTCCCGGCTTCTATCTGCTAAAGCATTCAAGGAAGAGGATTATGCCCCCCATATTTTCTAACTCCCTTGAGTTTTGCCAAAAAATGTATAAATCCAATATCCCCTCCCTTTGTTCCGTATAGTCCTTCTCTATATTTATCTTTCCAGTATAAGATACCTTTATGGGGAGGATTAATCGCCATATCTTCTATTTTTTCAAAACCTCTTAAAACAACTTTTGGAAGAAGAACGGTTTCATGGAATTCTGGTAAGATACAGGTAAATTCTCCGTTATCGTCTGTTACATCCTGGGGTTTTTTGTAATACCAGAGAGAAAGAACATCGTTAGCTTTAGGGAAAATTGCTATTTTGTTATATTCTACTGCTATATTGGTGACATTATCCCCGGTTTCATCATGGTCGTAATCAAGTTCTTCAATAACGGCTATTGTATTCAAAATAGTTAGCTTATCCCCATTTTCATTCCTACACTTAAAGCACTTTTTGTGAAACACCGGATCAGTGGCAGGCATATCATAAAGCCAATCAGACGTAGTTGTAGTTAGCGTATTAGGTTCATAGAGCTTCAATCCTGGCAATTCAAAATCAGCGGCTATCTTCATCACCGCATCATATATCCAGGTATCAAAATAAACGTCCAAGCTATCATCCGATATAAGTAATGCTAATTCCGCCTTTAATTCTCCTCGTGTCATTCTTATTCTTTCTCTGTTTCTTCATCTTTCACTAACTTACTTCCACATTTTGGACAGTATATGCTGGCATTTTCATATATCCTATTGTCAGGCTTATACACTAATTTGCATTTTGGACAAAATCTTACATAATCTGCCATTTTTTGTTTCTAATCCAAGTTCTATTAATTTAAAAGTTGTTTTATATTGTTTTTGAGTTATGTTTTTTTTATTTTATTTTTCTGGTTTTTCAACTTAATCCGAAATTTTTTTACATTTTTTTCTGTTGTCTCTTGAATTTTTTCATTAACTTCTGTTGTTTTCTCTTTTTCTTTTTCTTGACGCCGGGTAAACCACAAAAGGGCATTGTCAAGTATTTCAGAACCAACTTCAAAATAATCGTATAACTCAGAAACCTTAGTAATTGGATCTCCATTCTCGAAAGTATATGAACCATCAGGGCTAATGGTAATTTTTTTGGAGGACTCATTCTTTTCATCATCTTTGTGCTCCCACCATTCTAAAGCTTCATCCAATTCCTTCCCAACTGGAATAACCTTTTTGATGTCTTTTAAGAGTACAGGAGCGCCTCCCAAGAAACAATACCCACCATTAGTGAGCTTACCTATATGAGCTCCTCCACTGACTACCCAGGTTTTATCAAATTCTAATTCTCCATGATGTTCGGTTTTAATAATTTGGCTCATATAATCTCCTTAATGTAAATATTGCATACATGGTATAGATTAGATATATTGGGAAGCACCGGAAAGAATACTTCCCAATATATTCCGCCCGCTTTATTTCCCCCAAACGAGAGCATCAAGGCTGGTAGCCTGGATTACTGTTCCATCTGGTATTTCCAAAGGTTCCAGAGGTGCTATTTCTCCTGGATTTCCCCAAATATAACTGGGTTTTAAATGAGCAGTATCGGCATGGTCAGATCCTAAAGTAAAAGTATCTGCCCCATATCCAGCTATCCAAAGACTGTTAGACATTTTGGAGTTCGTAGCAGTTGCACCCAGAGTTGCCGCAGATCGAAGAATTTCGGCATATTCGCCGGCAGCCCCGGAAAAACATCCCATGGTACCATAAAGAAGCATATTGGAAAGATTGCCGCCCGAACTTACAGTACAAATATCAGAAGACGGCGTTAAATCATCTTCTTCTATAAATCGATCAACGAGAAATCCAGCTGCTGGTTTCTTGATAAATGTAACTGCCATTTCATCATCGGCTTCTGAAAAACCAGCAGCCATTGTAAGAGTTGTTTTGAGCGGGTCTCCCTCTGAGAAATCTACTTCCAATTCACTGCCAGTTGCTGTTTCTCCCTTGTATTGTGGAATGCATGCTTTCACTGTGCCATCATCATCCCAGGTAGTATTCTGGATGCCTACGGCCAAACTTGAAAGAGTGAAAACATTAGTGCCATAAGTTGGATCTTCATCTTCCACCAGATTGTCAAAAACATCTTTCCACGCCTGGGTGATATAGGTTACATACGTTGCCGCCGCTCCTTCTCCGCTGGGAAATACTAACTTGGCACGAGTTCCAGGAAGAGAAGCATACAAACTAACCGCAACTTGCCCAGTTGCCGGAGTTTTAGCCCCTGATACCACATCATGCCTGATATCAGCGCTTGCAACAGAAATAATGAACGCAGCAGGATATTTGGTATAAGCCAAATCTGCGTCACAATCTATTAATTCTTCAAATATAACTGGAGGTGCAGGAGCATAGATTTTTATCTTGCTGTTAGTTTTGTCATATTTAAAAGTAAAGCCTTCGGCAGGAGGAGAAAGAATTTCCATGGCGGAAATAACCTTGTTTAATCCCCAGTTCCCAACAGCAGGGACTTCAATCCCACCGTGAGGATAAGTTTTTGCCCCATCTCCAAAAGCAGCATTAACGAAATTCATTTTTATTTTACCGAGGATATTTCTATCCTCGGGGTTTACGGTTAAACTTACATCAGTCGAAGCCAGATAAGCCATTTGTTGTACCCTCCTTATTCCCTTTAGCATAAAGAAACAAACAAGCTTTTCTTATTTGTCTCTGTTAGACTTCAAAGGGTGTTTAATCAATCATTTTATTTGCCTGATTACGCAGTTTCAGACATATTAGCCAAATTGGCCATAGTTTCGCCAAGCATATC
>Ga0209345_10005585_pt1 | contig 11621 bp, 14 predicted proteins | sample Cruoilmetagenom7_FD_187294 | JGI IMG/M metagenome (GOLD analysis project Ga0209345, IMG submission 187294) | Oil polluted marine microbial communities from Coal Oil Point, Santa Barbara, California, USA - Sample 7 (SPAdes) (version 2) | ecosystem: Environmental > Aquatic > Marine > Oil seeps ...
GATGGCGGAGACGGAGGGATTCGAACCCTCGGTGGGGTTACCCCCACGGTTCCTTAGCAGGGAACTGGTTTCAGCCACTCACCCACGTCTCCGGATCACAGTAGCATTGGGGCGGCCCTATAACGGGGGGATTTGGCCGGGGCAAGCCATGCTGGCCAATGGCGGCATATTTATCGGCCTATGTTCCATCTGGCCGGCGGTGAGCTCAGCTCATCGTAAATTGGATTCGTTTCGTCGCCGGTTCATTGCTGCTTAAGCGGCAAAGGACTCAGAATGGGCATCACGCCTTTGTTTTGGCGCGCCGAGATCTGGAGAGTTCATGATTACCGCCACCGCAATTGCACATTCATTTCGCAAGGGCTGCTTGGCCCTGATGGGGATTGCCGCATTCGCCGCTGCGCCGGTTATGGCCCAGACGATCCAAACCGTTGACCCGGACATGGCGATTGATGGCGATTTGATGGAAGCCCCGGGCGAGCAATCCGGTTATGATTATGCGGTCGCAGCGCCCGCTGAGGCGGCCGGCACCCAGGTTGAAACCCCGCCAGTTGAAGTGCCGCAAGTGGATGACCGTGTGACGGTGGAAGAAGCATGGGCAAACCCGGCGGCAGCATCGGGCGAACCCGCTGCGCCCAATGGGGCTGCGGGCGAGGTTGCTGGCGAGATTGCTGACGGATCTGGCGCCCAAGGGGCCGCCCAAACTGGAGATCAACCCGCCGGTGAAACAGCGGCTGCCCCCGAAACCGGGGCCGAGCAGAGCGGCACATATGCCAAAGATGATTTGATCGGCGCTGCTGAAGGTGTGTTTGGCAAGGGCGCGCAAGGTTTGGCCACAATGATCGAGGGGCTGCTTGAAAAGCAGGGCGAGCCTAATGCCTATATCGTCGGGCGCGAAGCTGGCGGCGCATTTGTGATTGGTGCCCGCTATGGCTCAGGAAAATTATATCACAAGATCGAGGGTGAACGCCCGGTCTATTGGACCGGCCCGTCGGTTGGGTTTGATGTTGGCGCCAATGCCAGCAATACTTTTGTGCTGGTCTATAATCTTTACGATAGCGAGGATCTGTTCAAACGCTTCCCTGCAGGCGAAGGCCAAGCCTATATCGTTGGCGGATTGACGGCCAGCTATCTGCGTTGGGGCGATGTGGTTTTGATACCGATTCGGGTTGGTGCCGGGCTTCGGCTGGGGGTCAATGCAGGTTATATGAAGTTTTCTAAAAAGCATCGCTGGTTGCCCTTCTAGGTCGCAAAACAAGGCTCTGGCTAAGGTCGATAGGCCAGCCAGACAAAAAAGCTGGGAAATTGGTTGCGAGTGCGCCCGCGTCTCGGCATGGGGGAGCAATGATGCTTGACCAACTCCCAGCCCAATCGCCCGACGCCTTATTGGCGCTCATCAAGATGTTTGCCTCCGATGTACGCGAGGATAAAATTGATCTCGGGGTCGGTGTTTACCGCACTGACGAAGGGGCAACCCCGGTATTTGCGGCAATTAAGGCAGCTGAGGCGCAATTGGTCGCTGATCAGGACAGCAAAAGCTATCTTGGCCCAGAAGGCGACACTGGTTTCGTCAATGCGCTGATGCCCTTTATTTTCGGCAAGGATGCCACAATGGGCGGCCGGATCGAAGGGATGCAGACCCCCGGGGGAACCGGTGCGGTCCGCTTGGCAGCCGCGGTGGCCAAGAAGGCCGGCGTGACGCGTATTCATATGGGCACGCCCAGTTGGCCCAACCACGCACAAATCCTGTCCGATATCCCTGTTGAGGCGGTGGCTTTCAATCATTCCAATCCAGATGGCAGCGCAAATATCGATGCGGTTCTGGCAGTGATTAATGCAGCGGCAAAAGGCGATGCGATATTGCTGCATGGCTGCTGCCACAATCCGACCGGGATCGACTATTTGCCCCAGCATTGGGATGCGATTGCAGATGCGTTGTCGCGCAGTGATGTTTTGCCGATTCTTGATCTTGCCTACCAAGGGCTGGGGGATGGTCTGGAGGAGGATGCCTATGGTATGCGCCGCGTTCTGGCTGCTGTGCCCGAGGCGCTGATTGCCTATAGCTGCGATAAGAATTTCGGGCTTTACCGTGATCGTGTTGGCGCGCTGTATGTGCTGGCGGATAAGAGCGATCAATTGTCTGCGATCATGTCCAACCTCAATGCGCTGGCCCGGGCCAGCTGGTCCATGCCGCCCGATCATGGCGCGGCAGCCGTCCGGTTGGTTCTAAGGGATGAAGGGCTGACCAAATTGTGGCTGGACGAGCTGGCGGTTATGCGCGGCCGGATCGGTGATGTGCGCCAGCAGATGGCAGCAGCTGACAGCCATGTTGGCGCGCTCAACCTGGCGGCAGTCGGGCGGCAGAAGGGCTTGTTTTCAATTCTGTCTTTGTCAAAGGATCAGATCCTGACCCTGCGCGAGGATCATGCGATTTACATGGCTGGATCGGGCCGGATAAATGTAGCAGGCCTGCACAGCGGAAATATCGGGAAATTCGTTGATGCGTTGGCGATTGTAACCGCCTGAGATGGATCGCCAGCCATCTCTCGAAGGGGAGGGGCTGCTGGTTCGCCCCCTACTTGCCAATGATTGGGATGCGCTGTTTGCTGTCGCCTGCGATCCGCTGATCTGGCAGCTGCATCCCGCCCAAGATCGCTGGCAGGAGCCGGTTTTTCGGGATTTTTTCAACGATGCGCTTGAAAATGGCGGCGCCCTGGCCGTGATCGACAAGGCAAACGGGGCCATCGTGGGATCATCGCGTTACCAAGGGTATGATCCGGCACAGGGCGGCCATGTCGAAATCGGCTGGACATTCCTTGCCCGCGCACTGTGGGGCACAGGCGCAAATGCAGACATGAAACGGATCATGCTGGCCCATGCGCTGCGCTTTGTCGGGCGGGTTGATTTCAAGGTCGCCGAAGACAATTTGATTTCACGTAAAGCGATGGAAAAGATCGGCGGCATTCTGACGGACCGCGAAGAAATCACCATGTTGGCAGGCATGCCTTTGCGCCATGTGATTTACCAGATCACTCGCGCCAGTTTCGCGGCTGGCCCGCTGGCTTAACCAGCAGCAGCCAAGCTTTGCATCCGCTGGAGATAGCGGGCCATCGTGTCGATCTCTAGATTGACAGGGCTGCCTTGTTTCAATGCGCCCAGAGTGGTCACCTGCGCAGTGTGGGGGATGATGTTGAGCGTGAAGTGGACTGTTCCATCAGGCTGATCCTCCACTGAATTGACGGTCAGCGATGCCCCTTCGACTGTGATCGATCCCTTGGGCGCAATATAGGGCGCAAGACCCGCCGGCGCGCTGATCACAAATTGGCGCGAATCGCCGGCTGGTTCCATGTGCACCACATGGCCCACTGCATCGACATGGCCTGTTACAATATGGCCGCCCAATTCATCGCCCATGCGCAAAGCGATTTCGAGGTTCAATTCGCGCCCTTCATCCCACATTCCAGGCACAGTGCAGGAAATTGTTTCGCCCGATACATCCACCGCGAACCATGCCGAATTTTCGTTTTCCGCGGCCTTTTTTCCGCCACGTTCGACCACCGTCAGACAGACACCTGAGCATGAAATGGATGCGCCAATGGCCATTTGGGCTGGATCAAACGGGCAAGCGATACGGATGCGTAAATCGCCCCTTTGCTGGGCGTCCGTGATGGCGCCGACCGCAGTGATTATTCCGGTGAACATGTGTCTTTTTCCCTTGGCCTGCGTTCATAGGCTTCGAATTGATCATTTCCAAACTTGCGCTGGTCTGCCAGCATCCAGCGATTTTGCGCGCCGCCAAGGTCAGACAGGCCGATGTCTGCGATGCAGGGCTGGCCGCCCCCGATCAGGATCGGTGCGCGGTAAAGGTGGATCATATCCACCAGATCTGCCGCCACAAAGGCGGCCGCAGTATGGGCGCCGCCTTCGACATAAAGGTAATGGATATCATCCATAGATTTTATCGCGCCGGGCGCGGCAATCGCCTTTGCCCCATCCGGCGGCGCGCCGCGCGTGAGGACAAAACGTTCCGGGCTGCGGGTTTCAAGGCCGGCCAAGCGCACATCGAGACGAGGGCGATCGGTGCGCCAAGTGGCCCCGCCAACCAAGATACCGTCCGATTGGGCGCGCTGGGAATGGACGTGGGCGCGCGATGCCTCGCCCGTGATCCAGCGGCTTTCCCCATTTGCCAGGGCGATGGATCCATCCAGCGATATGGCGAGCTTTAAGGTTACAAAAGGCCGCCCTTCGCGTTTATGGGTTAAATATCCCGCGAGGCTGGCCGTAGAAGAACTGCATTCCAATTGGCGGACCTTGATGCCGGCATTGGCAATCCGTTTGGCGCCGTCCCCAAAGGTTCTGATGTCAGGGTCTTTAACTGCAAAAACTACCGCTTCAGGCTGTGCATCAATAATTAAATCGGTGCAGGAAGGGCCGCGTTTGGAACGGTGCGAGCATGGTTCCAGCGTAGTATAAAGTGTGGCGCCCTTGGCGTGCACGCCTGCCTGCGCCAGAGCGACTGCTTCGGCATGGGGGCGCCCGCCCGGATTGGTCCAACCGGTTCCAACAATTATTCCATTCTTTACCAGAACCGCGCCGACAGCTGGATTGGGGCGGCTGCGCGCGCGCGCGCGCGCGGCCAGCCGCGCTGCCACCGCCAGCCATCCGGCATCACTCGCCTGAATTTGCAACCGTGTTTTCTTTCTGGCCAATTTCGGTGACTGCTTCACTGGTCAATTCTGGATCAATGATGCCAGATCTCCGGCGGAAATCTGCCTCTTCTTCTTCTTCTACGGCGCGTTCTTGCGCGTTCTTGCGTTCGATTTCATCGACATCCATGCCCGTTGCACGGCCCAAAGTGCGGTAAATCTCGCGTTTGCGTTCTTCGCTTTGTTCGATCAGCGCGGCAATTGCATCCTGATTTTTTTGATTTTCGATATTGGATGCGATGATTTGGGCATCGGTGCGATCAGCGGCAAAACTGGAAATATATGTAATCTTGGGCGGGGGTGGGGGAACCAGCACGCTTTCGGTGACGATATGATACATCAAAGTGAAAGTTATCAACATGGATAGGCCCAATATCGGCCATCGATAGGGGGTCGGTTTCCGGAACTCGTTCCAAAAATCAATGAATCCGGGAGTGGGATTCAATTTGTTGAGAATTGCCATAATGGCTGGATAACCATTGGCGAATGATTTCGCCAGCTTTTAGGACGCATGGCGCGCCCGAAATCAGTCGTAACTAACTTGGATCGGGACGCGGCCGCGTAAATTTCCGCCAATCGCGATTGCGGCATCGGTGTATAATGTGCCGGTAAAATTGAATTCAAGTATGCCTGCTGCGTCAAGCAAGGGCAGGGCTGAAAGATCAGAGACAAAGTCCCGCACTTCCGCCTCTGCGCCGGAAGGGTCGCGCATTATTATGCTGTTAGGAAAATCGACCCGGATTGTTCGCGATGGTGTGCCACGGATAATTGCGCGCCCCTGCACCGCCATCCCGCCCAGATCATCAAGATTGCCAACCACGGTTTTGGCCCCGGTTTGCAGATCCACCAGCACACGGCCAATACCATCGCCGATCATAACCAAGCGGCCAAAATCAATATCGCTTTCGATCGACAGCTCTATCTGGTTGCTGCCGCCATTGCCGCCGCCATTGCCATTGTTTCCGTTTCCATTGCCGCCGGGGCCATTGTTCGGGCGTCCGCCGCCCTCACCAATGGGGGGCGGGTTGGTGTCGCAAAAACTGCATTGGCCTTGTGCCGCCACGGGTTGTGCGGGCACAAACACCAAAGCCGGGGCAAGCAACAGGGCCGCCAAGAAGGTTGCGGTAATTCGAACCATCATCAGGCCATGGCAGAACAAGGTTAATGAAAGATAAGGAAAACCACTTGGGTTCAGCCAAAGGCGGCGTAGAGTGACCGGCCTTCGTTCTTCAGCCATAGATTGGCCGCTGCAAGATCGCCGTCAAAAATTCGGTCGAGCACCGCGTAAAATTCCGGCCCGTGATCGAAATGGACCAGATGGGCCACCTCGTGGGCAACGACCGAGCGGCGGATGTTTTCCGGTGCTTGCACCAGCCGCCAATTAATCCTGACGGTTCCGCTGGTTGAACAACTGCCCCAGCGGCGATGCGCCCTAGATAGGCTGAGGCGCGGGAGGGCGACCCCTGCGATGGTGCAAAAATGGTCGAGATCATCGGCCATAAACCGCAAAGCTTCTTTCTCCAGCCAGCGTTGCAGCCGCGGAACTAGGCTTTCGCTTGGGCCGCCAATCCATATCGTTGCCTGTTCCAATTTGGGTTTGCGCGGGGCATCGGGGCGCCAATCAATTGCCAAATCCTGGCCGCAATAACGCAAGGAACCACCCGGTGCAGGCGGGGCCGCCTTGGGTAAGGCTTCGATCTGGCGGGCGAGCCAGTCAACCCGGCTGTTGGCAAAGGCGATTGCATCTGCAGTGCGGCCCCATTTGGGCAGGGTCACGCGGGCTTCCTTGCCATCGGGGGCAATGCGCAGGACCACTCGTTTTGCAGTCGGGTGCCGTTTAATCGTGATGGGCAACATCACGCCATTAACCTCCACCGCGGGTTCTTGGTTGCCGGGGCGCAGCCAGTCTAACATGATGAACCGATCATGGCGCATCCCATTCGATAATATGGTGTTCCAGCGGCCCTGCAACAGTTTCGCTGACAATGCGGCCTGCCACAGAAATACCGGCCTGAACCACCGTTTCCCGGTCGCCAGAGATAAGATAGTGCCATTCCTTCAGCGGTTTGCCTTCATGGCGCATCCGGTAAGCACAGCTTTGCGGCAGCCATGGCACATTGGCGACAATCTTGATTGTCAGGCGCAGGCAATCGGGCACGAATGCCTTGCGGTTGCGGTAATCCCGGCATTGGGCTGTGCCGGTTTCAAGCAGCTTGCATGCGACATTGGTATGTTCCACCTGGCCGGTATCGGGATCTTCTATTTTGTGCAGGCAGCACCGTCCGCAGCCATCGCATAATGCCTCCCACTCTTGGCGGGTCAATTCTGCCAGCGGAAGTTCCCAGAAAGTGTCACGTAGCGTGGTCACTGAACCCATTTTTCCAGTTCAGAGGCCACTGCATCTGCGCCCAGATCGGTGGGCAGCGTGGCGATTGGTTCCCCTTGCGGGCCAAACAGATAGGCAATGTTGGAATGATCCATCAAATATCCGCCCCCGTCTGATGTCTCGCCGCGCGAATAGAATACACGGAAATTATCGGCCGCTTCTTTTACCTGCGCTGCAGTGCCTGTCAGGCCGAGTAATTTATCCGAGAATGCAGAGGTGAATTCCCCGACCACTGCAGGTGTATCGCGCTCTGGGTCGATGGTAATAAATATCGGCTGAATATCATCGCCAAGCGCTGCATTTTGTGCGGCAAATTTTGCATAACCCTGCATCATTCGCTGCACGTCGGTCGGGCATATGTCGGGGCAATAGGCGTAGCCAAAATAAATGATCCGGTAGCGGCCATTAAAATCTGCCCAGTGCACAGTTTTGCCGTGTTTGTCCGTCAATGTGAATGGGCCGCCAATGCTTGCGCCAAACAAGGGCGGTTGTTCCGGCGGCGCGGCTGGCCCTGTCCCGCAGGCAGGCAGCGTAAGGAGGAGAGCGGTGAGCGCGGCGGCGCGCAATTGTTTCAAGAGGTGGGGCATAGCATCGCGGTTCATGCTCTGCTAACCGGTGGCGAGCAATAGGCGACTCTGCCTCGCACACATAATTCTGGAGAAGGAACCTTGGCGAAAGCCGTTTTCCGAAATGTAGTTTTGGCCATAATGTTCGCGGTAGGTGCAAATGCATCACCGGCGGCGGCCCAGTTTTTTTCTGATGGATATGAATTTCTGAAAGCGGTGAGGGATCGTGATGGCGATGCGGCAACCGAGGTGCTGGAAAGCACGAACGATTCAGTGATTAATGCGCGTGACGCAGTGACAGGCGAAACAGCCTTGCACATTGTGACCCAGCGCCGCGATGCGCTGTGGGTCCGGTTCCTCACCCATAAGGGGGCCAACCCCAATGTTGCGGATAAAAACGGCGTTACGCCGCTGCAGAATGCATCCAGCCGCGGCTATGTCGAAGGGGTGGAAGTGTTGCTGAAGGCCGGCGCGAATGTGGATGGCGCGAATCGTATCGGTGAAACGGCATTGATTGCAGCCGTTCTGCGGCGCGATGTGGCCATGGTGCGGGTCTTGCTTGCCAATGGCGCGAACCCTGATCGCAGTGATAATGCGGGCCGGTCTGCCCGCGATTACGCCTCGTTGGATGCGAGTACACGGGTAGAGGCTGAAATTCTGAAATCGGATGAAGAGCGTAAGAAGAACAATCCAGGCCCCTCTTACGGCCCGAGTTTTTGAATGATGGATATGGCGGATCTGACGCTGGATGAAATGCGGCTTGCGCTGGCGCCAGCAGTGGCCAATGCAGCCATTTTTGATGGATGGAGGGATGCTGCGGTTATCGCGGCCGCAGGCACCCGCGGGATTGACCCTGATGTTGCCCGGCTGATCTATCCCGGCGGCGCGATGGATATGATTGGCGCGCTGGCTCAGGCAATCGATGTAGAAATGGCCAAGATGCTACCTCAGGAAAAACTGGCGGCCATGCCGATCCGGGAACGGATCCGTAGTTTGGTGCAATTCCGGCTGGATGCGCTGGCGGGCCTTGAAGAATCGCTGCGACGCGCGCAGGCGATCATGGCAATGCCGCAAAATGCAGCCAAGGCGCTGAAGGGGCATTGGAACAGCGCGGACATTATGTGGCGGCTTTCCGGTGATACAGCCACTGATTACAACCATTACACCAAACGCATGATTCTAAGCGGGATTTACGGCGCGACTTTGGCCGTGTTCGTGGATGACGAAAGCGAAGGCAAGGCTGATACACGCGCATTCCTTGACCGGCGGATTGAAGGCGTGATGAAGTTTGAAAAGGCCAAGGCCCAATGGCTGAAACCGGGCCGTGAAACCTTTAGTGTCACGCGTTTTCTCGGGCGTTTGCGCTATCCAGCACGTTAATGTCGTAAATTTAGGACTAATGAGAATTAGTTGCAATTAGAATCTGGGTCTGGCAGCGTGCTGAAATGAAACTTGAAACCCTTGAATGCGGCAGGCGCGCCGAAATCCTTTCGGTGGATTGGGCCGCGCTTGCGCCAGAGGAAGGCAAGCGTTTGCGCGCCTTGGGGCTGGATGAAGGCGCGCAAATTGTGGTTGCGCACCGGGGGGTTTTTGGCGGCCGTGATCCGATTGCGGTGATGATCGGCAGGATGACGGTTGCGATCCGCCGGGTCCACGCCGAAGCGATGGCGGTAAAACCGCTATGACTGATCTTCGAAAAGCAGCATTGGTCGGCAACCCCAATGCCGGCAAAAGCGCATTGTTTAACGCGCTGACCGGCGCGCGGCAGAAGATTGCCAATTATCCTGGTGTAACGGTTGAACGCAAAGTGGGCCGGATGGCCTTGCCGTCGGGTGATCTGATTGAACTGATCGATCTTCCCGGCAGCTATTCCTTTGATGCAACAAGCCCCGATGAAGAAGTGACCCGGGCGCTGGTGCATGGCGAATTTCCTGGGGAAACGCAGCCCGATGTCATGGTGGTGGTGCTTGATGCTGCCAATCTGGAACAACATCTGGTTTTTGCGCAAGAAGTGATCGAATTGGGCCGGCCAACCGTGGTTGCGCTCAATATGGTTGATCTGGCCGAACGCGACGGGCTGACGCTTGATCCTGATGCGCTGGCACAGGCGCTGGGTGTGCCCGTGGTGCCGACTGTGGCAGTGCGGCGGCGCGGATTGACTGAATTGAGCAATGCCATCGAGGCGGCTCAGGCATGGGTGGATGCTGATCCTGCCCCCCACACGAAACCGCATCTGACCTTGCCCGAACGCAGGATGGCAGCCCATAATATCGCTGCTGCTGCGATCTTGTCGGAAAGCACGACACGGCGCCTGCATGCAGGGCTGGACCGTATTTTGCTCCACCCGTGGTTGGGGCCGCCGATCTTGTTCGCGCTATTGTTCGTTATTTTTCAGGCAGTGTTTGCCTGGGCCACCCCATTTGCTGATGGGTTGGAGGGGGGCGCAGCCTGGCTGTCACAATTGGTGGTTGCCAATATGCAATCAGGATTGATCCGGGATTTCCTGACCGAAGGGGTCATCGCCGGGGTTGGCGGTGTGGTGGTGTTCCTGCCGCAAATCATCATTCTGTTCGCATTTATTCTGGTGATGGAGACGACCGGCTACATGGCCCGCGCGGCCTTTATCATGGACCGGTTGATGGCCACCGTTGGATTGTCAGGCCGCAGTTTTATCCCGCTTCTGTCCAGTTTTGCCTGCGCCATTCCCGGCATCATGGCCACCCGCAGTATTACAGACCCCAAGGACCGGTTGACCACCATCTTGATCGCCCCGCTGATGACTTGTTCAGCGCGGCTGCCGGTTTATGGCATAGTGATTGCTGCGGTCATTCCCAACACCACAGTATGGGGCGTGGTTGGGCTGCAAGGGCTGGTGCTGTTTGTATTATATGTTGCAGGCATTGTTGGGGCGATGGTTGTTGCGCTGATCTTGCGGCGATCGGTGACCAAAGGCGCGGCCAGTGGTTTCATCATGGAATTGCCGCGTTACCAAATGCCGCGCCTGCGCGATCTGGCGATCGGCCTGTGGCAAAGGGCATGGGTATTCCTGCGCCGGGCAGGCACAATCATCTTTGCTGCAACGGTGATCTTGTGGTTATTGCTGACTTTTCCTCAGGCGAAGCCGGGGGAAAGCCAGCTTGATGTATCGATTGCGGGCAGGGCGGCAAGCGTCCTGCATGTCGGATTTGAACCGATTGGTTTTAACCGCGAGATGACATTGGCACTGGTGCCAGCAATGGCCGCGCGCGAAGTCGCGGTTGCCTCGCTTGCGACCACTTATGCGGTCGAAGCAGATGACGATGCTGTGACAGAAGCTGCATTACGCGAACAGATTGCTAAGCGTTGGAGCCTGCCCACAGCATTGGCTTTCCTTGCTTGGTTTGTGTTCGCGCCTCAGTGCCTTTCGACCATTGCGGTTGCCCGCAGGGAAACTAACGGGTGGCGATGGCCTTCCTTCATGTTGGCATACTTGTTCGTACTGGCTTACATGTTTGCTGGAATCACTTTCTGGTCCGCGACTGCGCTGGGCCTCTAACTAGGGACAATGAGATATGGCCGGTAGCCTCAATAAAGTAATGCTTATCGGAAATCTGGGCGCCGATCCGGAGGTCAGGAATTTTCAGAACGGCGGCAAGGTCTGCAATTTGCGGATTGCAACGTCGGAAACTTGGAAAGACAAAAATTCCGGCGAACGCCAGGAACGCACCGAATGGCACACTGTTGCCATATTTTCCGAAGGTCTTGTCTCTGTTGCAGAACGCTTCCTTCGTAAAGGATCGAAGGTCTATATCGAAGGCCAGTTGCAAACCCGCAAATGGCAGGATCAATCTGGCAATGATCGTTATTCCACAGAAGTGGTTCTGCGCGGTTTCGGGGGCACTCTAACCATGCTGGATGGGCCCGGCGGCGGCCAAGGCGGTTCCCAGGGCGCAAGCCAAGGAGGCGGGCGCCAAGGCGGCGGCGGTG
>Ga0209345_10005587_pt1 | contig 11617 bp, 10 predicted proteins | sample Cruoilmetagenom7_FD_187294 | JGI IMG/M metagenome (GOLD analysis project Ga0209345, IMG submission 187294) | Oil polluted marine microbial communities from Coal Oil Point, Santa Barbara, California, USA - Sample 7 (SPAdes) (version 2) | ecosystem: Environmental > Aquatic > Marine > Oil seeps ...
GGATATTTACTCAAAACCCTTGTTGATTGAAGGGTCTCCTGAATTAATTGCGCAACTGATTGATAAATTAATGGATAATGCAAAAGATTTCACTTCTGAAAATGGCTATATTGAACTTTCAATTTTAAATAAAAAAGATAAAGTTCTTTTAAGAATATTTAATACAGATTCTCAGTTGCCAGCTAAAGAAGAATTAAATATCTTTGATTCTCTGGTTTCTGTTAGGAATAATAAGGCAACTGATTCAGTTCATTTGGGATTAGGATTGTATCTGGTGCAACTAATTAGCCGATATCATAATGCAAATATAAATGCTGAAAATAACCATAATCCAAAAGGTGTGACCTTTTCCATTGAATTTAACCAATCAACATCCATATAGTCAACTAATTAACTTTAATTTAAACTATGAAATCGATTTTATTCCAACCTGTAAAGCTTAATTCAACTTTTACTTTAGATAATGCTATCGTAATGGCCCCATTAACCCGCTGTTTTGCCGATAAAAATTTAGTGCCGACTCAATTAATAGCTGATTATTATGCGCGCCGAGCAGATGTCGGATTAATTGTATCTGAAGCAACAATAATCGAGCCGGTCGCACAAGGCTACCCAAACACGCCAGGTATTTATAGTAAAGCGCAAATAAAAGGATGGAAAAAAGTCACTAAAGCAGTGCATGAAAAAGGTGGAAAGATTTTTTGTCAATTATGGCATTGTGGACGTGTGGCACATTCCCATTATATGGGTGAGCAACCAGTTGCTCCTTCTGCACAATCTTGGCACGGACATGTTCCAAGAACAGATGGCTTGGAGTATGAAATGCCACGTTCTTTATCTACAAAAGAAATAAAAAAATTGGTAAAAAAATACGTTAGGGCAGCAAAAAATGCCATGAAAGCGGGATTTGATGGTGTTGAAATTCATGGTGCTAATGGTTATTTAGTTGATCAGTTCTTAAGACAAGACACCAATAAAAGAGATGATAAATTTGGAGGGACTACCAAAAAAAGATATAAATTTGCATTGGAAATTATAGATGAAATTTCTGCCGCTATTGGTAAAGATAGAACGGCGATAAGATTATCACCACAGGCATATGTACATCTTGAATATACAAAAGGTGATGAAAAAACTTATAAAAAATTATTAAAAAAATTAAATAAACGCAATATTTGCTATGTACATCTCGGTGCTTTTAGTGATGATTATGAATTTGACTACCTAGGTGGAAGAAAGGCCAGTGAATTTATTCGTAAATTTTATAAAGGAAATTTTGTGACTTGTGGGAATTATTCAGCAGATACCGCTGCTGATTCTATAGAACAAAAGAAAGCCGACTTAGTAGCAATTGGTAGGCCTTTAATTGCTAATCCTGATTGGGTGGAGAAAATTAAAACCAATACAGAGATTATCGAATATGATGCGAAGATGCTTGGAGAGCTTATTTAAAATTCTAACTCAGGAACACAATACCCTGCATGCGGTGCATAAAAATCATCACGGGCTTCTTGTTTGGAAAAGGGCATGGAATCTGGTACGACCTTTAAACCAACAGCAAAACCAATAATACTAAACGAGAGCAACAATAATAAGAGATAAGCCTTTGGGCTTCTTTGTTTGAAGGTTGTTTTGTTGATTCCTTTTTCTAGATTCATAATAAAGTGATAATAAAATTTCCCATTAATTCTAATTAAAACGTTAGCCCAACCAAAAATCAAGTTTAGTGTTTATCTTTTAGCAAAAAAGATAAGGCAGTGGACAGTAAGCAAGCGTACTGTTTATAATGTTAAGATGCATCGGAGTATATCCAATTTAATACTTACATTTCTGGCAATATTTATATTTTCAGCGCATGTTGGGGCTGAAATCATCGGCAACCCTCCTTATAAATCTATTAAAATCCCAACATCGCCTTTCGGTGATCATTTTGATATGGTGCAAGATCATGATAAAACGCTTTATATTGCTTATTCAAATGGTGTCAAAATATTTGACGGTGCGACATGGCATAATGTTGAAACGGGAAAAGAGTCTGGAATTAGAAGGTTGTTACTGGGCCAAAAAAACAGGGTTTATTTCGGAGGTGCAGGCATATTAGGTTATGTATATAAAGATGAATTTGGCGAATACAAATACAAAAATATAACACCTGAAAAATATAAAAATCAATTTGATGATATTTGGCATATGACAGAATGTAATGACAACATTGTGTTTATAGGGCTGTATGATATTTTCCTTTACAATCAAAAAAATGGATCATTTAAAAATTGGAATTTTAAGTCTAAATTAGGAAATGGGTTTTGTTATAATAATAAATTAACTGTTCAAGATAGAGAAGTTGGTTTAGTAGAATTAGACAATGATAACTGGGTAAAAAGCGCTATTCATTTAAAAGACAACCAGCTGGTATATAAATTTCAACATATAGACGACGATACCTATTTTTTGTTGTCACGCAGCGGCAGTTGGAGAATTTTACACAATAATCAGGTTGAATATTTACAGCCAGAAGAGTATTCACCTAACTTAGCAAATTATGCATCAATCGCTTCTTTAGGTGATGAACAGTTGGTTTTAGGCTCACACAATGGATTGTTGACATTTATTAATGTTAATAATCTTAAGACCCAATCATTTCAACTCACTAATGAATGGATTTCAAAAATAATAAGTACTGATGATGGTTTACTTATATTGACTGAATTTGAAATTTATTATCTACAATGGCCAAGCGCCATAAGAGTTCAAGGTAAAGATTCAGGCTTGGCCAGTAGCATAATGGATGTAAAAGAATGGAATAATCAGTTTTATATTGCTGGGAGCGCAGGAGTATTCATTGAAGATGAACAGCAACTGGAAAAACAAAAAAGATTGTTTCAGAAATTGGGTTGGACTAAAAATGAAGCTTGGTTTATTTTTCCACTTAACTCAAATCAAGTTATTTTGGCAGAGTCACATAAACTTTTGTTAATTGACCAATCTAATAAAGAGACAAAAATTAAACCTATATCTGAGATTATCTATCCAAGAAAACTGATTCAATCAGAGTACAATTCCGATATTATTTACGTTATCACAGAATTTGATGTTCAGCTTTTAATAAAAACGGATGAAAAATGGCAATTAAAACCATTGTTCGATGAAAGTGCGATATCTATTATTGAAGATGAACCAGGGTCTATTTTGATGACGATTGTTGGTGGTGGCTTCCGTCAATTAAGTGTAGACTTAATAAAAGGCGAGATTGTTAAACATCAAGATGTGAGCGTAAAATATCAGTTTGATAGTAGTACTAAAGAAGGTACATCATTAATATTAACGAAAAACAATACATTGAATGCGTATAATTCCTACGGAATTTTCGAACTTAATAAAGACCAGCCACCAAAAGAGCTGTTTCCAAATATACGGTCTTTACTAGACGATGAAGTGATTATAAAGTTAATACAAGGAGACGATGGATTGTACTATGGTTTTTCTGCATTCAAGTTGTTTTATCAAGACACATTAAAAAAATGGCATGTAATTGATATGAGCCAATATATGCAAGGAACCATTTATGATATAAAAATCTTTAAAAACGAAATAAAAATTTTATCAAATGGTGTATTGATTAGTTATTTTACCGATAATCACACGGAACAAAAAACAGATAACTATTCACTAAGAATGACTAGTATTATATTAAAGCAGGGGTATGCTGAACAGTCGCTACCACTTGATCCTGAAAAACAAATAGAGTTTGAACAAGGAGATACGACACTAAGTTTTTCATGTGTGTTAAATGATGTTGAAAACCATGCACTGACTCGTTACCGTTTTAAATTAGATGGAAAAGCTGATGGGTGGTCCTATTTTACAAAAAATAACAACATTCAAATTAGTAATTTATCAGCGGGTGAGTATACACTTAATATTCAAGCAGTAGATGTTGATGACAAAGTGTATGACATGCCGAGTTATCATTTTGTTGTCAACCCTCCATGGTATCTATCTAATTTAGCAAAAATATTATGGCTGATAACTTTTCTTTTAGTTTTATGGTTGTTCATTTATCAATTATTTAAAAGGCGTGAAAAGATTTATGAATCGCAAAAGCAAGAATTTAAACAGATTATTGATAGTAAGACCCAAGAGCTAAAAAATGCGAATATAAGACTACAAAAAATAGCACATTTAGATGGTTTGACAGGTCTATCAAACCGTTATCATTTGGATGAATTCATTAAGGAGCTTATACGAAATAAAGTTATTAATATTGTTGTTATGATGATGGATATGGATGATTTTAAACTATACAATGACAGTAATGGGCACCTGGCGGGTGATGAATTATTAAAAAAAGTTGCAGACACATCATTAAAAATCATAGATAGACCAGGTGATATTATTGCAAGATACGGTGGTGAGGAATTTTTGGTTGTTATGGTAGATTGTGAACTAGACTTTGCTCAGTCCAAAGCTGAAGAAATTCGTGAATTATTAGAAAGTAAATCAAATAAAACCAGTATTTCAATCGGGGTTTGTCATTCTTCCACACAGGCTGAATTAAAAAATTTAGATGCTATTTATCACCTCATCGATAGAGCAGATCGCGCTTTATATGAAGCAAAAAATACAGGGAAAAATAGAATAGTTATCTGTGAATAATTCAGCAGAATAACTATTTTTCTGCTACAACCACCAATCTATCTGACTCTAAATCATAATCGTTCCCCAATAAATCTCCGTAAATTCTGACAGTGCTAAATCCAGCTTTCTTACACATGGCAGTAAGCTCTATAGGTGTGTATACATAGTGCTGATAGTTGCGTTTGAATGCCTTTTCGCCACTAATTAAAATCCATTCATTAGAAAAAATTTGCATATTGTCAATTAACAAAGGCCGTTCAATTCTAATGTCACCATTATCGTATTCTGAAAGGTGTACTGGTTCGATGTTTCTTGCAAGGGTTTCTTTCCCAACAGTGTCAATGATCAATGTGCCTGTGCTTTGTAGGTTTTTATAAGCATTATTAATCATCATTTGGTTTTTTTCTGGCGTATCGAAATAGCCAAAAGAGTTAAACATGTTAATAATTAAATCGTGTTTATCCTTGGTATTATATTCAAGCATGTCTGAATTGATGAAGTTAATAGTTAGCGATAAATCCTGAGATTTTTGTTTGGCCTTAGATAATAAAAATTCACTCATATCAACGCCTGTCACTTCAAAGTTCATCTTTGCTAAAGCTAGACAGTGTCTACCAGGGCCACAGCCTAAGTCTGCAATTGAGTTGACAGAATGGTTGACTAGAGATAACAACTGTGGAACTTGTTGTTGCGCCAATTCAAAACTACTTTCATCAAACATACAATCATAGAACTGTTCCCATAACTCATCATCTTCATACCAATTCATATTATTTTACCTTTTCCCAATAAAAAAGAGCACAATAGTGTGCTCTTTTATTTGCTATAAATAATTGCTACTATCTTTCGTCAGAAACACTTGCATCTGCTGCGTTTTTTGTTACTGAAGCCATTCCATTGTTGCAACCACTTGTTGTTTTGTACATTTGACTACGGCCAATTTCTTGCCCGTTGTTAGCTTTAAGAACGAAATATGTACGTCCATCTTTAGCTTCTCTACACTCAAATTTTGACTCATCTTGAGAATTAGTACGTACGGACTCTATGCCATTCTCACAGCCTGATGCTGATTTGTATCCTTGAGATTGCATGATAACTTCACCATTACCAGCTTTCAATACAAAATAGTCTTTTCCGTCTTTACCTGTTGTTATTACAAATTTACCAGCCATAATTAATTCCTCTAATTTTAAAATAAATCTGAATGTACGTATAAACATAGATTCAGAGCAAAAAATATTAATATCCAAAGACATTATCCACTACACATATTAAAATATGTCATGGCTATTGTAAAATAGAAAACTTAAAATTTAACAAATGTTTATATATGAATAAATTGCGCTCTAATACTTTATTATTTCTCTTGGCTAATATATTTGCTAGTGGAACGGTTTTTTCAACTTGTTTGATTTCTGAGGAACAAAATGAAAAGAGCGACATATGTACGGAAGCTACAGATAAGAAGTTCACTACAATAGATGCGGCGAGTTATATCCCAACTGATGAAGGGGTTTGGACTATTGGCGGTGATGTTTGTATTAGGATGGGAGAACAGAGGATTGTTACCAAAGAATTAATTTATGATGATCCAAACCAATTTGTGACGATTGAATCTGAATTAACATATTCTGATGGTAAGCAAAAAATGGACGCACAATCGGCAAAGGTAAATTTAGAAAAAGAAGAAGCAACTTTATCTAATGTCTATTATCAAATCAATGCCTCTAAAGCGAATGGTAAAGCGGATGAAATTACTACTGATAAAAAAATAAGCCAACTAAAAGAACTCACTTATTCGACTTGTCCTAAAGACGATCAACAATGGTACATACAGGCTCAATCTGCCGACTTAGATCAAGAGAATCAAGTAGGTACATTTAGAAAAATGGCATTGAAATTCAAAGGTGTAACGCTCTTTTATTTACCTTATGCAAAAATGCCTTTAAGCGACAAAAGACAAAGCGGTTTTCTTTTACCTGAAATTAGCAATTCATCGATTAATGGTTTTGAATTAGCAACTCCATATTATCTCAATATTGCAGAGAATATGGATGCAACCATAACACCAAGGATTATTACCAAGCGAGGTGCAATGTTAGGAGCAGAGTTTCGGTATTTGGGGAATAGTTTCAAAGGAGATATTTATGCAGATTTTCTCCCATCTGATAAATTAGAAAAGAAAGACAGAGGATACGTTGAGTTTAATCATAGACAAACATTTAATTCAAATTGGTCACTGAATTCACGGTTAAGTAATGTTTCAGATAAACAGTATTTTGAAGATTTTGGGAATAATATTTATTCCACTTCACAATCACACCTATATTCGCATCTCAGTATTCAGGGTACGGGCGATAATTGGTTATTTAAAGGAGTACTGAATGATTATCAAATAATCAGTGAAAATATTGCATTAAATCGTCAACCTTATCAGTCACTCCCTAAATTAGAATACTCTTGGTTTAATAATAATTATTCGTCAACCTTAAACTATGGCTTAGATTCTCAATGGAATAGTTTATACCGAGAAGAATCAATTACGGCCAATAGATTAGATATCATGCCATATATAGAAAAATCTTTTCAGAATAAGTACTCGCGATTTACACCGAGACTGGCGTATAGATATACCAATTGGGATTATTCTGACAGTGAGAATTCTACAATTTCAACACTAAGAACCAATCGCTCTCTTCCGATAGTATCGTTAGATTATTCCTTGAATTTTGAAAAACAATTTTCTGATGGTCGGTTTAGTACAATAGAGCCAAGGTTGTTCTATTTGTATTCATCATACCAAGATCAACAGAATATTCCATTGTTTGACACCCATGAATTAACATTTGGTAGCGGATTACTTTATCAGCCTAATGCATTTTCTGGCGCTGATAGACAATCAGATGCAAATCAAATTTCATTAGGTGTGACACAAAGGCATTTTGACCAATCAGGAATAGAAAAATGGAATATAACTTTAGGGCAAATTGTTTATTTTGAAGATAGAAAAGTGCAGTTAGACAATTCAATAGAAACGCGTACAACTTCTCCTATTATCTCTGAAATTAATTATTTTTACGATAACTGGAAGGCTACAATGAGTTTACATTGGGATACGGTTGTCGATAAATCGGAAAGAGCATTGTTGAAAATTCAACATAAAGGTAAGAATAATTCATTATTTAACTTCGCCTATAGGTTTAGACAAGGTAAAATTGAACAGTTAGACTCATCTGTTGTCCTACCTATTGGAGTAAATAATCGTTTTATTGCTAGGTGGAATTACTCCATGGATGAAAACAAAACCATTGAAGCCCTAGCAGGATTTGAGCATAAGAACTGTTGTTGGGCAACCCGAATTGTTGGTAGGCGATATGTCTATAATGAACAAGGGGATGTAAACAATGGTATATTTTTTGAATTACAATTAAATGGTTTGGGTTCATTAGGAAGAAACCCGAGACGTTTATTAAAACAATCTATTCTGGGATACTCAGAGGAATTTTAAAACATGAATAAATTATTAATATTAGCTTTACTATTTTTGCAACAAACACACGTAGTCGCTGAAGAACAATTACTTGACGAAATAGTAGCAATAGTCGAGGATGGCGTTATATTGCGCAGTGAACTAGATAAGTCTGTTAACAATATCATTAAACAATTTCAATCTAGAGGTAGTCAACTACCTTCAAAATCTGTGCTTGACGAGCAGGTATTAGAGCGCTTAATTACAACAGAATTACAGGTGCAAAAAGCAGATTCTGCAGGTGTTCGAATTTCGGAAGCTGATATAGATAAAGCTATGTCGATGATTTCCCAACAAAATGGCATATCGTTACAACAAATGCAAATGGCTTTAGAAAATGATGGTATAAGCTTTTCAGATTTTCGATCTGATATGCGAAAGGATTTGAAAACTGAAAAAATCAGGAATGGATTGGCTAGTCAAAATGTAAAGGTGAGTGAGCATGAAATAGATTTATTTTTGGCGGACAATATATTATCACAAAAAGAAGTTAGGTTGAGTCATATTTTAGTTTCCGTTAATGCTAAAGCAGATAAAGAAGTAGTAGCGGATGCGCAGAATAAGGCAGATAATATTTATAAAGAACTGTCTGAAGGCAAAAATTTTGCTGATACAGCAACTATTTATTCTGCAGGACAAAAAGCCAAAGATGGTGGAGATTTGGGTTGGAGATCGACTACTGAATTGCCAAGTTTGTTTTCTGATCAAATTAAAGCTATGAATATTGGCGAATTTACTCACCCAGTTAGAAGTGCGAGCGGCTTTCATATCATTAAGTTATCTGATGTTAGAGAACAAACCCAACAATTAGTTACTCAGTTTCACGTTCGTCATATATTGATTAAAAATTCAGAATTAGTCACTCCTGCACAAGGAATGGAAATCATCAATGAAATTAGTGCTAAATTACAAAAAGGTGAAGATTTTGCTTCATTAGCAGAAGATAAATCTGATGACGTTAACTCAGCTGCTTTAGGTGGTGATTTGGGTTGGTTTCAAATCAATGATTTCGGCCAAAGGTTTGGCGATGTTGTTAAGGCATTAGATGATAATGAGTTATCAAGTCCTTTCCAAACGCAAGTAGGTTGGCATATTGTACAAAGGCTAGGTGAGCGAGAAAACGATATCACTGATGATATTAAGCGTCGAAAAGCACATGAAGCAATCCATGCAAGAAAAATGAATGAAGAAATTGAGAGTTGGTTAGTGGAAATCCGTGGCGAAGCATTTGTGGATATTCGTCTCTAAAATTCAATGCAAAAAAAAATTGCCATAACCTTAGGCGAACCAGCAGGAATAGGTGTAGAGTTAGTTGTGAAACTGGCTCTGCAAAACCAATTAGTTAACTGTATAGTATTAGGTGACCAACATTTAATACAAAATCATATCAGTGAAAACAACCTAAATATCTCAATAAATTCAGAATCGACACTCAATATCAATTGTCACCATATTGCGACAAATAACCCAGTAAATTTAGGAAGCTTAGATATTGAAAATGCCTCTTATGTACTTAAATTATTAGATACTGCTGCAAAGGGTTGTATGGAAGGAAAATATTCTGCCATGGTGACTTGTCCATTACATAAAGGAATAATAAATGATTCTGGTTTGAAATTTTCAGGACATACTGAATATCTAGCTGATTTGAGTCAAACTGATAATGTGGTTATGATGTTATTGAATCAACACATGAGAGTAGCATTAGCTACGACTCATCTTCCTTTAAAAGATGTTGCCAGTCAAATCACACAAGAAAGCTTAACAACAACCCTGGATATCATCATTAAGGACATGCAAGCCAAGTTTGGAATACAGCAGCCTAAGATAGCAGTTTGTGGGTTGAATCCACATGCTGGTGAAGATGGGCATTTAGGAATGGAAGAAATAGAAATAATTAATCCTGCTGTTAAAAAATTTCAGGATAAAGGTGCAAAAATTTATGGTCCTATTCCTGCAGACACACTATTTACCACAGACAAACTTAAAAATTATGATGCTGTTTTAGCGATGTATCATGACCAAGGATTGGCTCCATTGAAATATGCTGGGTTTGGAAAATCTGTTAATATTACTTTGGGCTTACCTTTTATTCGTACCAGTGTAGACCACGGAACAGCATTGGATATCGCTGGTAAAAATTTAGCCTCGGCAGATAGTTTGCTTGAGGCCATTAAATTAACAAGGGAGTTGGTTGGTTATGTCTGAAAAGTTAAGAGCCAAGAAAAAATTCGGACAAAATTTTTTACAAGATCAGTCTGTCATAGAAAGAATAATTAATGCATTCAATCCACAGAGAGATGATGAAATTTATGAAATCGGACCAGGTCATGCAGCCCTTACTGAACATTTGGTTGAATACACAGATAATCTAAATTTAATTGAAATTGATAATGACTTGGTGCCAAGACTTCAAGAAAAATTTGATGGAAAAGACAATGTCACTATCCATCATCAGGATGCATTGTTGTGGAAGGTGAATAATTCAGATACACGTATTATCGGCAACCTGCCATACAATATATCCACACCTTTATTGATTAGCTTTTTATATCAAGCCGATAAAATTTCGAATATGGTATTCATGTTACAAAAAGAAGTGGTTAAAAGAATTTGTGCACCTGCTGGTGTTAAAGCTTATGGACGACTAAGTGTCATGTTGCAATATGCTTTTGAATGTGAAGAATTGTTTGTTGTTCCACCAGAAGCTTTTATTCCGCGCCCAAAAGTTGATTCACAAATCATCAAACTAACCACTCGGGCCAATCCTCAGAAAGTTGATTTGATTGCAATGGAAGCTATAGTAAAACTGGCATTTGGCCAAAGGCGTAAAACTATAAAGAATAATCTTAAAAAAATCATCTCTGAACAGCAATTGATTGACATTGATATAGATCCAAAAGCTCGACCTGAAACGTTAACTGTTGAAGACTATGTTAATTTAACAAACATGTATGAAAGCATAGGTTAAACCTAGAAGAGAGATTGAGAACCCTCAATCTCCAGAGATATATTTGGGGCCTTTTCCTGCGGTTTTTTCATAAACACCTTTTCCAGCCCGTTTATATTTTGTAAACCCTTTTTGTTCGGCATTTTTATCAGTAGTTAAATGCGCTTTACCAGAAACTACATTCGGTGCTGATATAACTTTTTTAACCTTATTTGCGCACTCAGGACAACGCTCAACTGGTTCAGCGTTAATGCGTTGTAACACATCAAATCCTTCTTGGCAATAGTCACAACAATCTTCAGAAGCTGCTTGGTATGTATAAAATGGCATAAATAACACTCGTCATTCCTGCGAAAGCAAGAATTTCTTTAATTTAAACTGACACCTCTCAATATGAGATTCCTGTCTTCACAGGAATGGCGGTGCTTATGTAATGATGATCTTTTCATCAATAAAAAAACCCGTTAGAACAAATTATCCTAACGGGTTTGAAAGATAAT
>Ga0209345_10005588_pt1 | contig 11616 bp, 14 predicted proteins | sample Cruoilmetagenom7_FD_187294 | JGI IMG/M metagenome (GOLD analysis project Ga0209345, IMG submission 187294) | Oil polluted marine microbial communities from Coal Oil Point, Santa Barbara, California, USA - Sample 7 (SPAdes) (version 2) | ecosystem: Environmental > Aquatic > Marine > Oil seeps ...
AATCGGTGCGTTTGATATCCACATCTTGTTGCCGGTCAGCCGATAGCCATTGTCGGTTTTCTCGGCCCGGGTTTTCATTGAACCGGGGTCTGAACCCGCGTCAGGCTCGGTCAGGCCAAAACAGCCGATTTTTGAACCATCAATCAGGCCGGGCAGGTATTTGCGCCGCTGCTTTTCGCTGCCGTAGGCGTAGATCGGGTAGATCACCAGGCTGGACTGCACCGACATCATCGAACGATAACCGCTGTCCACGCGCTCAACCTCGCGCGCAACCAGCCCGTAAGTTACATAGCCAGCCCCCAGCCCGCCGTACTCCTCGGGCACGGTGACGCCAAGCAATCCGGACGCACCCATCAGCGGAAACAGGCCCGCGTCAACGGTTTCTTCGCGGTAGGCGTCGATCACCCGTGGCGCAAGAACGTCATCGGCAAAAGCGCGCGCGCCATCGCGCAGCATGCGTTCCTCTTCGCTAAGCTGATCGTCAAGGCGAAACGGGTCCTGCCAGTCGAATTTGGACAAGTCGGGGGCGTCTTTTGCGCGTAGGGTCATTCATCGGCTCCGTTGATTTTGCGGGCAGTCATAATCAATGGGGACAGATGCTGCAATGCGGCTATTTGTTAAACAAGCGCATCACCACAGGCGCAAACAGGATCACGGTGAACAGCCGCAGCACATGGTGGGCCACGACAAAACCGACATCCGCCCCGGCCAAAATCGCAATCATCGCCATTTCTGCCTGACCACCGGGCAGGAAGCTAAGCCAGATATTCAGATCACTACCGGATCGAAATTGCAGGATTATCAGAATAAACCCGACCGACAGACCCGCCAGAAGCAGTGAAAACAACAGGCCCGCCACCACGTCTTCGCGCAGTTCTTTGGCTGTGATGCCAGAATATTTCGTGCCGATGGCCATGCCGATAGACAACTGGGCGATCCAGATCATTTCAACCGGCGGGCGCGAGGTAACAACACCGCTCAGTTCCAGTGCTGCCGTCAGGATCAATGGGCCCAGCAACGAGGCACCGACCATTCCCACACGCTCGGCGATTTTCCAGCCCGCCACGCCGGCAAAGATAAACAATATTATGTCACGCAAGGGGGTGTCGATTGCGCGCACGCCGGGCGGGCGGGTTAGTTCCAGATCAAGCACAAAAGCCATCAGAAATGGCACCAGCGTCAGGATCACCACAATCCGGGTGGCATGGATTAGCGACATGGCGCGCACATCGCCGCCCCCCGCCTCGCCAAAAAGCACCATGTCCTGCAGCCCGCCGGGAAGGGCGGCGTAATAGGACGTGACCGGGTCAAACCCCATCACCTTGTGCAGGAACGGAAAACCGATCGCGCCAATTGCCAGAATATAAAGCGGAATAACCAGCAGGGTCGGCCAGTGCGTTGGCAGGCTATGCAGCAGTTCAGGGGTGACATTTGAACCAATCAGCACGCCCAGGAACGTGCGAAAGAGTATGCCGAGCACGCCGAGGTCCTGCATTTTCATGCCCGCAAGCGCGAACACCAGACAGCCCATCATCGGCCCCATCAACAGCGGCAACGGCAGCCCTAGCCACACAAAAACCACCGCCCCAAGGGCGGCGGAAAGCATGGTTTTTATGCGGGCTGGGGTTATCACGGACATCAGCCTTGTTAGGCACCACCGCACAGAGAGTGCAAGGCCTGCCGGTGATTTTGTCCATTGCGCATGATCCGGGTCGTGGCGGCAGGGTTTGGCGGGTATTTCGCCGTCAACCCCACAGAAAGGAAAGGATTATGGTGTTGAAATATTTACATTATGACGCTGAATTTGTTGCGCGCGTTCGCGCCGGTGGCCCGGATGCCAATGGGCAGCTGGCCGAGCGTTCGACCTCGGATGGCGAGGGAAATCCGTGCCGGTTTTGCCTGAACGATGTGCCCGAAGGGGCAGGGATGCTGATCCTTGCCGCACGGCCCTTTCCCGAACTTCAGCCCTACGCTGAAACAGGGCCGATTTTCCTTTGCGCCGATGATTGCACGCCTTGGTCTGGCGAGGCGGTGCCCCCAATCCTGAAAACCGCGCCTGATTATCTGGTTAAGGCATATACGCCCGACCACCGTATCCTTTATGGCAGCGGAAAGGTTGTATTCAGCACCGATCTGGCTTCCTATGCGCAGGCACTTTTGCTAGATCCGACGGTGGCTTTTGTGGATGTAAGATCGGCGCGCAACAATTGTTTTCAGACAAGGATCGTTCGCGAGTATGACAACAAGATTTGACGACATACCAGAGATCGCGCTGGACTGGCACCGCGCTGGCAAAGGTGTGGCATTGGCCACGGTGGTGCAGACTTGGGGCTCGGCTCCGCGTCCGGTCGGCAGTCAGTTGGCGATTTCCGAGGCCGGAGAAATTGCCGGATCAGTCTCGGGTGGCTGCGTTGAAGGCGCGGTGGTGGTCGAGGCCTTGGACGCCTTGCAAGACGCCACCCCCCGCATTCTGGAATACGGTGTGTCTGATGATGAGGCTTTTGCCATCGGGCTGGCTTGCGGTGGCACAATCCGGGTGCTGGTTGAACCGGTCGGGGACGGGTTGAGCGCGGATATGCTCGGTGAAATATGCGCCGCCCGGGCCAAGCGCCGCCCGGTGGCCTATGTCGTTGATACCGACAGTTGGCAGCGCGAGCTTTTCTACAGCGGGCAGGGCGATCTGGCGGATCGGTTCCGCGCTGACAAATCCGGATTTGAGGGCGCGCGGTTCATCGCCATTCACAACCCGGCACTTCGGCTGGCGGTCGTCGGGGCGGTGCATATTGCGCAACCGCTGATGCAGATGGCGCGGCTTGCGGGCTTTGACACCGTTCTGATCGACCCGCGTGAGGCGTTCGCGACAAGCGATCGTTTCCCCGGTGAAAAGATCGTGCATGACTGGCCGGACGCCGCACTGGGCGATTTTGGTCTGGACGCGCGCACCGGCGTCGTCACCCTGACCCATGACCCCAAACTGGACGACCCTGCAATCATCGCGGCGCTGAAATCAGATGTGTTTTACCTTGGCTGTCTGGGGTCCACACGCACCCACGCCAAGCGCGTTGCACGGCTGACAGAGGTCGGGTTCACGCCCGATGAAATTGCGCGCATCCATGCGCCGGTTGGGCTGGATATCGGTTCAAAATCCCCGGCTGAAATTGCTATCTCGATCATGGCACAAATCGTGCAGGGGCTGCGTCAGGGATGAAGTTTGGTGCGGTTCCTCTGGATCAGGCGGTCGGCGCGGTTCTGGCGCATTCGCTGGCGGTAGAGGGCAGTCGAATTCGCAAAGGGCGGGTGCTCGGCCCGGATGATATCACGGCCCTTGAAAAGGCCGGGTACGACGATATAATTGTTGCCCGGCTGGAGCCCGGTGACCTTGCCGAAGACGCCGCCGCCGCCGCCCTTGCAGATGCGCTGGTTCGCGATCCCGCATTGGCAGGTCTGCGCTTGTCAAAACCCCATGCCGGGCGGGTGAATATCTATTCCGATGTGGTCGGGTGCGTGGCACTGGATGTTGAAAAAGTACATGCAATCAATGGTGTGGATACTTCGATAACGCTGGCTACTGTCGCGCCATTCGCGCGGATGGCACCCAGTGGAATGGTTGCGACGGTCAAGATAATTTCATACGGGGTCGAGCGTTCGGGCCTTGATCAGGCCGCGGCACTGGCCAGCGGAGCGATTGCCATGCGACCGGTGGTATTTCAGACGGCCAGTCTGATCGTCACCAAATCTTCGCCCGACAGCGAAGAAATAGGCCACCGGGCCATCGTGAAACGGCTTAGCTCGCTGCTGATGCAATGCGATGTTCGCTATGTCCTGCACGAACAATCCGCAATTACACAAGCGATTTCAAATGCTTCCGGCGATGTCATTTTGATCCTGACAGCTTCGGCGACGTCTGACGAAAAAGACGTCGCACCACAAGCGGTTCGCGAAGCGGGCGGGCATATCACCCGTTTTGGCATTCCGGTTGATCCGGGCAACCTGTTGTTTCTTGGCCAACTGGGCGCGCGCCCGGTGATAGGCCTGCCCGGTTGCGCCCGCTCACCGGCGCTAAACGGGGCTGACTGGATATTGGAACGTGTCGTCTGCGGTGTGCCGCCCGGCCCGGCGGATATGGCCGCAATGGGGGTGGGCGGTTTGCTAAAGGAAAGCCCGGCGCGTGGCATGCCGCGCGAGCCAAAGTGAACCCCGCAAAAGTGACCGTGCGCTTAGAAAATGCCCTGACAGATGATCATCACCACGCCAGCAACAACGACAAATCCGGCATCCACGGCGATTGCATAGCCAGATTTTCCACTGAAACCGCCGTTAGCGACAAGAAACGCCGCCGTCGCCAGAATGGCTAGGATTGCTGTGGTCAGCGCGTGGGTTTGCGCCGTGACGCCGATCACCAGCGCCAACAGGAACAGGGCCAATATCTGCGCCAGCATCGCGCCGGCTGGCATGGATTTGGCCGCCCCAAGCTGGACGCCCGATCCCGCAGCCCAGCCTTTGCCAAACAGTTTTTTGCTATACCACGCCCAGCCGACCAGAAAGGCCACGACAGTGCCGGTGATGACGGCGATCCAATTTAGGTTTTCCATATTTCTGTCCTTTGTTTGATATATTCCGGTCCCTGTGTCGACCCTAGTATTGGTCTCGGTGTTGCAGCCATGACATGGTGAAGGACAGATCATTTTCATCCCGTCCTTTGGGTGTCAGATCAAGGATGTGGTAGGTGCCGTTAAGCATATCCAGCCCACGCGAATAGGTTGAATACGTGTGATAGATCGCACCTTTTTCATCCTTTGCGAACACGCTGGCACCGTGCATTTCGCTGGCGCCGTGTTTCAGGGTGTCATAGTTGTAAACCGCCTTACCATCGGCAATGTCCTGTTCGCTGAAAGTCACGCCGTAGTCCTGATTAAAATCGGTATTTGCCGTTGAAACCCAAGGTATTGTCCAGCCCATCCGCGTGCGGAATTTCTGTAAGGTTTCCAGTGGCGCGCTCGACACCATCGCCAGTGACGTATCGCGCGCGCCAAGATGCGCCTGGGTCCCTTCGAAATTGTCCATCCAGAACGAACAGGACTTGCAGCCTGCCTGCCAGTCGGGTGCGAACATGAAGTGGTAGATCACCAGCTGGCTGTGCGCACCAAAAAGTTCGCCAAGGGAAACGGCACCGCCGTCGCCGTCAAAGGGATAGTCTTTTTCAACGCGCACCCAGGGCAGGTCGCGCCGTGCAGCACTTAGCGCGTCGCGGGTTCGGTTGAATTCTTTTTCGCGTTCCAGCAGGTTTTTACGTTGTTCCAGCCAGTCTTTGCGCGATGCAATTGTGATCGTCATGTCCTGTCCTTCCGTTAATTCAGATTGCTGCGTCCAGAGCGCCAAGTATGGATGTCCAGCCGCCTTCATGGTTGTCGCGGGCTTCTTGTGAGGCAAATTTGACGTGATGCAGGTTCAGTTCAGTGCCCCCCTCAACCGGTTTGAAATCCAGCGTGACGGTGCTGTCATCAACCGAGAATGGCGACTGCCATGTAAAAACCAACTGCGAATGTGGGTCGATTTTTTTGTAGATCCCATGATGCGGGATTTCATTTTCGCTTCCCTGCATGATGATGTCGAAACGGCCCCCTTCGACCGGATCGGCGGAGGCGCGAGGCACGCTCATCCCGCTGCCGGGCAGCATGAATTTCACCAGCATTTCGGGGTCGAGCCAGGCATTGAACAGCCGTTCGGCCGGGGCGTTTATTACGCGTGAAACGGTTAGTGATAGTTCAGTCATTGTCAGGTTCCTTTGTTAGCAGATCTTCCAGCGCTTCCAGCCGCATATCCCAGATCGAACGGAGCTGATTGAACCAGCGGTCAATTTCTTGGACCGGCTCCATATCAACTTGGATCAGGTGGACGCGCCCGATGGTTTTGCGGCTGACCAGCCCGGCCTTTTCCAGAACCTTGATGTGTTTGGACACCGAATTCAGGCTCATTTCATAGTGGTCCGCCAGATCGGTCACCCGCATCGCACCTTCCTGAGCGAGCAGCGTCAGGATTGCGCGTCGGGTCGGGTCACTGGCGGCCTTCAGAATATCGGAAAGGCGCGAGGGATTTTGTTCAACCATATGGGTGAATAACTGCGTTTATTCAATTAGTCAACCAAAAGGGTGAATAATAATCTGCAAATCAACGCTCCAAATGTGCGAATCGGTGTTCTCATTGCCCCGGTCGCGTGATTAATTCAGCCCAATTCAATTTCCGGAGGTAATCATGACAAAGGTCTCGTTGACGCTGAACGGCAAACCGGTGTCAGGCAAAATAGAAGGCCGTACCCTGCTGGCAGAATTTCTGCGCGAGGGGCAGGGGCTGACTGGCACTCATATCGGTTGTGATACCAGCCAGTGCGGTGCCTGCCTTGTGCATGTGAACGGCGCGCTGGTGAAATCCTGCGCGATGTTCGCGCTTGAGGCCGACGGTTGTGAGGTCACTACAATCGAGGGCGTGGCCGCCGCCGATGGCACGCTTTCGGCCATCCAGGACGCATTTCGCGAACACCACGGGCTGCAATGCGGGTTTTGTACGCCGGGTATGGTGATGTCGACGGCAGAGTTGCTAAAGATAAACCCCAAGCCAACCGAGGCCGATATCCGCGACCATCTGGAAGGCAATATCTGCCGCTGCACCGGCTATCATAACATTATCAAAGCGATCATGGCCGCCAGCGGTCAGGATGTTTCGGGCATTGCTGCTGAATAAGCGACCCGCCCCGAGGAGGCTGTAGACCATGTATAATTTTGAAATTGAAAAGCCGGCCACGATTGACGATGCCGTTGCTGCCCTGACTTCGGATGAAGCGCAGGCGCTGGCCGGTGGTCAGACGCTGATCCCAACCTTAAAGGCGCGCCTTGCTGCGCCGGAAAAACTGATCTCGCTTGCGGGCATTTCTGAATTGCGCGGCATTAGCACGGATAAATCCGGGCGTATTTGCATCGGGGCCGGGATGACCCATACGGCTGTTGCTTCGGGTGCGGGTGCGTATCCGGCGCTGGCGGCATTGGCGGGCCAGATCGGCGATGTGGCGGTGCGTAACCGGGGCACGATCGGCGGCTCGGTCGCAAATAACGACCCGTCTGCCTGCTATCCGGCGGCGGTGCTGGCCTCGGGAGCGGTGGTCGTCACCAATGCGCGCGAAATTGGCGCGGATGATTTCTTTGACGGTATGTTCACAACCGCGCTTGAAGAAGGCGAGATCGTAACCGAGGTGCGTTTTCCGGTGCCCCAACAGGCCGCCTATGTGAAGTTCAAACAACCTGCATCACGCTTTGCGCTGGTCGGCGTATTCGTGGCCCGTTTCGCCGATGGTGTGCGCGTGGCCGTGACCGGTGCCTCGGAAGAGGGCGTTTTTCGCTGGGCCGAAGCAGAGGCGGCGCTGACGGCCAGTTTTTCACCCGATGCGCTGGCGGGGCTTCAGGCAAGTGCTGACGGGTTGATCGGCGATCTGCACGGATCGCCGGAATATCGCGCGCATTTGATTGGCGTTCTGACAGGGCGGGCAGTAAAACTGGCGGGCTGAATATTCGGGTTCGGACCCAAAGGAGCAATGCGCCATCGGACTGATTTCTGATATATGGGCCAGTTTTCGCGCGGTCCCGCCCTGGGTCCAGATCTGGGTCGGACTGGTTCTTGGACCCGGAATATTCGCGGCGGTTTTTTTCCTTGATCAGCCCTATGGCAAGGCGGTGGCGGCGCTGGTTTTCTGCGGGATCGCACCGAACCTTTATTACATGGTCCGTGACCGGGGCCTCTCAACGATCATGTCATTTTCACATGTGATATTCTGGGTACCGCTGATTGTGCTGCTTGTTAAGCTGGTGATCGCAGATGCGGTGTTTTCGCCGGCTTTTGAGGTCTATAGCGTGCTGTTGCTGGTGGTGTGCTCAATCTCAGTATTTTTTGATATTGGTGATTGCTGGAAATGGATTAAAGGCGACCGGGCAGTTTTCGGGCGATAGCCAAACGGGCCGGGCAATCCGGTTTTTCAACTGGAAACCAAAAAGCCCCCGCGATTGCGAGGGCCTCAGCGATACACCATGGTGCGTCTAATTTTGTGGTGCGTCCTACTTTTTGGTCGGCGTGATCATCATGATCATCTGGCGACCTTCCATTTTGGGCATCGAGTCGATCTTGCCAAGCTCTTCTGTGTCGTCCGCCACCCGTTCCAGCAGTTGCCGTCCCAGATCAAGGTGCGCCATTTCACGGCCGCGAAACCGCATGGTGATCTTCACCTTGTCGCCGTTTTCCAGAAACTTGAAAACATTGCGCATCTTCACTTCGTAGTCATGGGTATCCGTGTTGGGGCGAAACTTGACCTCTTTGATCTCGATGATCTTTTGGTTTTTGCGGGCCTCGGCCTCTTTCTTCTGGGTTTCGTATTTGAATTTCCCAAAGTCCATGATCTTGCAGACAGGCGGATTGGCATTGGGTGAGATTTCCACCAGATCAAGGCCAACGTCCAGCGCCATTTCATAGCCGCGCTCCGGCGTAACAACGCCGACATTTTCACCTTCTGCTCCAATAAGCCGTATTTCCGGGCAGCGAACACGTTCGTTCACTCTGGGGCCTGTGTCACGCTGCGGCGGGGCGTTGTGGGGTCTGCGGGCTATGGCGATGATCCTTAAGTTGTTTTAATTGTCTGGGCTGGAAAAATAGGGCCTGTGCGGGCAGCTTTCAACCGAATTGTTGGCGGAAACAAGCGTATTGCGACCGCTTTTCCACAGTAGGCTTCATTTTCTTTGGTTCATCTGTCAAATGACGACCATATTTCAACTTTTCTCAATAAGGGTAGGGAATCGATATGAGTAAGACATGGATCATAGTTTTGGTGCTGCTGGTCGCCGGTGGCGGCGGGTATTACTATTACAACACGCAAAAACAGGCTGCTATGGAGGCGGCAGAAATGGAAGCTGCTGCTGTTGCAGCTGCTAAGGCCGCAGAAGAAGCTGCCGCAAAGGCTGCACAAGACGCTGCCGCCAAGGCCGCTGAAGAAGCCGCCGCTGCCAAAGCGGTCGAGGAGGCTGCTGCTAAAGCGCTCGAAGATGCAGCTGCCAAGGTTGCACAAGAGGCCGCTGAAAAGGCGGCAGATGCCGTTGCAGACGCTTTAAAAGTCGAAAATTTCGATCTTGGGAAAGTATCCAAAATCGTGGATGGCAGTAATCTGTCTGCGGTTGAAAAGCTGACCCTTAAGGGGGCATTGGGAAATGCCAAGGACGATCCGACCCTACTGGAAACGCTGCTTAAACAGGTTCAGTCGGCTGTTGCGGAATAAAAGCGGGCATTGAACGTCAGGCGCGCGGGTTCGCGAGAACGGTAAGGCGCGCGCCTGATCGCGGGTGGGCGACAGGTGCCCACCCTTAAGGGGCGGAGCGGGCGCTGCGCGGGGCGTGATGCGCGCCGGACCGGCACTTTCCCGTAACTGTTCAGAAAATGAAAATTCCGGTCTTAACCGACGAACGCCTTTTCAACCACATAATCGGCGGGATCGGAATTCGCGCCTTCGCGCAGACCGAACCCTTCCAGAATTTCCTTTATATCAAGGTTCAGCCCCATCGAGCCGCACACCATCGCCCTGTCAGCCTCCGGTGTAATCGGCGGAACGCCCAGATCGGCGAACAATTCGCCCGAGCGCAGCTTGTCCGTGACGCGCCCCATCTTCGGGCTGTCTTGCCGCGTGGTCGTTGGATAATAGCGCAGCTTGCCATTGATGAACTCGCCGATTAGCGGGTCATCGGGCAGGCTTTCGATCAGCACGCGCCCGTATTCCAGTTCGGCCACGGTGCGGCAGGTGTGGGCTAAAATAACCTCGTCGAATTTCTCGTAGGTTTCCGGGTCCCGGATCAGCGAGGCAAATGGCGCGATGCCGGTGCCGGTTGCAAACAGGTAAAGCCGCTTGCCCGGCAGCAGCGCGTCATGCACCAGCGTGCCCACGGGCTTGGGGCGCAGAATAATCTCATCGCCCGGCTGGATGTGCTGCAGGCGCGAGGTCAGCGGGCCGTCCTGCACCTTGATTGAATAAAATTCCAACTCGTCGTCCCAACTGGGTGAGGCGATGGAATAGGCGCGCAGCAACGGGCGGCCGTTGTCACCCATCAGCCCGATCATCACAAACTCGCCCGAGCGAAAGCGCAAAGATTTCGGTCGGGTGACGCGAAAGGAAAACAACCAGTCGGTCCAGTGTTTCACCTGCGTCACGGTTTGTGCGTCGGGCAGGGTAAGCGCCTTTTTGGCGGGGCTGACAGATTTATCCATGGGTGTCTGATCGTTCATAGTTTCAATACCGGGCAGATGCCCGATCCCTTATGTAGTGATGTCTGCTTGCCGGGTGAACCCTAAACTGCACCGCGCAACCGCGACTGATAATCAAGCGCGCGCCAGTCTGCGCGGGCGCGCCACTGATCTTCGGGCTGGCGGGCGGCCAGATCGGCGCTGATTTCCACCTCGTCAAAACCCGCCCGGCGCGCCATTGCGTATTGATCCGCGATCACATGGCCGCGCGCGCGCAGCCGACCGTTATAGCCCATCAGCCGCAACTGGCGCGCGATGGTAAAGCCGCGACCGTCTGCAAAACTTGGGAAATCGACGCGGATCAGGGAAATACCCTCAAGCAGCCCGGCCAGGTTTTCCGGCATTGCATCGCTTGCCAGATCAAGGCCAGCGTCTGCGGTTCGCGCCGCGCCAAGCGGCTCAAAACCACCCGCCCAGTCATCGCTGCCAAAACCATCGTCACTGACGATAACGCTGGCATCAGATAAATCCGCCGGGTTGCCGCGCACCATCCGGCCGTTCACGAAATGAATGCCGCATTCTTCTTTTTCGGCCCCGCGCCAGCGCCCGGCGCGTGCGTCCTCGCCCGGTGCCACCCGTGATGTGCAGGGCGCGCAGCCGATTGACGGGTAACCGCCAGCAACCAGCGGATGGCGGGGCAGACGGTTATTGGTGATGTAGTCGCCTACATCCTGTGGCGTCCAGTGAACCAGCGGATTGACCTTGATCCGCTTGCCGCCTTCATCCTCAAAAAACTCCAGCGTCGCGCGGTTCTGGCCTTGAAACCGTTTGCGTCCCGTGATCCAGCCGTCAAATCCCACCAGCGCATTTTGCAGCGGTTCGGTCTTGCGCAGGGCGCAGCAGGCATCCGGGTCGCTGCGATGCAGATTGCCGGCAGAATCACGCGCAAACATCTGTTCCCGGTCGGGCCGGATCAGCCGGATATTTTGCAAGCCCAGCTTGTGCGCGACCTCACGTTGATAAATCAGCGTTTCCTCAAACAACATTTCAGTGTCCAGAAACAGCACCGGCGTGGTGCGATCCATCACCGAAAGCATATGCAGCAGCGCCACCGATTCCGCGCCAAAACTGGATACCAGCGCAACCGAGCCGACCATCGGGTCGGCCAGCGCATGTTCCAGAACGGCCGTGGCCAAATGGTGTTTATAGCGCGCGTTCAGGTCAGCAACGCGTTCGGCGACGGGGGCTAGGGGGGCTTCAAGCGGCATCGGCTTTGTCCTGTGTTGGGTAAAGGGCGGCTTTGAATGGATCAGCGCCAAGGCGGCGATAGGTTTGCAAAAAGGTTTCGGCCGG
>Ga0209345_10005590_pt1 | contig 11614 bp, 11 predicted proteins | sample Cruoilmetagenom7_FD_187294 | JGI IMG/M metagenome (GOLD analysis project Ga0209345, IMG submission 187294) | Oil polluted marine microbial communities from Coal Oil Point, Santa Barbara, California, USA - Sample 7 (SPAdes) (version 2) | ecosystem: Environmental > Aquatic > Marine > Oil seeps ...
TTGTTATAATTATAAATTAAATTATCCCAATATTGTTCTTCACGTTCATCTAAATCTGCCGCTTGTTCGGTGGTATATTCATCTTCCTCGTAATAAAAATCCTCTTCATAATAGTCCTCTTCATTGTTGTTTGAAGCATTTTCAACACCATCACATTTATACAGTGAATATTCTTGTTTTATACTTAATTCAACTCTATAAATGGCGCCTGGATCGGCTTTTACCATTTCAGCTAAATCAACCGCATAAGCTTTCCATTTACCCGTATTTTCTAAATCATTTTTTATAAGGGTCATTGTTTTTTTAGCTACTCGCCTACCTACTCTTCTAATATTGTATCGATTGTTATCTCCCAAACTATTTTCTTGTAAAAACTGCAATACATTGTCTTCAAAAATTTTGATAATTCTTACATCAACTGCTTTTAAATTAACAGTTTCAAAATTAAATTTAAGATCGTTTGAATTTGGCATAATAACACCACTCGACAAAATTCTAATAGCTGGCTTTAATTGTTCAAAAGCAACAACTTCAGAAAAAGCTTTCTTCAATTTAAAATTATCCGAACTTTTTATTCCTTGAAAAACATCAACCAAAACATTTCCCACAATTCGTGAGGATGGATATACTTTTAGCACATTCCCATCAACCACATAATTTAAATTTTGAGCATTTTTTATGGCTACTAATCCGTTAAAATTTTGCTGTTTTAAAAGTGGGTCTGAAAAATTAATATTCAAATGTTGTTCGGGAGATTGTATGACATCAATAGCTAAAATTGAAAAGTTATTTTTGCCAGGCACTTTTAATGAAGATTTTCCGCTATTATCAACATTTATTTTTTTTCCAGTCCAAGAAATTAGTACTTCGGAATCGTCCTCAAAACGCTGCACACTATCGATAACAAACTGAAAATTTTTACTTATAGAATCGCTTAACTCCCATTTAATTGGTAATTCTTTGTTTTTTTGTGAGGCTAAAATTAGGGCTTTTGCATTTTCAAAATCTAACAAATCTGCAGTTTTAATAGTTCCTTCAATATATTGCCATTCTTTGCTATACGATTGAAAATTAGTAGTTGTTACTTTAAAATTTTGAGCTATGGTTTTAAATTTAAACGTGTATTTTTTAAATTCTGAAGGAATATTGGTGTAAATTTTTCCCAAATTCACTGTAATAGTATATTCTTTATTCGGCTCTAATTTTTGTGAAGGTTGAAACAACAAACTTCTCTTATTTAATGCCGCTAATTTTCCTTCAATATTTGGTGAAATGCTTATAAATTTCTTAGAAACCTCTTCATTGGCAACCCAACTTTCAACTTCTTTTGCTAAATCAATTCGTATAGGTTCAGCAACAGAAACTACACCTGAAGTAGTGAAATTTATGTACTCTTTAAACTTAAATAAATTGTTAGTGGTTTCTTGTGGTTTTTCATTTTTACAAGCTAAAAAAACTACACTTAATACTATTGAAAAAAGTAACTGCTTAAGTCTCATCGTAAACGGTTTATATAATTAGCAAAATTTTGTATGAAGTTACTAAAAAAACAAACGGAATAAAACGAATTATTGTTGTAATTAAAAGGTTTATTTATTTATTGGTAAAACATAAAAAAATACCGCCATAAAATGAGAAAAACTACCTAGCAGTACAAAAATATGGAAAATTGCATGGTTGTATTTAATGCTTTTTATACTGTATAAAATTGCACCGACAGTATAGGATATTCCGCCACTAAGTAGCCACATTAAGCCTTCAAAAGGTAAATTTGTAACCAATGGTTTAATGGCAAAAATAATGAGCCAACCCATAAGTACATACGCTATAGTAGAGATTTTATCGAACCTGCCAATAAAAAATAATTTTAGTACAATTCCTAAAATTGCTAAACCCCAAGAAACTCCAAAGATAGTCCAACCTACCCAGCTTTTTAAAACGACTAGAGTAAATGGCGTGTAAGTTCCTGCAATTAATACATAAATTGCAGCGTGATCAAAAATATTTAGCTTGTATCGTAATTTAGGATTTTGCACATAATGATAAAAAGTTGAAGCTGAATATAATACAATTAAACTAGCTCCATAAATACTAAAGCTAACAATATGCCAAACACTTCCATATTTACTGGCATAAACCACCAATAAAACAAGTGCGGCAATACTTAATAATAAACCTATTCCGTGAGAAATAACATTCAGTTTTTCTTCTTTGGGATCGTAAAAAGTGACTTCCTTTTTTTCCATATCGTTAAAACGAATTGTTGGGCTTTTAAGTATTTTTTAAGTCTGAAATAAGTTCATTATAAATAAGATTATATGCTTCGTTTTTTATTCCTTCTCTGTCACTTAATTCTTTACCCATTGTTTGAATAAAAAAGTGAATAGTGGCTCTCAATCTTCCTGGACCTCCACTAAAAAAAGTATATGAAAAACGCTTTTTACAATCGTAAAACGTAATAGGAACAACAGGTATTTGATGCTCAATTGCCAATCGAAAAGCCCCATTTTTAAATTCGCTAAGTACAACACTTTCATCTTCTGGAACTAATCCTTCTGGAAAAATACAAATACTTAAGCCGTTATTCAATCTTTTTTGAGCTTCATAATAAACTTCTTTTCTGCTACTTGCATCACCACGATTAACTGTAATACTCGATCTTTTAAAAATATAGCCAAACAAAGGTATTTTTGTTAATTCTTCTTTTCCAACAAAAACACAAGGGTTTTTAACTATTGAAAGCATTAACATAATGTCAATCATTGATGTATGATTTGCAATGAACATATAACTTTTAGTTGGATCAGTTTTTTGTAATTCTTTAACCTCGCTCCAAAAACCCATTCCAAACATAATGGTTTGACCCCAAATCCTTGCTATTTTGTAAAATGTTTTATAAAAACGTTCATGGGCTGTAGTTACCAAAAGTATTGGTAAAGCAAACAAGACCGTAAGGAAAATGAGGGTATAAAACCAAGCACGCCAAACTACTCTTAATGTATTTTTAAAAAATTTCATTAATGCCAAAAGTAATTATTTTAAACATAACTCACATCTCTTAGCTTAATAATGTTGATTTTAAGTCTTAATGAATTACAAAATTCACAATTTTTAGATTCTACAAACTTTCACTTTAAAACTCGTTATAAATTTTAAATTAAAAGCATAATGAACGTGTTAGTTCTAGACCTAAGAAAAAAAATTATAAAGCGGTTGAAATGAATACTCCTGTTTATTTGTTGTTTTAATTATTTATTTTGAAATAATAAATATTGTCAGAATTATCATATCTAAAAGAAGTTAGATATCCTGTCTTTTCCGTAAGAAATAGCACTCCTACATCGTCAAATTCAGAATTTAAAACTGACATTTTTTGTGGTAAACCCCAACTGTTCTTGTTTTTTTCAATTTTATAAATATTAAAATTCCCCGTATGATATTCTTTATTAGCTACTTTAATAGTGTCATTTTCAATTTTATACTTAAAACTCTTAAGTTTTCCTTTTAATCTATTTGTTGAAAAGTAAATGGTATTTTCATCGAAATAAGTTGGGTTTATGATTTCAAAATTTAATTGTGAAATATAGATTATAGTATCTTTTTCCCAATCTCCTTTCTCATTCCTTTTTAACTGAAGTAAATGAAAGTATCCATTTTCATTTGAAACTACTACCATTTTACTTCCATCAGCAGTAATTGACGGATAAGAATATGAAAAATTGGGATCACACACTTTCAATTTTCTAATTTTTAGAACCTTATCTTCTACAATTTCTCCCTTATATATGGTGAAATTACTAAGTGGATATAAACCTTTTGAGGTAGTTACTCCAGTAAAATAAACCTCATTTTTAAATGCCTTTGCTGGTCCAAAATTATATTTTGAACCAATTTTAATTTTAGTTCGTTCAGAATTAAGATCGGAAAAATACAGATTGAAATACTTAGTTTCAAAATTGGAAGCGTATAATAAGCCTTTATTATAAACTGTAGGGAAAACGTTTCCTTTTGAGTTTTTCGAAATATACGTTTCGTAAATAGATATACTATCGGTTTCACTAATAAGGACTCGATTTTGACCATTTATTTGAAAAAACCCTAAAATAAAACAGCAAGTTAAAAATTTATACATAAAATTTTACAATGTTTGCTTAATTAGGTTTTTAAAACCTCAATAATCGTTCCGCAAATTCATCTACTCTTTCCCATTTTGTATATTCAATTTTTGTGTTTTTATCGGTTGGCCCTTTGGTCATCCACATAATAAACTGAATCATTATTCGGTCAAAAGTCTTGTATTTTTTATAATCTAACATTCCAGCAAATACCTCCACAATAGTAGGTTTCCAATCAATTTTATTAAAAAATTTAACCACATATGGATTTGTAGTTGGTTCATTTTTTTCTGGTTTTCTAGCAACTAAATTTACCGAGAAAAATGCGGTTTTCATTTTATCCAATTGTGGTTTATTTGTATTAATAAACTCAATCATTTTTTCATTATGCACTCCATAGCGAATACTAGAACCAAGTATGAGTCTGTCAAACTTTGAAATGTCTTCATCAAAATCATTAATATCAACAATTTCAATTTCGCTATTGTTTTTAGTAAAAGTTTCTTTTATTCTGTCGCATATTTTAATTGTATGCCCATCAACTGTAGCATAAATTAAGACTGTTTTTGTGCTCATTTATTTTTTGTTATAAAATCGTATCAAAATTAGCAAAACTATTCAACAAACTCTTGAATCTGAAATAAAAAATTAAAGCTTAGAATCAAAAAAAGCTCACTATTTCTAGTGAGCTTGAATGTTTTAAAAGTTTAAAAATAGTAAGAATTAAATTACTTTAACATTTACTGCATTTAAACCTTTTTTTCCTTCTTGAAGTTCAAATTCAACAGTATCACCGTCTCTAATTTCATCAATTAAACCCGTAACATGTACAAAATAATCTGTGTTTGAACCTTCTTCTGTAACAAAACCAAAACCTTTTGTTTCGTTAAAGAATTTTACTGTACCTTTTTTCATTTTAATAAAATATTTATTACAACAAAGGTAGTATTATTTACATGTAACCAGCTGTTTTTTAGAAGAATTTTATAAATTATTAACTCGTTGCTAATCTAAAAGATCGGTTAAATTTTTAAATACAGTTTTCGGGTTTTTATTTTCGTACAATACTTGATAAACTGCGGTAATAATTGGTGTTCTAGCTTTATGTTTTTGGTTTAATAAATAAGCGCTTTTTGCGGCATAATAACCTTCAGCAATCATACTCATTTCCATCATGGCGCTTTTTACGGTATAACCTTTACCTATCATATTACCAAACATTCTATTTCTACTAAAAACCGAATAACCCGTTACTAACAAATCGCCTAAATAAGCCGAATTATTAATGTTTCGTTTCATTTTATGAATTTTCTTAATGAAACGTTTCATTTCGCGAATAGAATTTGACATTAATACCGATTGAAAATTATCTCCATAACCCAACCCATGTGCAATTCCTGCTGCAATTGCATAAATATTTTTCAACATAGCGGCGTACTCAGCACCAATAATATCATCTGAAATCTTCGTTTTTATATAATGACTTGCTAAATACTTACTCAATAATTCTGCTTTACTAGGGTCCTGACAAGCAATTGTTAAATAAGATAAACGCTCCATTGCCACCTCTTCTGCGTGACAAGGCCCTGTAATAACACCAATATTTTCAATTGGTATTTTATCTTTTACATTAAAATGTTCACCTACTATTAATCCACTTTGCGGAACAATTCCTTTAATAGCCGAAAAAACAATTTTTGAAGAAATCTTTTCTGTAATTTTATCCAACTCATCTTTAATAAACGCCGATGGAATTGCAAAAATTAATAAATCGGCATACAATACCATTTCATTAATATTACTCGTAAGCTTTAGTTTTTTTATATCAAACTCGGCAGAACTTAAATAATTTGGATTGTGTTCGTTTTCTAAAATATAATCAATTGCGTTTTGATTACGCATATACCAACCCACTTCATCTAAATTTTCACATAACATTTTTACAATCGCCGTAGCCCAACTTCCACCACCAAAAACAGCTATTTTTAAATTCTCGTTCATGTATAAAGTTTTAAGATTCAAATGTAAAGAAACTAAAGCAATTACTTCTTAAAATTTGGTAATAATGGTTTCAATACTTCGTAAATAAGAAGTTCCAAACAAGTTTAAATGGATTAATAACGGGTATAAATTATAAATGTCTTTTCTATTTTCAAACCCTTTTTCTAACGGATAAAAATCGTTGTAATATTTGTAAAAATTAGAAGAAAAACCTCCAAAAAGTGTAGTCATAGCTACATCAATTTCTCTATGACCATAATACACCGCTGGGTCAATTAAAACAACTTGTTCTTTTGAATTGCAAATAAAATTTCCACTCCATAAATCGCCGTGAATCGCGCAAGGTTTTTCATTCGGAAAAATGGAAGAAAGTTCTTTATATAAATTTTCAAAATTTTGAATATGTCCTTTTTGTAATTTATTTGAATTTACAGCTAATTTCACTTGTGGTTTTAGTCGGTTTTCAATAAAAAACGCTGAAAAATCATTTTTAAAAGTATTATTCTGAAACAATTCACCCATATAATTATTGGATTTTAATCCAAACTGATTGCCTTTATGTTGATGTAATTTTACCAACTGTTGTGCAAAATTCTTCCAAAATAAATCTGTTTTAATACCTGATGCTATCCACTCTAAAACCAAATAAATGTGCTTTTTAAAATTTCCTTTACAAATAATTTTAGGAACTAAAACTGTGTTTGCTTTTAAAAATTGAAGTCCAAAAAATTCTTCATCAAAACCATTTTTAAATATCGTAATCGTATTTATTTTTACGAAAAAAGAAATGCTGTTAGATAAAATTTTATAAGTCTCATTTATGGAACCTCCTCCAACACTATTCCAAGTAAAAGTATTATTAAATCCTAACTGTTGATTTATCTCGTTTTCTATATGTTTTTGCAACTCTACATTCATTCAATTAAAAATACATCTTCATTTTAAAACAATCAAATTATACTTTTGTACTTTTATGGCGTTTAAAATAAAAAGCATTCTTGAGCGCACTTAAAAAATTTTTTAAAGACACCATAATTTACGGAATTGCAGCAGTTTTACCACGTGTAATTAACTTTTTATTAGTTCGTGTTCACACCGATGCGCTTCCAACCACTAATTATGCCGAAAATACCAATTTTTACATTTGGGCAGCGCTTTTTTCTGTATTATTAACTTTTGGGTTTGAAACTGCTTTTTTTCGATTTTATAAGTCTGAAAAAAAGAAAGATTCGTTAGTTTCAACTGCTTTTATTACTGTATTTATTTCAGCATTAATATTTGTTTCTGTTGTTTTTAGCTTGTCCGATTTTTTTATCAATATCTTCGATTTTGGTGAAAATCCACTTCAGTTAAAATTATTTATTGGTATTATGGCTTTAGATACTTTGGCTGTAATTCCATTTGCTTTTTTAAGAGCTGCAAACAGACCTATTCGCTACGCGATTATTAAGTTAATTAATGTTGGAATTATTGTTAGTATAAACCTTGTATTCTTAAAATTTATTCCTGAATTTTTAAGTGAAGGAAAATCAATACCTCAGCTTTTAGAAAATGCTTATAACAGTACTTACATTGTAAACTTTATATTTTTCGCCAATATTATTGGAAGTGCCATTTCATTTTTATTATTGCTTCCTTATTTATTAAAATTTAAATGGAGTTTTGATGTTGTATTATTTAAAAAAATGATTTCCTATAGCTGGCCAATTGCTATTGCGGGAGTTGCTTATGTAATAAATGAAAATTTAGATAAATATTTGATAAAACACTTAATTGGAGATGCCGAAATGGGTATTTATGCCGCTTGTTACAAACTAGCTATTTTTATGAATTTATACATTATGGCTTTTCGTTTAGGGGCTGAGCCCTTCTTTTTTAATCATTCCGATAAGAAAAATGCCAAAGAAACGTACGCAAGAATTCTAAACTATTTTATAATTATTGGTTCGTTGGCTTTTTTATTTATTGTATTGTTTATAGATGTTTTAAAAGTTCCGTTTATAAAGAACCCAGAATATTGGGACGCAATTTCAATTGTTCCAGTGGTATTATTAGCTAATTTGTTTTTAGGCGTGTATCATAATTTAGCTATTTGGTATAAACTAACCGATAAAACACGTTATGCCATGTTCTTTTCAATAATTGGCGCTGTAATTACCATTTGTATTAATTTAATTTTTCTTGAAAAATATGGTTTTATGGCAGCTGCTTGGGCAACCTTGGCAGCGTACGGAAGTATGATGGTGATCTCGTATTTTATTGGAAAAAAACACTATTCTGTTCCTTATAATTTAAAAAAATCTGGAAGTTATTTAGTTGCATCTATTGTAATTTCTGCTATTTCATTTATGTATTTTAGAGAAAATTATCTTGTCTCAATTGGCTTAGTTTTAGTTTTCGGTTTTCTCATTTTTTATAATGAGAAAAAAGAGTTGTTGGCAATTATTAAAAGAAAATAAATGTTTAAAAAAGTTGTCTTTTCATTCATATTTGCGATTTCATTTTTAGGTTTTTCCCAAGAAAAAGAATCAACAAAAACTAAAAATGTTCAAATACTAAAAAAAGAATTTGTTATTGAAGGATTGAATACAATTTCGCATAAAGTTTGGCTGTATTTACCTCCTAATTATCATACTTCAAACAAAAAATATCCTGTAATTTATATGCATGATGCTCAAAATTTATTTGATGATAAAACATCTTTTGTAGGTGAATGGCATGTAGATGAAAGTTTAAATAATTTGTTTGAAAAAACTGGCAAAGGTTTTATCGTTGTTGGAATTGAAAATGGCGGAAAAGAAAGAATTAACGAATACACACCTTGGGTTCACGAAAAATATGGAGGAGGAAAAGGAGCAATTTATATTGACTTTATTAAAAACACCTTAAAACCTTACATAGATGCTAGCTACAGAACTAAACTAAAAGCCAAACACACCGCTTTAATAGGAAGTTCATTAGGCGGCTTAATTTCATATTATGGAGGTTTAAAATACCCTGATACATTTGGAAAAATTGGTGCTTTCTCTCCTTCTTTTTGGTTTTCAGATAAAGTTATAGATTTCACTATAAAAAATGGTAAAATTAAACATCAAAAAATGTATATTTTAGCAGGTGGAAAAGAAGGTTCCGGAATGGATAAAGATGCTATTGAAAGTTTTGAGTTACTAAGAAAAACCAGATACAAAAAAAGTAATTTAAAAATAAAAATAAATCCAGAAGGAAAGCATAACGAAACTTTTTGGAGTGAAGAATTTATACCGATTATTAATTGGTTATTTAATACAAATTAAAATGAACATACAAATCCTAAACAAATCAAAACACGAATTACCAAGTTACGAAACCATTGCATCTGCTGGAATGGATTTACGTGCAAATATTGATGCTGCTATAACTTTAAAACCATTGGAAAGAACTATCGTTAAAACTGGTTTATTTATAGCTCTACCAGTAGGGACCGAAGCTCAAGTTAGACCTAGAAGTGGTTTGGCAGCAAAAAAAGGAATTACTGTTTTAAATACTCCTGGAACTGTAGATGCTGATTATAGAGGCGAAATAGGTGTAATTTTAGTGAATATTTCTAACGAAGATTTTGTTATAAATGATGGTGAACGTATTGCGCAATTAGTCATTGCAAAACACGAACGTGCCGAATGGGATGTGGTTGAAGTATTAAGTGAAACAGAGCGCGGAGCTGGTGGATTTGGATCTACTGGGGTTTAATATTTAATGACGTCATTGCGAACGTAGTGAAGTAATCTGTTTGTAATTGTAAAGTGAGATTACTTCGCCATTTCACTCCTCGTAATGACGAATAAATTCAATACAAACTTTTTCATCATAATTTAATGAAGAGTTGTGCTCAAAAAATATAATTTCACCCTTAAAACTAGCTTCAATTAAATAATAAGATCCTTTAAAATAAGAATGAATAACTATTACTTCTAAATTAGATTTCGCTACTTTTTTAATTTGATTTGGATAAATTAATTTATTTGAAATTTTATTTATTTCATTAAAAAATGAAGCTACATAAGCAGATTTTGGTTCATTGTAAATCTCTTCCGGAGATCCTTTAATTTCTATTTTTGAATCTTTTAATACAATTATTTCATCAGCAAATGATAGTGCATCTGTAGTATCATGAGTTGCTACAACGCATAATATATTCTTCGATTTTAAATATTTAAATAAACTTCGCCTTAAATGATTTTTTCTGAAATTATCAATGTGACTAAAAGGCTCATCTAACAATAAAACTTCAGGTTCTTTTGCCAATACTTTTGCAATAGCAACACGTTGTTTTTGACCCCCACTAAGGTTTTTAACCTTTGTTTTTAGAAAGTCTTTCATATCTACAACTTCCAATAATTCTTGAATTCGTTTTAACCTATTTTCATCTAAAAATGAGATGTTTTTACCAATATTTTCTTCAACAGTAGTGTAAGGCATTAAGTCAAAATCTTGTGGAAGGTATTTCATAAAATCTTCCCCTGGAATTAAATTATGATTAGGACCTAATAGCTTTTCTTCATTCCAAAAAACAGTTCCTTTTTCAATATGAAGTAAGCCGTAAATAATTTCGAGTAATGTGCTTTTTCCACAGCCACTTTCTCCAACAACTGCAATATAATCTCCTTTATTAGCCTTAAAACTAATATTACTCAATACTTCTTTTGAAGTATAACCAAATGATATATTGTTAACTTTTAGCATAAAAAAACGTCATTACAAAAGTTAAGAAACAGATTGCTTCACTTTTTTCGCAATGACGATTTATAAATTTTAATAAACTATTCTTCCGAATTAATAGCTTCTTTAATTTTAGTTTCTAGTTCTTCCGCTAAATCAGGATTATCTCCAATTAATGCTTTTACAGCATCACGTCCTTGTCCTAATTTTGTATCTCCATAGCTAAACCATGAACCGCTCTTTTTTACAATCCCAAAATCAACACTTAAATCTAAGATTTCACCTGTTTTGGAAATTCCTTTTCCATACATAATATCGAATTCAGCAATCTGGAAAGGTGGTGCCACTTTGTTTTTCACCACTTTAACTTTTGTCATGTTTCCAATTACTTTATCACCATCTTTAATTTGCGTTCTTCTTCTAATATCTAAACGAACCGAAGCGTAAAATTTTAATGCGTTACCACCTGTTGTAGTTTCTGGGTTACCAAACATTACACCAATTTTTTCACGTAATTGGTTAATGAAAATAACTGTACAATTTGTTTTATGAATAGTTCCTGTTAATTTTCTTAAAGCTTGTGACATTAAACGTGCGTGCAATCCCATTTTAGAATCTCCCATTTCACCCTCAATTTCACTTTTAGGTGTTAATGCAGCAACTGAGTCAATTACAATAATATCAATAGCTCCAGAGCTTATTAAATTATCAGCAATTTCCAACGCTTGTTCTCCGTGATCTGGTTGAGAAATAATTAAATTGTCAATATCAATTCCTAAATTTTGAGCATAAAAACGATCAAA
>Ga0209345_10005591_pt1 | contig 11610 bp, 8 predicted proteins | sample Cruoilmetagenom7_FD_187294 | JGI IMG/M metagenome (GOLD analysis project Ga0209345, IMG submission 187294) | Oil polluted marine microbial communities from Coal Oil Point, Santa Barbara, California, USA - Sample 7 (SPAdes) (version 2) | ecosystem: Environmental > Aquatic > Marine > Oil seeps ...
TCAGACACGCAACAGGTATAATTTGATTAAACTTTGAAACTGTTTGAAGGTATTAGAGATCTTTAAGAAAGATCCTATCAGGGCTGAATCTGCCTGTTCGTAAAATTCTCTACCGTATCATTATACTTTTTTTAGTGGGTTCTTTCTTTACAACATCTTATACGTGAGTTTTTCATGATTTAATCAGATTATACCTGTTGCTATGGATATTAGCTGAATAGTTACTATTGTTTTAGGTTACATTTAACTCAATCAAGTATATTATACATCAAATAACATATTCAAGATTTAAATCCAGAGGGTATCTATTTAATGATTGACAATCCTGTAAGATGGTATGCTTTGCATACACGTAGTCATTTTGAGAGAAAAGTTCATGATGCATTGTCTGGCAAGGCTATAGAATCATTTTTACCTTGTATCCAAAAGATTAGTCGTCGTAAGGACAGACGGAAGACAATTATGGCTCCTATCTTGCCAGGGTATGTATTTGTTCATTCTAATCTTGATCCCCAGGAGCATATAAATATTTTAAAAACAGTGGGCGTTGTAAGAATGATTACCTTTATGAACAAACCGGTTCCTGCTAATGATGAGGAAATCTCTTCCCTTATGATCCTGGATGGAACAGATCTGAATGTTACAAATCGTGATTATATGCTGAAAGGAGATCGCGTGATGATCATGAACGGTCCTTTAAAAGGGATAGTTGCTTATTATTTGCGCCATAGAGGGAAAAGCAGCATAGTAGTCGTTTCCATTGAACTTCTACATAGATCTTTAGAAATAGAAATTGAGGGATGGAAACTTGAAAAAATAGGCAGGTAGGGAACGTCCATAAGAAACAAAAAAATTTGACAGGAGATTATTGATGGCATAGTATATTCACTATGCCTAGATTAGCTGGCTTAGACGCACTTGCATCAGACTAGGGAGATAGAGCGTCAAGACTATTTCGTAACAATTAAGGACAGTGGACACCTAATTTTCTTAACCGGGTGGAGCAAAATGATACAACCTGATTTTGCTCCGAGATCTCTCGTAATGCCAGACTTATCTTGTTTCGAGATGTAACGGCTCCAGTTTCGTAAAGATTTAGCCTGAAGACACCTTTACGAACTTAGTAAACTTTGGATAACCCGGGCATGTTTTTTTGCTGCCTTTTCATGTAAAAGAACCACCTGACGGGCTCGTTTTCCTGCTAGTTTTAATTGATCCGGATGATCAAGAAACCAAACAGCTTTTTTGGCCATTAATTCTGGCCTCAAGACCTCGATACCCCCACCGTTTTCTTCCAGGAGTGTTTTTTCATCTAAAAAATTATCCATATGTGGTCCAAAGAAAACAAATTTTTCCCAAGCTGCAGGCTCTAAGGGGTTTTGTCCTCCTAAAGGCACCAGGCTGCCGCCACAGAATATAATTGTTCCAATGCTATAAATCCTGAATAATTCACCAAAGGTATTAATTATTAGAACTTGTGCTGTCCGGTGCCTTCTAGTATCCTGGCCAATCTCTGTACGAAGTTGATATCTAAAACCTGATCTTGTAACTTCAGTACCTATCTCAGTTGCCCTGTCAATGTGTCTGGGTGCAATGATTAAAATCGTATCTGGAAATTTTTTCAGGATATATTTATAAGTCTTTAATATTAAGACTTCTTCTCCTTCACGAGTACTTCCTGCTACAAAAACTGGTTGAGATTTATTAAGCTTTAAAATCTGCCGTACTTCAGCCTTAATACGAAAATCCGTAGAACTGATTAAAAGATCAAATTTGGCATTTCCATTTACTTCAATTTTATTCTGTTTTGCTCCAATTGCTTTTATACGAGAGGCATCTTCTTCTGTAATCATGCTTAAGTAATTGATATTACATAAAACTTCGCGAAAAAAATAACGTAATTTTATATAGTTTTTAAATGAGTGCTGAGAAATACGACCATTAAGTATGGCTATTTTGATCCCTAGGCGACGTGCTTCAAGTATCCAAGCTGGCCATATCTCTGTTTCCAGAAAGACCATTACATCGGGACGAACTATTGAAAGAGATTGATAGACTGAGACACAAAAATCAAAGGGGGCATAGATGACGGGTAAATCTTGATCTTTAAATATTTCCTTTGCCATATCCCGCCCATGCTCGGTTATGGTTGAAATAATAATAAAACTATCGGGAAGGATCTCCTGGAGGGCAGAAACGATAGAAGAAGCAACTTTAACTTCTCCTAATGACACTGCATGTATCCAGATACGAGGTGCCCGCGAAGAATCCTTGAATTTATGGAGAGGAATAAAACCTAAACGCTCACTAAAATGACGGGAATAATGCCCTGTAATATAAGTATATAGCCAGAAAGCAGGTAAAATGATAATGAAAATGACCGTTGTGAGCAGGATGTAAAGGATATAGAAAAATCTAAATTCTACTTGTCTTTTCATTATTTTTATTGGTTTTTAGGTCATGAATAAAGACTATTGTCAATGACAAAAAAACCTGGTTTTCATTCAGATACCAAGTATGATAATCGAGTAAAGAAGCTATTTTTTACTCAGCGGGGGAGGGGTAAGCCTCCTCCGCCATTTGAAGTAAATTTAGATGGTTCCAGCCTCAAGCCGTGGGCTTACTCGCCTGTGCGCGTGACGCACGTATGCCCCCGGCCTGCTGGTGATCTTTTTACGAGTCCATCAAGTCTTGAAAAATATTTATGGCGCTCCGATAAGACAGACAGCACACATAAATTTGCCCGGATGACCGCCCTGGTTATGAGCTAGTCCCATCCGAACATTTTGGAGCTGCCGTGATGGATCTTCTGCCTTGCCCTGAATCTGTTTGTATATTTCGTAAACTTCTCTTCCTCCACTGGCTCCTACTGGATGGCCAAAGGATTTTAATCCACCACTCAAATTAACAGGGATATCTCCATCTTGAGTTATGGCTCCGGAATCTATGTCCTCTTTGGCATGGCCATATTCACATAATCCGAGTGATTCAAAAGCAATTAGCTCAGCAATGGAAAAGCAGTCATGCAATTCCACCATATCAATCTCTTTACGGGGATCTTTAATACCAGCTTCCTGATAAGCGAATTTAGATGCCCGCACGGTTTCTTCCCAATGGGTAAAGTCATAGTCAGTATTTATTTTACCCTGACCCGGTCCAACACAAAGTCCAAAACCTTTGATCGTAATGTAATCATCACGGTAATTTTTTGCATCTTCCTCCCGGCACATAATCATTGCAGAGGCCCCGTCTGTAACACCACAACAGTCAAATAGTCCCAATGGCCATGCTATCATAGGCGCATTCATGGCCTGTTCCAGGGTTATCACACGTTTAAGATGGGCTTTTGGATTTCTGGCCCCGTTATAATGGCTTTTTACAGAAATTTTTGCCAGAGTTCGTTTGCCTTCCTCCCTGCTCAAACCATAGCGATGAAAATAACGTGTGGCTGCAAGGGCATAAAGACTTGGTCCGGAACGGCCATAACCATAGACCGGATGCCATTTATCTGCCCTGTATCTATCAGGAAGTCCACCATAGCCCTCGTCCTTACATTTTTCATAACCCACTACCAATGCCAGATCGACTGATTTACTGGCTATAGCAAAGGCAGCACTTCTGATTGCATCATAGCCGGTGGCACAGGCATTTTCTATACGAGAAACAGGAATATAGTCCAATTTTAATGGTGAAGCAAGACATGCTCCGCACATGCCCCCAACTGTTCCGACCCAGGCGGCCTGAATTTCTTTGGAATCAACGCCAGCATCCTCATAGGCCTCGTAAGTGGCATCTATGATAAGATCTTCTTCATCTTTATCCCATAATTCACCGAATGAGGTACAACCCATACCAATAATGGCTACTTTATCTTTAATGCTCTCCATTTTCCCTCCTTAGCATCTGATTTGACGGACTTTCCAGAAATAATTATGGAATCCACCAGCATCATGGATTTTCCTGAAAGTCATTTCCAGACGCGTCCCGACCTCGATGTTTTCAGGGTCACGGTCAGTTATATTGGAATAGAAACGACCTCCACCATCCAAATCCACGATACAAAGTACGACTGGAGGATCAATGGCAAGAGCACGTTCGTTAATGCTATAGGTGAATAAAGCCCCTTTTTTATCTGAGAGTCTGATTTCTGCGAAATCGTCTTTTGTCTGGCAATGAGTGCAGACTCTCTGGATAGGATATTGAATAGTACCACAGTTGTTACACTTACATCCGTGTAGACGTGTCAGCTGATTAGTTTCTCTCCACATCATTGTAATAGCAGTAGGATGATCAGGTTCACGCCTTTGTTCCACTTGAATAAGGTTGCGAAAAAGAAGATATTTGCCGTAATCAGGAATTATCATTTTTGATTCCAGATGATTTTGAATCCCTCTTCTACCCGTGATGTTTGAGATCCCATCTTCCACTTTGAGGCTATAGACATCACAGCCATCACTGTAATTTGTCCATAGAATTTTAGCTCCGGCCTTGGCTTGTTCTAAAGCTGCAACAAGCATCATAGGAGAAAAAGCGGTTCCTGTATTTCCCATTACTCCAAACATGGGATCCTGAACCTTTTCCGCATCCAGGCCCAGTAGGTTTCCCAGGGTTCCATGTGCCCTGCTATCCGGAGCAAAGTAGATGACTTTATCAAAATCCTTAATTGAAGTCCCGAATTTTTCAATAGCCATTTTTATTGCATTTGGAAAGATCTTTTGAATACCTTCCACGGAAACAAAACGATCTTCCCACATCTGGGGATAAAGATCTCCTGGTTTCCGCCAAACATCCATGAATTCACTTGTCATTGAGTAAGTATCAGTAATGGTCACAGCTACATCTGAATCACTGATCATAAATGCTGCGGCTCCATCTCCATACATCTTTTCATAGAGTGAATTCGGGGGCGCTATCCGGCAATCAGATGCAACTACAACTACTTTTTTGGCTGTTCCGGCTGCAACTGCATTTAAGGCAGCCTGAAAGGCATTAGTACTGGCCCTGATTGAATTTCCAAAATCAATGGTTACGATATCTTCTCTGAGATCACAGGCTGTAGCAATAATGCTCGCGGATTGTTTCTCCAGATAAGGAGATGTAGTCGAGGCAAAGTAGAGAGCATCGACCTCCTCTCTGGGCGTATCCGCAATACAATCAAGAGCAGCTTCAACTGCCATAGTTATGCTGTCTTCGTCTGAATTGCATATTGCCTTTTCTCCTCCACGACCACGTTTACCCCAAGCTCTGGCAATTTCTTTTTGGGTCAGCCGGTAAATCGGGATATAAGCTCCATAGGATGATATACCTATCATAGATGTTTCCCTCCTTAATAATTTTGATTAAAAAAATATGTTTGCTGGTTAAATCATGACTTTGTAAAATCCTGTCTATTATTTCGTGCAATTTCACAGTAAACTCAATAGACAAAGAAAACCAGCACTAAAAAATATTTTTTAAAGATAATCAAGCGGTTAAATATTCACTGTAATTTTTTAGATATAGAAATTAAGACAGTACCAAGGATCATTTCCTTAATAACCATCATGCCCTAACGGGCACAACAAAGCATGAAAATGAGACAGCGCTTAGCGTTCATGTTATAATTGAATAGAATTCCTCTATTTATCATTTTCATATATAATGAAGGGTTCTTCTTAAAATTAGAATTTTGGTTCGAGGTCAAGGCATGCGAGAATTTTAACCGCAGAAATACATAGAAGTATTTCGAGGATTAAAATTTGAGCATACCGCCGATATCGGGCCAAAAGGCAATTTTTAGAGGTGGCCTGAAGAGGCCAATGCCAAATAATTTGGTTATATAATGTAAAATTCATTGAACCAAGATTTACTAAAATCAACATTATGTTGATTTTAGTAAAACATACCTCTTAAAGTAAATAAGTCAAGCAAAAAGTGTAAGACTTGGATATTCGACATAAGCCCAGGTTTTTAAGTTTATATTTCAGGAAAAACTGTTCTTCCGATTTCGAAAGTAGATCACTTACAAAAGCACTCTTCCATAATATCCGTTGATCGCTTTTGACGTGATCCTGCCAGCCACCAAGGCTTCTTATCAAACCGCATCCTGTTATATGTTACCGTATATCCGGTAAGCAATCTTCATCATTAGAGCGGGGGAATTCCTGCATGACCGCTTTTTAAGAAAAAATAGGGACAGCTCAATATTATTTTAACCAAGGCCCTATGGGTTTTGCTGAGGACGGCCTTACAGTTTGAATTTAAACTACGCTTTATAAGCGTGGTTATTGATTGTTTTTAAAAAGCAAATTAGTTTTTTAGAGGTTTTTAATGCAGAAAAGGTGAGATCTTCCTATTAAGGTTTTTTCAATTCGGCAAACAGGTATAACATATACCATATTTTTTAATTGCGATCTGTTTATGAATAATAACAGTTAATTCTATTTGCCGAAATTTAAATAATTTTATTGATTTTTAAAATATTGTTTATTATTTATAACAGGTTGCAAGATCAATATCATAATGAATTTTAAAGAATTTAATAAGAACATCTTTTAAAGTTTGACTAAAGTTTTGTCTTGCAATTTCTCCTTTATTTTGTTCACCTTTAGTTTTAAGTGTACGTATTTTTTTGTCAAGTTCCAGCTGAAACCCACTGATCTCTTCATTTCCTTTGCCAGAGGATCACCTTGAGCAGCCTCCCCAATATCCCGATTTCCATCTAATTTTTTCCTATGCAGTAAGTTGATGATTACATGGGGATAACCACCTGTTTCATTATATATATATTCCATTATTTGACGAGTCATTTCCTGAGTATATATATCTGTAGCTGAACTTCCATATCGCCTGGTTTTTACAGCTTCAGGTTTGAGATATCCTCCGTGAGCAGAAGAAAAAATAATTGGCAGATTTCCGGGAATATATTCGATGTACTTGCCATTTTTTTCATCGCCAGCTGATCCATAATAGGATTGTCCTGGACATATATGCCAGGTTTTCGGGGATATTGCCCGTGTTTTCATCAACAGGCTTTTTTTTTGGGGAGGGGGGTGCTGATGGGCAGATAGCCCATTGCAAATACATTTGCAGAAAACATAATACAGCTTGTTATAATAACACACATATATTTTTTTTTGAAAGACTTCATTTTTTCCTCCAAATTAATTTCTGATGTTACGCATTTGCTATTTATTTTTAACTTTTTAATAAGTCCGAGTAGTCAATCATTTCAAGGCACCCTCAAAAGAAAGAAATTAATCACTTCCTGAATATGAGAGATGCTAATTATATCTTACCTGCATCCCGTCTGCAGCACCATGGAGGGGTGTTGTAATTACCAGATCTTCTTCCATGAGGCCTTGATCTATATATACCGAATCTTGAAAATATCGTAAGACCCTGACATTCCTTATCCTCATCTTGTTATCCTTTACGGTATAAACAATATTTCCATTATGCACAACATGTCTTGGAAGCACAAACACATGCGGAAGTTCCTTTCCCTTAATCCGGACAGTAACAAATAATCCAGGCCTTAAGTGAAAAATATCCTGGTTTAGGGCAAGCTGTTTTTGAAAATGTACAGGGGAAACGAAATCAGGCTCAGGTTCAAAAACCTTAGGATTTAAATGACCAATTTTATTGAGAGGAAAAATAGCATACCATCCATCTTGATAAAGGCCGACCCTAACCTGATCTCCTGGATGAAGGAGGCCCTTTATTTCTGACCCCATGGAACGTGCATTTCTAATATTGACATTTTTATCTTTAAAGACTATTTCTCCCGTCCATTTCACATCTGATACAACAGGTTTATATTCATCCTCTTTTACCTCTTTTCCTATTGGTTTCAAAAGGGGAGCAAAGACATATCCCAAGGGTTCTGTAGCAGCTTGAATAAGAGCATCTGTAGAAAGAGTCTTTCCCATTTTAGAAGATTGGGTGTTATCGGAAAACCTGATTTTACGCTCTCTGGCACTTGGCAAAATTATCTCGTTTACTTCCACCACCAGCGGTAATGTCCTTGTTTTTTCATCCATATGGGCCTTTAGGCGGGTCACTTGTCCCTTCCATGAGACAGATTCATCTTTTACTCCGTTAAATAAGACCTCTGCCTCGAGAAGAGCAGTAGACGCCATTTTGGAAGGCAACCATTTCAGCTCTTTAATGGGTATCCGTACCTCAATATCATAACCACCATCAACATATATGCTACCCAAATACTCACCAGCATTAATAAGCTGGCCCCTTTCAACCCGTTTTTCCAGGACCCAGCCATCAAAAGGCACCAGAATATCTGTCTTCTCAAGATCAAGTTTGGCCATCTTTGATAATATCCTGGCCATATCCAGCTTTGCCTCCAGTTGCTCCTTTATGGATGAGCTCAGGGCCTTTTGGTTTTTCAGAACCTGTAAACGATCAAGACTGGCAAGGTAGGCCTGCTCAGACTTGTCCAAGGTGGTTTTAGCCACTTTCTTGTTAGCAAAAAGTTGAGTAAAGCGTGAAAGATCCTCTTTAGACAAGGCCAGACCAGACTCTAATATCTTGATACTGGTATCGTAGTTCCTGATCTTTTGTTTCAACTGCTTTAATTCAGCCTTGGCTTGTTTTACCTGTACCTTCTTTCGATCTGCTTCGAGGCTATATGTCCGAGGGTCAATTTTCATTAAGATAGATCCTTTCTCAACCACCCAGCCCTCCTTAAAAAAAGGATGTATATCAATAATTCGCCCTCTTACTTCAGAAACCAGCTTTAAAAGCTGACGTGGTTTGACTGTACCATAGGCCTCAATAATCATGTTTACAGACTTGCTTTTGGCCGTTAATACCTCTACCAGAGGGGCTTTTTTATCTATTATACATCGTTCTGCTTTTGGCTTCAAACTGGCAAGAAAAAACGAAAGGAATATAGCTCCAGTCAGGATTGCCAAAATCAAAATACCCTTTGATTTAGAATTCTTACTCATATTTTTTCTGCTCCATTACAGCTTTTATTCTACATACATCAGTTCTGATAAGCTTGTAAAAAGGCACAAAGCGACTTTTTACGAACCTGTTATTATTACAAGAAATGTTTTCGTATGTAAAGTTGCGGTTTTTATGCTCTATATCCACAAATAGCCAATTTCTTCCATGTACAGTGCATTTTAAGACCAGCCCCCTCAAGCCTGTTAATAGAGACTTTTTACGAATCCATCAATTACATATAGAATAAACAATAAAAATCTTATAAAGTTGTTCTGCAAAACAGATACCATGAAACTGAATGAGAATCCTCCTCAGGATTATTGATATATTTTCCTGAAAATTATATAAGGTAAAAAAACCATACAGGATATATGAATTACCATTATTAAACTCTTAAGGATCTTATTTAAAATGACAAAAACATCCTCGAACTACCCAAGGTTTATTAACAAAAGTTTTTTAACAAATTTAGTCGCTTTTTTATGCGTGATTGCAGCTCTATTTCTGCCAGAATCAATTAAAAGAGAGATCTTAAATATTGGTCTCTTTTCCCTTTCCGGGGCTATCACCAATTGGTTGGCAGTACATATGCTATTTGAGAAAGTTCCCGGAATCTACGGTTCAGGTGTCGTACCTGCCCGCTTTGAAGATTTTAAGCTTGGTATTCAAAATCTGGTAATGAACCAATTCTTCTCAAAAGAGAACCTTGATAATTTTTTTGGTTCTACCGCAAATGAAGAAGCATCTCCTGTAGACTTTGACCTCAGCCCAATCATCAACGAGATAGATCTTGATCCGATATTTGATATCCTTGTAAATGCAATTATGGAATCATCTTTTGGGGGAATGCTCGCCATGGTAGGCGGCAAGGAAACGATTGAATCATTTAGGGAATCATTTGTAGGAAAAATGAGAGTTGCCTTTAAAGATATGCTGCAAGGGGAAGCTATCCGGAAAACCATACAAGCAAACTTAACGAATTCGTCTACTACCGATAAAATCCTGGACAAAATAAATTCTATTGTTCAGATGCGTCTTGATGAACTAACACCTCAACTAGTAAAAGAAATTGTTCAAGAGATGATTCGCTCCCATCTGGGATGGCTGGTTGTCTGGGGGGGGCTTTTTGGTGGTTTAATAGGCATGATTGCGAACTTCCTGCCCATCTAAAATGATTCATATAAACACTTTATTTGATATCGCCTTAATCGGCTTTATTCTGGATCTTCTGCTTGGTGATCCTGTTTACAGGTATCATCCTGTCAGAATAATTGGTCATGGCATAAGCAGCATGACCAATATTTTAAGGAAGATTGGCAGCGCCAATGGTAAAGCTGGAGGACTGATTATGGTCATTCTCCTTCTTTTTATAATAATCTCAAGCTATGTCATGATCAGCCTTGGCCTGTTTTATGTTTACCCTGTTTTTGGGATCCTGTTTGATATCTTTATTTTCTATTCCTGTTTAGCCATGAAAGACCTGATTGGACATCTGGATCCGGTTATTTTATCTCTTAAGCAAAGTGATCTTCCTGAAGCACGAAAAGCTCTTGCCAAAGTAGTCGGCCGTGATGTCCATTCCCTGGATGAAAAAGGAATTATAAGGGCCGGGATAGAAACTATGGCTGAAAATTTTGTGGATGGTTTTTTATCACCATTTTTCTGGTATCTTGCGGGAGGTCTTATGGCTGAATATCTCCAAATACCAATTATTAGGACAGGCATCGCTATGATGCTTGTCTTTAAAGTAGCCAGTACCTTTGACTCTATGGTGGGATATAAAAATAAAGAATTTATAAAAATTGGCTGGGCAGGCGCTAAACTGGACGATTTAATGAATTTCATCCCTGCCAGATTATCACTGATAATCCTGTTTTTTGGAGCAGCAATTTGCCACCTTCATCCCATAAGTGGTTTACAAACCGCCTTGCGGGACAGGCTAAAACATGAATCTCCAAACGCTGCTCATGGGGAAAGTTTTGTTGCAGGCGCATTAGGTGTTCGATTAGCTGGCCCTGTTATGTATCCAGAAGGTCAAAGGGATAAATCATGGCTTGGGGATGAATTTTCTGATCCTGATATAAAGCACATGCGGCAGACCTTTATATTACTCAAAACCTCCGGTTGGATTAGTATTTTACTTCCATTGGCATTCTCAATTATTTTCTGATAAAAATTTCTTGCGCTGCTTTTGATAATAGTCATTATTCTCGGTTGCTATTGAGATCGCCATATCAATTGTATCAATCGCCTTATTAATACGACCATTGGCATAATAAGCCTCGGCCAAGGTATCAAGGAAAATGGAAGTTTTTTTAATATCAACAGCTTGCTGTGCTAATTCCAATGATCGTTCTGAATTCCTGAATTTCTGTGGAGCTGTGATCAAAAGCCAGGCCAGATTATTCAGCGCTACAGCATAACGTTGATCCAGGCGGATAATTTTTTCATAGGTCCAAATGGCCTCTTCAAAACGGTTCATCTGCTGATAGATCATCGCCAGGCTTTGGTAAAGGGTAATATCCTGCGGGTTTTTCAGGACATATTGGCTAAGAGTTTTTTCAAGGTATGTATAATATATTCTTTCCTTGATTCCGCTAAAGTTCAAAAGATACCCCAGCCCTGCCAAGAAAATTAAATAAATTAACAAACAGGTCCCAA
>Ga0209345_10005592_pt1 | contig 11605 bp, 6 predicted proteins | sample Cruoilmetagenom7_FD_187294 | JGI IMG/M metagenome (GOLD analysis project Ga0209345, IMG submission 187294) | Oil polluted marine microbial communities from Coal Oil Point, Santa Barbara, California, USA - Sample 7 (SPAdes) (version 2) | ecosystem: Environmental > Aquatic > Marine > Oil seeps ...
TTGATATCTCTAACAGACCATGACAGTCTGCCCAGATCTTCATACATCTTTACCCATACCTGATCCACGTAGTCATCGTCATTGCCCCATTTTGGCGCACCAACAAAATCCTGCCTCATCTGTTCATGGCCTTCCCAGTTTACTTCCAGGGCCTCTTTTAGCTGCTCTATTGTGTATCTTTTTTCATCATAAACAAGTTTTTTAACTGCTGCAAGGCAATCGCCTGTATCTGTAAATGCAAATAATGTAAACCACAAACTGCTTCTCTCTTTGCAAAGAGCGCTGTTTTGTCCTGTTTCGATGCAGCGTTCAAAAAGGGATGATGTCATTGGTTTCGGATAAAAATGAGCTTCCACATACCTGTTTTTATGCTCCATTGAAGTCGCCATTTTAAAAGCAGCTGAGAACTGCTTATACCAGGCATTGTAAAAATCCTCATAAGTGCCGAACTTTGAACAATCACCTGTTTTAACTCCTACCTGCATCTGGGTAATTGGATCATATCCGTCAAAAAATGCCAAAGAAACTGCCTTTGCGCCGCCTATAATTGATGCAGACGGATATCTTAACGCTGCTGCTGCCCATTTTGTATCAGGCCCAGGCGCCATACAAGACTGGTGTATCCAGCGTCTTGCCTCTTTAAGGGGGTGGCCGAACCAGTGCATTAAATTTGGTATAATAACATCATCGTTTCTTATTGAAGGATATCCCAGGCCATGCCTGATGCATTCAAACACCCTGCGCAGGGTTTCTGGTCGAACATTTTCATGATACCTGAAACTAAATGTAGGATCACAAACCCTGCTTAGCAATGCTGACTCAAGATAGCAGTCTGTAAGCTCATTGCACGCATCATTTCCCTCTTCATCAACACCACCTATTGTCCATACATAGGGGCCGGGATTTCCCTGCAACGCTTCTCTACCTGCACGAAGAACAGCTCTTCCAAACCCAAAACCTACTATCAACCATTCTGCACAAAGTTCAACAACATCTTCTCTTGTCATGTTTTTTTCTTCAAAAACATCTTTTTTATAAAACTGCCAGTGCCAGTAATCCTGACGCCACTGCCATGAATTATTATTCCACTCAAGCCTGTAGGCAACCTGGATAATTTGATCAAATTGCACAGCTTCCCAAAGATGCTCAGGAGGTCTTGCAGGAACTTTTTCACAAGTTTCACTTATTCTGATAAGCTCTGCCTGTCTTTTAGGATCAGATTCAAAATTTTCAGCTATTATCCTGGCCAATCGGGAAAGACGCCTTGAATATCTAACAGTTGCCTCCATGCATATTTTCATGCTTTTCCAGGTATCTATTTTTTCCATATAAGCTACCTGCTCTTCGGCTGTTGCTAAATCCTGCTGTTTTTGCTCAGCATCTTTAATATTTTGCCCGATCGTCTCTATTATCGAATCAAAACCCTGATACATCCATTCTGGCTGGAGGTTTACATAATCTGATACTACAATATCTCTTCCAGGAGCTACATAATCAGCCATAAGACCTATAATTCGCTCCTTGCGGCTTTGATACTGCTTGCATTTATCTTCGTAAGTTCTACCATGCCAAAACTCTACCAACTCTTTTGCTTCTTCATAGTCTTCTTCATCAATAACACCTGTTCTGTCATTTAATGTGTCAGTGTTTAGGGTTGAAGAAGCTGTGGGTATCCAGGTTATTAAATGGGGAGCTGAACCTGGGTAGCCAACTATTGTGGATTGATCTGTAATAAATATCGACATATTATCAAGCAAGGCAGCAAGGGCCTTTGCTCTTGTTATTATAAAAGGCTCAGAAGGTGAGGCTTCTTTGAATATTTTTGTATACCAGCGCATGTTTTCAAGATCCATTTTAACTCCAGGGAGCCATGACGAACCTTTTGTGGCTTTTGACCATGCAGCTTTTCTTAAATAGTTTATTCTGGGAGATCTTTCTTTTTCTGCCCACCACCAAAACTCTCTGCTGTCAAATAATTCTTTTGCTGACTTATTTTCTACTTTTTGTGACATACAAATACTCCTTAAATGCATATGATGATTATTGAATGAATTGGTTATACACTCGTATACTACTAAAGATAACAATGAACTTTAATACAAATTCTTTTTACAAGATGCATCCGTATTTAATTGTGTATTGCATACACCCGCACGTATTATATAAAATACGTTTATTGTTTTTACTATCAAAATATGTGCCAATAATTACTAATGCGTAAATATAAAGATAGATGCTATATTTTATTTATTTTAAATAAATCAACAGTTAGGTTGGAAAACAATTAAAAATCAATAAGTTCAATACTATTTGGTAGATATCGAATAGTTGTATTTACTATGAGCAGCAAGCATAAAAAACAGTCTGTAAATTTATTTTTCAAACAAAGGGTTAACCGTTTATTTGTAATATTGACCCTTTTTGTAGTATTGTTGTCCGAATATCAGTTTGTTGAAATTCAAATCGTCTGTGGAAAAATCTTGTTGCCTATCAACATACGGGCTATGATTATTTTCATTATATCAGCAGTGCCATCAGCCATTTCATAGGCGATAGCATCTCTAAGACGCTGCTCAATAGGAAGCTTTTCACTATAAGCAAAATGCCCATGAATAAGCAAGGCATCGTGAATAGCATTACGTGCAACAACAGGGCTAAACCATTTGGCCATAGCCGCCTCTTTTGTATGATTAATGCCCTGAACAGCCAACCACAATGCTCTGTAGCAAAGTAATTTTGCTGCTTCAATCCAAGTCGCATCTGAACCACAATCTGGCTCAGTTATGGCAAGACACATTAAATACTCACCCCTACACATGGCAGGAAGGTATTTTTGCCGTATTTCCTCTGATACTTTGCCTATATCCATAGCTTTTGCTATTGGCGCTGGCAATACAGGTATTGCTCCTAAGTTCATATCTGCTGTTGACAGTTCTTCAACTGCAATGCCTGCTGTTACCCAGTCGGCCCCTTGCCCATCATATTCAAGAGAAACACCTAAGCCAACAAGATCAACACTTTGAGCAATTTTTTTTTGTCAACTCATGAATCTCATCCCACTGACCTTCCTGCTTTGCTCGCTCGTTTGCTCAAAGAGCAAACTTTTTTTTAGCAAAATCATGTACTGACCTACGAAACATCTCTTGCTCTTTACTAAAACCAAATCCACTCATGTGCTTTTCTCTCCTTTGCGTTATAAATGCTATTTATGTGATACAAAGATTTCGTTTTTAGCTCGTTTATCATATAGATCAATGGCTAAATCAAGACTGTAAAAACAAAGCTTTGTTTTGAATATAAAGCACAAGATATAGTATCTTTGTTAATAACAATAAAAAAAACCTAAAATTATTTTAGCAATATGTTTTGAGTGACAAATATATATCTAAAGTTTTTTTATGTATCAAATAATAATTTAATAGAATGCTTTAGAAGATTTCAGAAAGTGTGTTGTTGATGTGGTTTTCCAGAGAAAAATCGTAAATGTTAAAAATTTCCGCTAAGACATTTTTAAACCAAATGCATTAGAACTGTTTGGCGAACTAAAGCATGTTTTGGGAGGATTTTTATAGTTTGATCTATTTGATTAATGGTATAATTTATAGACGTTTAAATTACATTTAAAATAAGTTCAATTATTGAAAGTATACCGACTAACCACATTATAAAATGAATTTTCCTGGATTTTTTTGTTGCAACAGAAATAGTTATATAAGATAAAAAACCAAAGCAAAGCCCCATACTGATTGTGTATGTAAGAGGCATAAGTATTATTGTCAGAAAAGCAGGAACAGCGATTTCAAAGTCAGAAAAATCGATCTGTTTGACATTTTTAAACATAAAAATGCCAACTATTATAAGGGCAGGGGCGGTTGCAAAAGAAGGTACAATCGTTATAAGTGGTATAAAAAAAAGAGCAGTTAAAAAAAGCAGGGCAGTTATAATACTGGTTAAGCCAGTACGTCCTCCTTCAGCAATTCCTGAACCTGATTCAATGTAGGTTGTTGTAGTACTTGTTCCGAGAAGTGAGCCAACGATAGTCGCGACTGCATCTGCTTCAAGAATTCTGTCAATTTTTTTTATTGAACCGTCTTTTTTAACCATTTTTGCTTCATAGGAGCAGGCCATAATTGTGCCAACAGAATCAAAAAGATCCACAAACATAAAAGAAAAAATTGCACCCCAAAGGCTCCACCTTAAAGCTCCAGGGATATCAAGTTGCAACAGTATGGGTTTAAGCGAAGGAGGTGCTGCAAAAAAGCTGGAAGGCAGGGCAACTTTTCCAAAAATGATTCCGAGAATTGTTGTTATGACAATTCCGGCTAAAATTGCACCTTTTATTTTTCTAACTTCCATAACAGCTATTATGGTAAGGCCAATTAAACCCAAAACAACTGTTGTTGAAAATTTTCCCAGTGACACCAGGGTTACAGGATGATCAGTTACAAGTCCTAGATTTTGAAATCCGATGAAAGTTATAAAAAGTCCTATTCCAGCAGCAGTGGAAAACCTGAGTTGAAGAGGAATTGCTTTAACTATTAAGCTTCGTATCCCGCAGATGGTAAGGATAAAAAAAAGAATTCCAGAGATAAAAACAACGCCTAGAGCTGTTTGCCAGGTTATTTGATTTCCAAGAACAAGAGAGTAAGCAAAAAAGGCATTTAGCCCCATGCCAGGAGCCATTGCAAAGGGGACATTCGCCCATAAACCGGCAAGAGCTGTGCCAAATACCGAGGCCAGAATAGTTGCAGTAATAAGCGCATCTTTGCTCATGCCGGTTGCACTTAAAATGCTGGGATTTACAAAAATAATATAGGCCATGGTCAGAAAAGTTGTTGTGCCTGCAATTACTTCCTGTTTAACTGAGGTATTGTTTTGTTCCAGCTTAAAATATTGACTTAGCATTATTTTTTTACATTTATAATATTTTTAAAAAATTATTTCGTGTGACAAAATTTTTGATTCCAAATCTAAATTTTTCCATTAAAGATAAGTATTATTAGAATTTTTAATCAACTATCACAGATGTAAAAAAACGTCAACATTTTGTATTTTTAGAGTGTTGACGCACATTTATGCTAATGTTCTATTCTATAATTATAAAAATTAAACTCCTATTTTCCTACTTTGGTTAGGCAAGGCAAAGGTTTTGCAACTGAGATATAATGGTCTTTTGGGTGGTTTTTTTTAAAAAGAGCGATTGATTTTTTTTCATCATAACGGTTGGTTGATAAGTGAAATATGTCTGTTTTTTAGCAAAACATGAAAGTAATTCTTCTACATGAGGATAATCGTGTTTTTTTTTGAAAAAAATAAACAAGAAAAAAAACTTTGTTCTGGATTTTAATATTGGCTTTTTTCAATGCCTTTAGCTGTTTGAATACAATGTCTTTGCGTTTTCCAGGTACATATGTAAGTATCTTGTTGGTTGCATGATCAACGGCATACCATAACCAGCGTTGATTAGATTTCTTCTTCACAAATGACCACTGCTCATCTATTTCAAAATATATAAAAAAAATTTGAAACATTATATTTTTGCTTAATTTTTCAAGTGACACCTATTTATAAAATTTACATTGCTTTTTTAAATATTTTATAATTTTTCTGAAATCAGTTTGAGCTTACGAAAATTAATTTGACAAATAATATTGGTTTATGTATTTTCATTTTGAAGTATTGAAATTAGATAATATAGTTGTACTATTAATATTTAAATTTTTTAGGAAGTATAAAGTTATGTATCAATTTTTCGGCTTCACCTGAGCAGTTTTTACCTACACTACCACGGGTTGGTAAAAGCAGGTATTACCGAAAGATTGTCACAAGTGCCATTTATCTATCTTTATAAAAAGATACCATTCCTTTCAGGTCTTTCCTGCAAATCCTAACATAAAAAACGATTGCCATATTTTTTGTTTTTGATGAAAAACGCTCTTTTTTTTTATCAAACAATCAGCTTGGATAAATCGGCCGATGTAATCTTATGTCTAAGCTTATTGTTAAAAGCTTACAGATTATATGGCTACGTAGCCCGCGGGTTGAATTTTAATGATGCATCAGCTTTTTAAATTAGAATCAAACATTTTTCCTGATACAAAGCAGCTAATTATAAAAAAGCCTTGAATCAGGTTGTGCATAAAAAATTATAGAAAGGGGAACAAACATGAGTGACATTCTGGTAATCGGAGATGAATGGAAGACAGGTTTTAAAGATAAATTAATGAATAAAATTCCGAATGGAGCAAATCTGAATTTATGCCTCACTTGTGGTGCATGTTCTTCAGGATGCCCTGCAACAGGATTGGAAGGTATGGATCCTCGTAAATTTATACGCATGGTTGTCTTGGGTCTTGACAAAGAAATTGTAGGGCATCCTTGGGTCTGGATGTGCAGTATGTGTACAAGATGCACATATGTTTGCCCAATGGAAATTAATATTTCCGGTATAATTTATGAAGCAAGAAATCTTTGGCCTAGAAAAGAGAGACCCAAAGGAATACTTGGATCATGTGATATGGCATTAAGAAATAAAAGCGGCAGTGCCATGGGAACTTCAGAAGAAGACTTTGAATGGGTAGTAAATGATGTCCTTGAAGAGGTTCAGGAAAACCGGCCTGAATGGAAAAATCTAAAAGCACCTGTAAATAAAAAGGAAACTCATTTTTTTTTAAGCCAGAATTCAAGGGAGCCTGGTATTGAACCTGAAGAGATGGTTCCTTTGTGGAAAATTCTTGATATTGTCGGAGCTGACTGGACATATAGTACTGTAGGCTGGGGCGGTGAGAACTACTGTATGTTTCTTGCAGATGATGAAAGCTGGAAACATGTCACATCAAATACAATTTTATCCGCAATGAATCTTGGCTGCAAAGTCTATCTTAATACAGAATGCGGGCATTCGACTTTTTCTGTCTGGATGGGGCAAAAACGTTTTGGTATTGAAACCGATCTGGAAATAGAACCAATAGTAAAATACTATGCTAAATGGATACGTGAAGGAAAACTTAAAGTTAATTCTGACTGGAACAAAGATCTTAAAATCAAGTTCACAGCTCAAGACCCATGCAACCTGATCCGTAAAAGTTTTGGCGATTCACTTGCAGATGATTTAAGATTTGTCATCAAAAAATGTGCAGGTGAAGATAATTTTATAGATATGGTTCCAAACAAATCCAACAACTATTGTTGTGGAGGCGGCGGCGGATATCTCCAGTCCGGATACAATAAAGCCCGCCTTAAATTTGGTGAAATAAAAAACAGACAAATTCTTGAAACAAAAGCAAGCTATGTGATTACGCCTTGCCATAACTGCCATGATCAGGTTCACAAACTGTCAGAACACTATAAAGCTGGTTATCACAGTATTCATCTTTGGACTCTTATTGCATTATCGCTGGGGATCCTTGATGAAAATGAAAGACTCTATCTTGGGCCAGATCTTCTGGAAGCAAACCTGCCAGGGTAATAAATAACAAAAGGAGAAAGAATATGTCTAAAGTCATAGGATCTGTTCTGATTACAGGCGGTGGAATCGGTGGAATTCAGGCTGCTCTGGATTTAGCCAATTCAGGATATTATGTGTATATGGTTGAGAAAACGCCCTCAATAGGAGGTGTAATGTCCCAGTTGGACAAGACATTTCCCACAAATGACTGTTCCATGTGCATTATGAGTCCCAAACTTGTTGAAGTGGGCAGACATATCAACATCAAACTTGTGACACTTGCAGAAATTCAGGATGTGCAGGGGAAAGAAGGCAATTACAAAGTAAAAATATTTCAGCAAGCAAGACATGTGGATATGGATAAATGCATTGCATGTGGAGTCTGCTCTGAAAAATGTCCAAAAAAAGTTGATGATTTATACAATAAAAGCCTTGCAAAAAGAAAAGCAATATATGTCCCCTATCCACAGTCTGTTCCTTTAAAGTTTTCCATTGACTCCAGGTACTGCTTAAAACTAACAAAGGGAAAATGCGGTCTCTGTGAAAAAGTATGTCCTTCTGGGGCAATAAATTATGATGATAGAGATAAAACATTTTCAATTAATGTCGGCTCCATTATTCTTGCCTCTGGTTTTTCGGCCTATGATCCTTCTGGTAAACTTAATTATGCCTATGACAATAATCCTGATGTTGTAACTTCTATTGAGTTTGAAAGGCTTCTTTCCGCATCTGGCCCAAATAAGGGACATATTATGCGTATATCTGATTTTAATAAGCCTAAAAAAATTGCATGGCTCCAATGTGTAGGGTCCCGTGATACAAATACATGTGAGAACAGTCACTGCTCGTCTGTATGCTGCATGTATGCTATCAAACAGGCAATAATTGCAAAGGAACATGATCCTGGCCTTGAATGCACCATTTTTTATATGGATATGAGAACCCATGGCAAAGGTTTTGAAAATTGCTACAATGAAGCAAAAGATAAATATGGAATTAAATTTATAAGATGTAAAGTCCATTCTGTAGTTCCTAATGGCACAGATGAAAAAGGGCAGCTTATAAATTACATTAATGAAGAATCCGGGCAATATCAGTCAGATATTTTCGATATTGTTGTTCTTTCGGTGGGTATGGAAATTTCCGAAGGTGAAAAAAAGTTTGCTAAAAAAATTGGAATTGAACTTACTTTAAATGGTTTTTGCAAGACAGAAACATTTAATCCTGTTGCAACTACAAAAAAAGGAATATTTGTATGCGGAGCTTTTCAGGGGCCTAAGGATATTCCCCAGACAGTTATTGAAGCCGGCAGTGCTGCACTTTGTGCAGGAGTATCTCTTGTGGAAGGAAGAAATACTCTTAACAAAACAGTCATCATTCCGGAAGAAAAGAATATAAATGGTGATAGACCAAGAATCGGAGTATTTGTATGTCACTGCGGAATTAATATCGGCAATGTCATAGATGTACCAGCTGTTCGTGATTTTGCATCTGATCTTCCCTTTGTGGAGCATGTTGCAGACAACATATATTCTTGTTCCCAGGATACTCAGGATACAATTACAAATCTCATAAAAGAGAAAAATCTTAATCGCGTTATTGTGGCAGCATGTACTCCGCGTACCCATGATCCTCTTTTTCAGGAAACGCTTTTAAATGCTGGACTGAATAAGTACCTGTTTGAGATGGTCAATATAAGAAATCATGGGTCATGGGTACATAAAAATTATCCTGAAGCCGCAACCCAAAAAGCAAAAGATCTTGTGCGTATGGCAGTTGCCAAAGTTGCTCAACTTTTGCCCCTTAAAGAAGCCAGACTTAACATTAACCAGAGCGCTCTGGTGATAGGAGGCGGTATATCTGGAATGGCTGCTGCCAAAGGCCTTGCTGATCAGGGATATAAAGTTAATCTTATTGAACATGAATCAAAACTCGGAGGGACAGCAAATCATCTGTACCAGACAGCTAAAGGCGAATCAGTTGAAAAAGGTCTTTTAAAGATGATTCATGATATAAAAAATCATGAAAACATTCACACATATTTTAATGCCGAAATCAAGCAGGTTAATGGTTTTGTAGGTAATTTTGAAACTAAAATAGTATCAGACCGCAGCTCTGAAACCATTTCCCATGGTGTTACAATCATAGCCACAGGTGCTTCAGAACTTAAACCCGGAGAATATTTATACGGAAAAAGTCCAAATATAATAACCGGTTTGGAACTTGATAGAAAGTTAAAAGAGGATAAAGATACTCTGTCAAAAATCAACTGCGCTGTTTTTATTCAATGTGTAGGGTCAAGAGAACCTGAAAGACCTTATTGCAGCAGGATTTGCTGTACTCATTCCATTGCAGGTGCTCTTCACCTTAAAAAACTGAACCCTCACATGAACATATTTATACTTTACAGAGACATCAGAACATATGGTGAGAAGGAAATACTCTATCAGCAAGCCAGGGAAAAAGGTGTCATATTCATCCGGTACAATGTTGATAATAAACCAAAAGTAACAAAAGTTCAAAATGGACTGAAAATCGAAGTAACAGATCATATTCTGCAAACCCCTGTTACCATCAAAGCAGATCTTTTAACACTTGCCACATCTATAGTGCCTGCAAAAAATGAACAGCTTTCACAGTTTTTCAAGATACCTGTGAATGATGATGGTTTTTTTGCTGAAGCCCATGTTAAACTTGCACCATCTGATTTTGCCACAGACGGTGTATTTTTATGTGGTTTGGCGCACTATCCCAAACCCATTGATGAATCCATTGCCCAGGCTCAGGCTGCAGCATCAAGCGCCACACGTCTTTTAGTCCAAAAAACGATCAATACAAGTGGAACTGTAGCAAATGTAAATCCATCATTTTGCAGCAGTTGTGGAGTCTGCATTTTAGTATGTCCTTTTAACGCCCCGGCTTTTGCTGAAGATGGGCAAAATAGTGGCAAATCAGAAATAAATCCTGTTCTATGTAAGGGGTGCGGCGTATGCGTTGCCTCCTGCCGTTCTGGCGCCTTGCATTTAAAAGGGTTTGAGGAAGCACAAATTATGGCGATGATTAAATGCGCTTAATTTTTTAATTTACTCCATATCAAAGGGAATTTTAAGGAGGATATATGGCAGAGTATGAACCTAAAATAATAACATTTTTGTGTAACTGGTGCAGCTATGGTGCTGCGGATCTTGCTGGTGTAAGCCGTTTTCAATATCCGCCCAATATGCGTATAATCCGTGTCCCCTGTTCTGGCCGTATAACGCCGAAAATGATTCTTTATGCACTAAAAAATGGTTTTGATGGGGTATGGGTATCTGGATGTCATCCTGGTGACTGTCACTATATATCAGGTAATTATTATGCACGCAGAAAATTTGCTTTGCTTAAAAATATGATTGAATTTATGGGAATTGAAAAAAACAGACTCCATTTTTCATGGGTTTCATCAGCCGAAGGAGTAAAATTTGCACAGGTTGCAAATGAAGTAATTAAGCAGGTGAAAATTTTAGGGCCTGCAAAATACTTTGATAAACATACAGGAGATGCTTATGTCAGATGATTTAATGAACGGATCTGTTATGGTAATAGGCGGAGGTATAGCCGGAATACAATCAACGATAGATCTGGCTGATGCAGGTTTTTTGGTTCATTTAGTGGAAAAATCCTCGGCAATTGGCGGTGTAATGAGTGAACTTGATAAGACATTTCCCACAAATGACTGTTCCATGTGTATTCTTTCCCCAAAACTTGTCGATGTAGGCCGGCATGCAAATGTAAAATTATATACATGTACAACCATAGAAAAAATTGAAGGAGGCGCTGGGAATTTTCAGATTACCATAAACAAACAACCGCGTTATATTGATGCTGACAAATGTACCGCGTGTGGAGATTGCTCCGAGGTATGCCCTGTTGTATTGCCTGATAAATATAACATGAATATGTCTGAAAAAAAAGCCGTATATAAACTGTTTCCCCAGGCAATTCCAAGCAGTTTTACAATTGAAAAGCATGATAAGGCGCCATGCACCATGGCCTGCCCTGCCCATTTGAATGTGCAAGGTTATGTGGCTATGGTAAAGCAGGGGAAATACAAGGAAGCTGTCGAAATTATTATGGAAAAGCTTCCTTTTCCCGGAGTGTTAGGACGTGTATGCCCCC
>Ga0209345_10005593_pt1 | contig 11603 bp, 13 predicted proteins | sample Cruoilmetagenom7_FD_187294 | JGI IMG/M metagenome (GOLD analysis project Ga0209345, IMG submission 187294) | Oil polluted marine microbial communities from Coal Oil Point, Santa Barbara, California, USA - Sample 7 (SPAdes) (version 2) | ecosystem: Environmental > Aquatic > Marine > Oil seeps ...
TTGCAGGGTGACCTGGGATCAGCGCCGCACGGGCGCCGGAGGATTGGCCATGAAACATGCACTGTGGAGTGCGGTCTGCCTGTCGTGTCTTGCAGCGCCTGTGCTTGCCGATGATACCGACACCACGGCGATTGGCGTTGCGCGCGGCTTCATGCTTGCCGCCCTGCCCGGACAATGCGACGAGAGCCCGCCATTTGGAGATGACGACGGCTTTGCCGACGCGGCCATTGCGCTGTCGTGGAAACCAGGCTGGGCCGGCGCGGATGATCCGGACAGCCATGGCACGCTGTACCAGCTGTTTTGCATGGCCGGCGCCTACAATGTGGTGCAGGCCTATGTTTTCAAGCCGGAAAATGGCGACCTGTCGCTGATGACATTTGCCCAGCCGACCTACGAGATCGACTATGCCGATGGCGACGAGACCCAGACCGAGCTGAAAAATCCGCCAAAAGTGACCGGGTATTCAACCACGGCGACGCTGGTCAATTCCGGCTTTGAGGCTGACACGCAGACGCTGAACAGTTTTGCCAAATGGCGCGGGCTGGGCGATGCCTGGTCGGCGGGAACATGGGCGTTTGCGCAAGGCCAGTTCGTGCTCAAGCGCTACGAAATCGACCCGACCTATGAGGGCAATGACGACAGCGCCAGCGAAGACCAGATGGAGCGGTCCTACACGCTGTTTCCGTGATTGTCGGGATTCCCGTCATGGTAGGACGCCCTCGATTCCCGTCATGCCGGACCCCGATCCGGCATCCAGTGACCCGGCGTCTGCCGGGGCAAAGAGTCGTTTCACCCCAAGGACTTGGGGTGGCTGGATCCCGGATCAAGTCCGGGATGACGGAGGCGTAAGATCCCGACCGCAGAATTTGTCTCCCGCATCCTTATGCAAAACGCCGCCATACTCCGGGTATGCAAAAACCCCGCGCGCGAAAAGTTTTTTTCGCCGACGGTATGGGGCAGTGCGGGGTCCGGGGTTGAGACCGGAGTGCGGGGCGCGCGGGCGGCTGGCCCGTGGTGGTGGCGAAGAAGGGCTTGGCGCAGTCTCCCGCGCCCCGCCGGTGACGGATGCCCATGCCTTCCGGGCACGGGCGGGCAACTCCTCCTGCGAACACATCACCTCAAGCCCTGGCGCGGTTTCGTCCTGTTCGGCTTGGTCAGGGCCGAACCCGCCCTCTCCCCAGGCAACAGGCGAGGCAACCCGCCAGATGTGCCCGGAGACTTGTCAGGCCGGCGTTGCAAGTGGGACGCGCGCCGCGCAGACCGGCCAGCCCGCCGGGCAGTGCGACACACAGCAAACGCCGCCGGGGCCGGCCAGGCCGGGCCACCGGTTCCGGCCTTCGCACGACCACCTTTCTGTCAGCTCCACTTCTGGCTGACGGGCGTCCATGCTGGCCGGGATGATCTTCTCGCAAGCGTCTGACCCGCGATGCGGCCCCGCGCGCCAAACCTCACCGCCTTCCGCCGGCCAAAGCTCCGTGGGCTCCAGCCATCCGTTGCGACGGAAGGTGGGAGGATTATCGCATGGGCGGAAAGGGTGGGGAAAATATTGGGAGTGGATTTTGGGGAGAGAACCAACAATCTTTGGCGTTGAAACTCTCAGAACAGAGAACTGATCCGATCCGGATTGTCTGCGTCGTGAATTTTGTGTCTCATGTGGACAAGAATCAGGCATTTTCGACGTCTGGAACGAATAGTCGCAATGGAGCCAAACGCAGCCCGAAAACTTTCGATCCGTAGCAAAAACAAACTGCGGCGCCGAAATTGTCCTCGCAGCAGTGCTTTCGTATATCGACAGTGGTGGTAGTGCCAAATTCGGCAGTTATTGGATAATCAGTTTAATCCTGTCCCAAAGCACAAAATAGACATCATTGGATTATTGGTCTGTTCTGTTAGTCAGAAGATCGAACCTGACGAAAAATTCCTTCGCCCCCCCGTCAACTTGGAATTCTGGCTCCAACACCGCAGGCACCGGCACGAAAATCCGGCTCTTGGTGATCAAAGTCGTAGTGGGCAACATCACGCCACCCGTCTTTTGACTATCAAAAGAGCTCTTCATCTCGATATCGTAGTAGAGACTGAGGCGTTCGGTCGCCTCCGTGAAGATGTAGACCACTCGATGCCCTCCCCAGAGGATGCGGGTGGTGTGCGGAACATGGAAAAACTCTGCTTCTGTTTTCATTAGGCGGTCTGAAAGGGCCAGAAACATTGTGAACTGATTCAACAATGGATATTTTCCACCGGTTGTCAGGATTTTCATATTGGAGGAAATACTTTCACGGATGATGGGTGGCGCGGCAATAAACTCTTGGCCGTCATCCGGTTCCGGTCGGACTGGTGACTCGGCCAGACCAGGAACTTCTTTCTCGATCGTCCCCACTTGTGCTGCCGATACGCGCTGGGTTTGTGGACGAGATTTGGCTCTTGCCGTCTGCAGCACCGCCGAAAAGCTCGCAGCCCCCGACAGATAATCCCCCAAAAGCCCTTCGAGATCTCCGCGGTCGGTTTCCTCCACGCGAACGAGTTCCCGGCTGCGAAGGAGTATCTTCCTCAGCGCTTCAACGCCTCCTTTAGTCGAAGATGGTACGAACTGTTCGATTCTCGGATAGATATTGACCCGCACATAGTCTTTCATGAACTGAGCAAATAACTCATAGGCGTTTACCTGAACTTCCCGCAAGGGAGCTATAGCGGCGGCCTTACGATCAATATATATCTTCAATAGACCGTTCTTGTGCTCAGGAAGGATGGTTACCTTATGGGATACATCAGCGAACACAATTTCCACATCGGGGATGAGGTAATCATCCCTTAAAATCGACGCCACGCGAAAAAGAATTGATGCTTCAGATAACTCAAGATCAACTCCTGCATATTCACGTAAAACTTGCGCTGAGTTTGGAATTGGTGGGATTTCAAGGACCGAAACCAGATATAATTGCTGCACCTTTCTTCGCGGCTGGTTTGGAGACACTTGCAGTATGAAGCTCTCGTCACCCGCAAACGTTCCGATTATGGACCGATCGCTTCCAGTATAATGATAACACTGCCGATTTCCGATGTATTCTTTGATGTCTCCGAGGGCAATATTGTCCTCCCTCGGATGGACTAGGATTGTGATCCTCTTCGCGAGATCGTGTCGATTGTTCGCGGCGATCCATGCCAAAAGAGCATTGCTCCGATCCGCTAGAGGGGTTTCCGCAAGAATTTCGGATGAGGCTTTCTCCGCAAGCGAAATTAGGATTGCCGCTTGATCAATACTTTCTCTGCCCAGCGCGTCTCGACCTGCCGTCGGTTGAAGAAATGGCAGATTGGCAAAGCCACCAAATTGATAGTTGCCGACAGCAGGCAGCGGTGCCAAACCGAAAAAAGAGCGAAGGCCCATAAGTTGCCCTCCACCTTGAAGCAAGGCCATCTCTCCGTCTATCGCATGGCCTCCTATTTCGATGTCGGTGACATTTGCGAGAATCTGCCCGTTGGACTCCGCGCTGATCGAGAACAGTGCGCTAAACCCATGCTGCTCAAGTCTCTTGTTGCCGATGGGTGCAAACGACCGCGCGGAAAGAGCGAGCGCTTCTTTCATCGATTGATTACTGATGAGTTCATCGTTCAGGTACACTGGGACCGGAAGCAGACTGACATACGGCAGAAGATATGACTTTGCTTGCTGCGCTAGGATCGAATTGTTGCTGTCGAGCGTTGCAGTAAGGACGGTACCAGCCTCGCGTTCGGAATCCACTTTTTCAAAAATTATGCACTCTTCACCGATTTTAAGTGTATCACGTTCTGCGACACTAAGCAGGGAGATATCACTTCCTGCTGCGCGGGTTACGATTTCGAGCTTTGAGCAAACACCGAAGTTGGCCATGGCACCAATTCCGAAGGTACCTACTACCCCCGCTTTACGTGCGCGCTCTGTATGCTTTCCGCTCGATCCAGCGTTCCAAAAATTTTGCTTCAAGACGGCTTCGGTCATCCCTATTCCATTGTCGGAGATGACAACCTGATTGCCGTTGATCTGAATATCTATGCGTCCGCCCGGCTCTAAAACGCCGGCGGCCGCGAAACGTTCCCGAACTGCGTCATAGGCGTTTTGGAGATTTTCCCGCAGCATCGCAAGCGGCGAGTCATAAATCTCCTTGGCAAGGATTTGCAAAACACGAGATGTCTCTACCTGAAAAACAATACCCTCGGTCATTTTGATATCCTTAAATTCAGTTTTGAGACCACCTCTTTGACACTGGCATCTGTGCTGTGCACTACGAAAGGACTTTTGAGGAAGCTCTTGCAGGCCGGTGCCGTACCTTCGCGGAGTAAGGCGTAACCAAGGATCACAGCCTCGGCGATATTGGTTGGGTTATCTATTGCTCCAATTGTCCGTACGGGGATATCCAGCTCTTCTAAAGCCTTCAGTCTAAGGCGGCGTGCCATCGGGTCTGCTTGCAAATCAGCGAGTACGTCGAGCGCCTTCTCCCATTCACCCCTGCCAAGGTTTATAGAGGCAGCTTCGAGCGCCAGTTCTCGATCCAGACCGGTTGGTCGACTTTCGATCGGCGGAGAAAGCTTGAAATCCACGTAAGAGGCATTTGAATCGACAAAATGGCCTGGGCCCCAAGCAGGCATATTGAATTGAAGATTGACCATCTGTCTCTGATGAAGACGAGCGGTCCAAGCTTCATTGTTAATCTCGATGATATTGTAACCTCGCGGTGCGCCGGGACTGAGATTATTGGGACCAGCGCAAAGAGTCGCCGCGCTGACGATACCTATCTTCCTTGCTTTTGGTCCCAGCCTATATCGTTCGTCGAAATGTTCAGAACGGTGTTGATGGCCATGGAAGCCCAATGATACGCCGCTATCGATTAGTAGCTGAAGGAATGCCGGGTCCAGGTAGTCGTCTTGACCGGGGCCTCCCACAAGATTGTGATGCCACGCGGCGCTTAGGAGCCATCCCGCACGGCTTGAAGACCGAATTTTCCGGCATGCATTTGCGAGCGCAGTAGAGTTAATTTGTCCCGCACGACGCCACGGATCGTTATTGTAGCAGCTGGTCAATGCGAGAATGCTGATTTTCTGGGTGGGAAAATCGAATAGGTCAAACTGGCTCTCGGCTTCCATAGAGTACGTGCGGCGTCCTTGATAGAACTGCTCATATAGCCAAGAGAAATGCGAGAGACGGCTTTGATAAGCACCATCATCAACGATCCTGTGAAAAGACAGGTCTGACCACGACCAGCGCAGCCGCGTATTCGCCGAGAAGAACTCACGCACTAAGTTAGCTTTTTCCTCCGAATTTTTAGGCATCAGAACCGGAGCGCTGCTTGCTTTGACACTGGAAAATTGCACGTCATGGTTCCCAGGGAGAATCACGACACAATCACGATCTCCGTCGAAAAGGCGATCCGTCAACTCAATTAGGAACTCGAGTGCCTGCATGTTCTGACGCCTAAGTTCGTCATCAGCTTCCGGGGCATCCGGGTGTATGCCATAAACCAAATCGCCACTCACGACACAGAGTGACGGGTGCATGACTGGAGGTTGCTCGCTAGCGAGATTTTGCAGATCGCGTTCAATCGAATCGATCAGCCAAACATTGGGAATTTCATCCGTAAGGTCGCGGTGGAGATCAGATAAATGTAAAATCGAAAAGTTCATGCCCGAGTGTAACCTCCCGATTTACTTCCGCGCGCCTCCGCACACTACGTTCTATAGGTATAAAATAACAAAACAAGAGCTTTGCTCGGCGGATCTCTCGAACGACTGAGCCATCAAATTGTCGTAGTGCCCCTTGATCGAATTAAAATTATAGACGCGATCCGTAGCGCATTCGCGTAGGCCTGTCGTCTCCAGCTGTCTGCTTTTGGGGTCAGTTACAACCTGCGTCATTTCGAATCTGACGCCCTCTCCCCAATCCCCTTCCCCCGGTGTAAACCTCTCCCCCTGCCCTCCCTTCACATTTCCGGGATTCCGTCATGAAAGCCATTCTCTACGAAGCCTTTTCCGCGCCGCCGAAGCTGGTCAATCTGCCCGATCCCACGCCCGAGCCGCATGGGGTGGTGGTTGAGGTGCGGGCGACGGGGGTTTGCAGGTCGGACTGGCATGGCTGGGTGGGGCATGACACGGATATTGTGTTACCGCATGTGCCCGGGCACGAGCTGGCAGGCGTGATTGCCGCGGTGGGGCGGGATGTGACGCGATGGCGGGTTGGCGATCGGGTGACGGTGCCGTTTGTCGGCGGCTGCGGGCACTGCCCGGAGTGCCATGCCGGGCACCAGCAGGTGTGCGACAACCAGTTTCAGCCCGGGTTCACGCATTGGGGCTCGTTTGCTCAGTTCGTGTCGATCCATCGCGCCGACCTCAATTTGGTGGGTCTGCCCGAAAGCCTGGATTTTGCTACCGCCGCGAGTCTCGGCTGCCGGTTCGTCACCTCGTTTCGCGCGGTGGTGGACCAGGGCCGGGTGTCGGCGGGAACTTACGTGGCGGTGCATGGCTGCGGCGGGGTCGGGCTGTCGGCGATCATGATCGCGGTGGCTGCGGGCGCGCAGGTTGTGGCGGTGGATATTTCGGAGGAGAAACTTGCGCTGGCGCGGGCGCTGGGCGCGGTGGCGACGGTGAATGCGCGCGAGGTCGACGATGTGGCGGGTGCCGTGCGCGATCTCAGCCAGGGCGGGGCGCATGTGTCGCTCGATGCGCTAGGTGCTGTGGCAACCTGCGTGAACTCGATCAACTCTCTGCGCAAGCGCGGCCGGCACATCCAGGTGGGGCTGATGGCGGGGGCGGAGAGTTTTCCGCCGGTGCCGATGGGGCGGGTGATTTCCCACGAGCTGGAAATTTATGGCAGCCACGGCATGCAGGCGCACCGCTATGACGCGATGTTTGCAATGATTGCGGCGGGGCGGCTGAGACCTGAAAAGCTGGTGGGGCGCGAGATTACGCTTGAACAATCGATCGACGCGCTGATGGGGATGGACCGGTTCGAGGGCGTTGGCGTGACGGTGGTGACGGCGTTTTAGGGCGGCGGCTTTTCACCTCTGTATAGCGGCGGCAGGGCGGGAGGACACCGGCCGGCGGCGGAACCAAGCGGTGACTGCGGCGTTTTTTCCCTTTGAGAGAAGGAGAGCGTCATGCGCACGAGAACATCCATTGCCCTGCTGATCGCCCTGCCCATCAACGCGGTGCTGTTTGGCGCGGGCGCCATTGCCGTGCTTTCGGTCCCCGAGTTGGCCGAGCATGCCAAGTCCCTGCTGCCGGCGGTGATCGTCGCCGGCTTTGCCGCAACGGCGCCAATCGCCTGGATGCTGGCGCCGCGGCTGAGAGTGCGGCAACGCCGCGATACGGCCCGGCTGCACGCCTGAGCGGACGGCCAGGATTTCCCCGCCGGAGATGAACAGGCGCCGAGGTGCCCGGCGTTGGACCGGGGCCCGTCACGGGGGATTGTCATCCATGGGGCTTGTCATCCATGGGGCTTGTCATAGCCAATCAGTTCGATATAACTAGTTTTATCGAACTGATTGGAGTGGCAGGCATGGACACGACGGAAGCGGCACAGGGATTTTCCGCCATGGGGTCGGAATCGCGGCTCGAGGTGCTGCAGGCGCTGGTCAGGGCCGGCAAAGCCGGCTTGCGGGTCGGCGACATCCAGGAACGCACCGGGATTGCCGCCTCGACGCTGGCGCACCACCTGAAATTTCTCAGCGCCGCCAACCTGATCGTCCAGCGCAAGGACGGGCGCACCATCATGAACACGGCGAACTACGCGTACCTGGGGGCGCTGGCGACCTTCATTCTTGAACACTGCTGCACCGAAGCGGAGGCGAGGCCATGACCGGTCTCACAGAGACAGGCCGGCCCGCCGGCAGGGCGGTGAAGGACTGGCTGATGACGCCGTGGGCGGTGATCGCGCTGGCGCTGCTGGCGGTGGCAATTGCCGATGCGGGGCAGTTCGGCGCGATTGTCAGCTTCGCGGTGCGGGCGTTTTTGAGCACGCTGCCCTATATCGTCTTCGCGGTGCTGCTGATTGCCGGGCTGAAGGCGGCGGGCGCGGAATCGGTGATCGCCGAGGCGTTCAAGGGCCGCGAGACCCGGATGATCGTGATGGCGGCGCTGTTTGGCGGGCTGGCGCCGTTCTGCTCGTGCGAAGTGATTCCGTTTGTCGCCGGTCTGCTGGCGCTGGGCGCGCCGTTGTCGGCGGTGATGGCGTTCTGGCTGTCCTCGCCGCTGATCGATCCGCCGACGCTGCTGATCACGGCTGCGGCGCTGGGCTGGCCGTTCGCCATCGGCAAGGCGGTGATCGCGGTGGCGCTCGGGCTGTCGGGCGGCTTTGCCATCAAGGCGGCGATGGGCGCGGGCCGGTTCCGGGATCCGCTGAGACAGATCAGGCAGTCGCGCTGCGGCTGCGGCCCGGATCCGTTTACCGGCAAGCCGGTGTGGCGGTTCTGGCAGGCGAGCGAACGCCGCGAGACATTCCGCAGCGAGCTGATTGGCAATGGCGTGTTCCTGGCCAAGTGGCTGGCGCTGGCCTATGTGCTGGAAGCGCTGCTGGTGACCTACGTTCCGGCGGCGATGATTGCCGGGCTGGTCGGCGGCGAGGGCGTGGTGCCGATCGCGATCGCGGCGCTGGTGGGCATGCCGGCCTATCTCAACTCCTACGTGGCGCCGCCGCTGCTGGCCGGGCTGATGGAGCAGGGCATGAGCAACGGCGCGGCGATGGCGTTCATGATCGCCGGTGCGGTCAGCTCGGTGCCGGCAATGGCGGCGGTCTGGTCGCTGGTCCGCAAGCCGGTGTTCGCCGCCTATATCGGACTCGGAGTCTCAGGCGCGATCATCTCGGGGATCATCTTCCAGATGGTGGTGTGAACGGACGCCCTCGCGGCTTGACGCTGCATTATTTTGGCATTATCCCATATTCAGGACACTTTCCTGAATATGGGATATACGTATGAATTCTCTCAATGACCGGCTGGCGGAACGGCTCAGGCAGATCCGCATGGAGCGCGGCTTGTCGCTGCAGCAGCTGGCGGATGCCAGCGGGATCAGCCGCTCGACGCTGTCGCGGGTGGAGAATGCGGAAGTCAGCCCGACGGCGGACACGCTGGGGGCGCTGTCGGCCACCTACCAGATGAGCATATCGCAGCTGCTGGCGCCGATCGAGGCGCCGTTCACGCCGATGGTGCGGCGGGCAGAGCAGAGCGTCTGGGAGGATGCCGACAACGGGTTTTCGCGCAGGGTGGTGTCGCCGCCAAGTGGCGGACTGTCGGCGGAAGTGGTGCGCTGCGAGCTCGATGCCTACCAGATGATTTCCTATGCAGCGCCCTCGGTGCCGGGACATGAACACCATCTGGTGATGCTGTCGGGCTCGCTCAACGTGACGGCCGGCGGCGAGGAGCACCAACTCGAGGCCGGCGACTGCCTGCGCTACAAGCTTTACGGCCCGTCGCGGTTCCAGACCGGCGTTGATCCCGCATCCTATTTCATCGTTCTTGTGTGAGGCCCCATGACCATGATCAGCATTCATTCGCTTGCGCCCGGCGAGCTTGACGCCCACGCCGAGGCGCTTGCCGGGATCATGGCGCAGACCGTCAATGACGGGGCCGCGATCGGGTTCACCCACCCCTTCTCCGAGGCTGACGCGCTGGCGTTCTTTACCGGACAGGTTTTCCCGGAAGTCCGGGCCGGGCGGCGCAAGCTGCTGACCGCCAAGCGGGATGGCGAAACTGTCGGCACGGTGCAGCTGATCATCGCGTTGCCGCCCAACCAGCCGCACCGCTGCGAGGTGGCCAAGATGATGGTCAGCCCGAAGGCACGGCGCCAGGGCATCGGCCGGGCGCTGATGCAGGCGCTCGACGTGGAGGCACGGGTGGCAGGCAAGACCCTGATCACGCTCGACACCAGGACCGGCGACAAGGCCGAGCCGCTTTACCGGGCGGCCGGGTTCCGGACTGCCGGTGTGATCCCCGGCTTCGCGCTCAACCCCGATGGCGCGGCGCTGCACGCGACGACCTACATGTACAAAAACCTCTAAGCAGAGGCTCGGGCCGACACGCCATGCCCCGGCTCACATTCGGTTGCCACCTGAAGGATCTATGCCAGCGTGGGGCGAAAATTCAGGATTGGGCCCAAAACGGCCTTTGCCGGAATTTCACCTCAGCGAATACTGAGCCTGCAAGGCTGTGGCTTTCACCGGCACGTCAAGCCGGGCTGGTGTCACCTGGCCAGGCACTGCCGTTCCCATTCGGTCAGGAATGACATTATCTCGAGGGAATCCTCAAGGCGCGGCGAGGGGCGGGCCGCCTCCTTGCGTCCGGCGGCGAGCGATGCCTCGACCATCTTGACCTGGTAATAGAAGGCATCGTGATCGGCATCGACATAGATGTCTTCGGGATCGCCGTCATAGGGCGTCCAGCGAAGATGGTTGCGGCCGGCAACGGGGAGCCAGGGGTTGGTCATGAACCGCAGCGTGCCTATGTCGCCGGAAATCATGAAGGCGTTGTCCATGCCGTAGCTGTCTGTCGATTGCAGTGTTGCCAAAACCCCATTTTCAAACCGCGCTGTCACGGCCGCATCACAGATGGTGCCGTCATGCGCCGATACATTGCCCATGCCCGCCAGCCGGCCTGTTGCAAACATGTCTTCGCCACACAGGGTCTGCACCACCAGGTGCATCAGCGATACCGGGTAGCAGCCCAGATTGTAGAGCGTGCCGCGGCCGAGCGGATTGGTGACCTTCCAGATATCGGCAGAATAGAACCCGGTGATTGCCCGCAAGCGACCCAGACGGCCCTCGGCGAGGATATCCATCAGGCGCCGGTAGAGCGGGTGCGACAGATACATGAACCCTTCGACAAAAAAGGTGGCGTTGGCGCGAACGGCAGCAGCCAGGGCGTGCGCATCTTCCATGGTCGTGGTCAGGGATTTTTCGGACAGAACCGCCTTGCCCTTTTGGGCCGCAGCAATAGTCAGCGTGTGATGAACGTGATTGGGCAGACCGATATAAACGACATCGATCTGAGGATCGTCCAGAACGTCATCATAGCCAACGGAAAACTCCGGAATGGCGTATTTTCGCTGAAAATCCGCCAGGCTCTCGGGCTTGCGCCCGGCAATTGTACGGATCACAGACCCGTCTGACGCGCCGATCGCCATTGCAGTCTTGTGGGTAATAAACCCTGTTCCAAGCAGTCCCCAGCGAAGCATATGGTGTCCTTTGATTGACCGGAGCGCGATCCTAACCGCGCGGCGTCTGGTGACAAGGCGCCGTAGAGGCATTGGCGGGGAATGCCACCCGATCCGGAGGTCCGTCCGCAGTTTATGTGCTGCAAAACCAATGTCTGCTGACATACTGCTGTCAGCAGGTGAGCGGTATAGGCTGGGCGCCGCAACAGGACACACCACCATGACGCTGAAAGCCGACCCTGCCACCCACGCCACAGGCGTCACACTGGTTGCCGTTTCAGTGCTGTTTTTCAGTCTTGCCGGGATTTTTACCCGCTCGGTCGAGGCCGGAGCCTGGGAAGTGATCTTTTGGCGGGGCATTGCCGCGGCGGGGTTCGCGCTTGTCTTCATGATCCTGCGTGGCACGCTTATGAGCGAAATCCGCGGATTTGGCC
>Ga0209345_10005594_pt1 | contig 11603 bp, 10 predicted proteins | sample Cruoilmetagenom7_FD_187294 | JGI IMG/M metagenome (GOLD analysis project Ga0209345, IMG submission 187294) | Oil polluted marine microbial communities from Coal Oil Point, Santa Barbara, California, USA - Sample 7 (SPAdes) (version 2) | ecosystem: Environmental > Aquatic > Marine > Oil seeps ...
AGCAGACGAGGCCGGTGCCGTTGAGTCTGTAAAGGCAGCGTCGGATATTTTTGCACCGGTGTCGGGCGAGGTTATAGCCATTAATGAAGACCTGGAAGACGCGCCCGAAACGATTAACGATTCTCCCTATGGCGATGGCTGGTTTTTCAAGCTAAAAATGTCAGACCCCTCCGAACTGAAGCATCTGCTCAGTGCTGATGAGTATATCGAAAGCGTCGAAGAGGAATAGTCCCACTCGCCAGCTAATAAGCCCGTACCCTTTATAAAGCGTGTGGCTACGCTTGTTGTCTATCCACAGAGTTAAATCGATATGCCCGATGCCGTTTTACGCCTAAAAAAAGGTACCGACCGCCGCCTGCGCGGTGGTCATTTATGGATTTACAGCAACGAGGTCGATATTGCAGCGACCCCGCTAAAAGGCATGTTGCCCGGTAGCTCTGTAGTTGTTGAAGACGCTCGGGGCAAACCCCTCGGTGCGGCAACGGTGAATCCGGCGAGCTTAATTTGTGCCCGACTGTACAGTCGCCAGGCTAATAGAGAGTTCGATACCAGTCTGCTTGTCGACCGTCTTAAAACCGCTTTAACCCTTCGTGAGCAGCTTTATCCCGAACATTGTTACCGCCTCGCTTATGGCGAAGCCGACTTATTACCGGGGTTGATTGTCGATCGTTACGGTGATTATCTGGCTCTACAAACTACCACCGCGGGGATGGATTGTCGCATGCCGTTGGTGCTTGAAGCTCTGCGCGAGGTACTTAAGCCGAAGGGGATTATCAGCAAAAATAGCGGCGCTTTTCGTATCGCTGAACAGTTACCCGAGGAGCAAAACGTGCTCTTCGGTGAAGTGCCCGAACAGGTTGAGTTAGTCGAGAACGGCTGCCGCTTTCTCGCGCCTTTGGTCGATGGTCAAAAGACCGGCTGGTTTTACGACCATCGGGAAAACCGCGCGTTTATGCAGCGCTTCTGTGCCGCAAAAAGTGTCCTCGATGTATTTAGCTATGCGGGAGGCTGGGGTGTACAGGCCGCTACAGCGGGGGCTTCGTCTGTTGTTTGTGTCGACTCCTCGGCCACGGCCCTCGATTTAGTACAGCGCAATGCGCGGCTGAATGATGTGGGTGATCGGGTAAGCAGCTTGCAAGGCAAGGCAGCGGACGTGATGAAGGCCTTGCAAAAAGAGCAGCGCCGCTTTGACATTATTGTGCTCGACCCGCCAGCTTTTATTAAGCGTAAGAAAGATCAAAAGTCCGGTGAAAAGGCCTACCATCAAATTAATGAACTGGCGTTAAAGCTGTTAGCGCCTGGTGGTCTTTTGGTATCGGCATCGTGTTCAATGCATTTGGCAACGGAGAGTTTACAAAAGATTGTCCGCAGTGCGGGTGGTACACGCAGTCGTCGCCTACAAATACTTGCGTCTTTGGGGCAGGGGCCAGATCACCCAGTCCACCCTTCTATTGCAGAAACATCTTATTTGAAAGCGATTTTTGCTCGGGACTTGGGTTGAGTTAGCCCAGGTACTCGTTTCAGAAATTACACTGTATAGCCTATGTGTCTCGTGACCCTCGCTTTTCAACAACATCCCCGCTACCCGCTGATTGTGGTGGCGAATCGTGACGAATTCTATGATCGTCCGACTCGACCAGCCGAATTTTGGGCCGATAGCCCGAGTATTCTCGCCGGACGTGATCTCGACGCTGGAGGCACTTGGTTTGGTGTCGACCGCAAGGGCACCTGGGCAACGGTGACCAATACCCGTGGGGGTGGTTATGCGGACAAATCCCGGGGTGCACTGCCCACCGGGTTTTTACTGAACGAGGGTGCTAGCGAGGATTACTTTGAGGCCGTTCTGGAGGAGGGAGAGCTGTACAGCGGCTTTAACCTACTTGCAGGTTCGGCTGATGAGTTGTTGTTTTGCACGAATGCTCGAGGCCGAACCCAGCACTTGAACCCGGGTATTTTTACCTTGAGCAATGATTCTCTGGATACGCCCTGGCCAAAATCAGAATTGGCGCGAGCACGGCTCGCCCTTGCGATTGAGGCAGATGAGCTGGACAGTGAAGACTTATTGGCCGTGCTGGGTTCTCGAAAAACCTTTCCCGATCACCTCTTGCCGGATACCGGTTTGGGTATTGAGATGGAGCGCAGTTTATCATCGCCATTTATTGTTGGCCCTAGCTACGGCACACGCTGCACCACGGTGTTACTGATCGATAATAGCGGTAATATCGAATTTGCCGAGCAAAACTTTGTTCAGGGTAAGCCCTTGGGTAAATTGAGGCAATATCAATTTAGTGTGGACTAAACCGCCCCCTTGTTTCGCCTTAACACATCTATAATAAGTCGGGACTACTGGCGGGCCGTATGAGACGGGCAATTTCCGGTTGGCTGAGGGCTTTATTCAGGTAGTCTTCTATAACAAAGGTGTCGGTTAACAGGCTGGCTTGTTCCGCAAATTCGCGCATATCACTCAGCTTCAATTGGCGCAATATAGCCTTAACTCGCAGTAAGTTGGCAGCACTCATCGAGAGAAATTCATAACCCATTCCCACCAGCAAGATGGCGCCAAGAGGCTTGCCCGCCAGTTCACCGCAAACACTGACTGGGCAGTTGTGTTTTTTTGCATCGTCGATAATGATGCGCAGGGCTTTCAACAGGCTGGGGTGAAAGCTGTGATAGAGCTCCGCGACCCGAGGGTTGTTGCGGTCAACGGCCAGGAGATACTGAGTGAGGTCGTTGGTGCCGACGGATATAAAGTCGACGCGTTTGGCGATTTCGCCAATTTGATACACCGCCGCCGGTACCTCGATCATGGCGCCAATGGCGGGCATATCGAGGCGATAGCCCTCTTCAACGGTGAGTTCGTGGTAAACGCGTTTGATGAGTACCAGGGCGCTATCCAGCTCCTCGGTATTGGAAATCATCGGCAGTAAAATGCGCAGATTGTTGAGGTCAATACTGGCGCGCATCATGGCGCGTAGTTGGACAAGAAAAATCTCTGGATGGTCGAGTGTCACACGTACGCCGCGCCAGCCGAGGAAGGGGTTTTCCTCCTCAATAGGGAAATAGGGCAGAGCTTTATCACCACCGATATCGAGAGTCCGCATGGTTACCGGGCGGGGGCTGAACATTTCTAATTGTTTACGGTAGATCTGGCGTTGTTCCTCTTCCGAGGGGAAGCGCTCGCGCATAAAGAAGGGTATTTCGGAGCGATACAGGCCGACGCCTTCAGCACCTCGGTCGAGGGAGAGCATGGAGTCGATAGGCAACCCCGTGTTGACCCAAAGCGAGACATGCTGTCCGTCGAGGGTGACACTGGGTTCGTCTTTCGTTGCCTCTAGATCGGCGGCGAAGATTTTTTCCTCGGTGTAGACTTTATAGTAGGCCTCCAGATGCTGGACCGTGGGGGATTTAATCACCAGGCCTTGATGGGCATCGACAATCAGCTCGCAGCCGTCGAGCTCAGTCCAAGGCAGATCAATGGCACCCATAATAGTGGGTATACCCATGGCACGGCCGAGAATTGCCATGTGAGAATTATACGAACCTTTCGCAGAAACCATGGCGCGAATATTTTCAAAAGGTACATCGGCGAGATTAGGTGCCGCCAGTTCTTCGCCAATTAAAATGGTATTTTCAGGGTAGTGTTTCTCTTCGTGCTGCTGTTGTTGCAGGTAGCCCAGTACTCGACGGCCAAGATCGTGCACATCGGTGGCGCGTTCGCGCAGGTAGGGGTTTTCCATGGCGCTAAAAGTGCGGATATGCTCGAGGATCACACGGCTCCAGGCGTATTGCGCTGACAGTCCGGTTTTTATGCGCTCACTGACTTCACCGCCCAGTGAGTTGTCATCGAGCATGCTGACGTAAACCTCGAAGAGGGCGATCTCTTCGGGGTTTAGCTTGTCCGATAGATCCTGATGTACCGTTTTTAAATCGTTTATGGCGCTGTCGAGGGCATCGCGAAATTGTGCTAGTTCACCCTCAATATCGTCAATGCTGCGCTTGGGCACAGCACTGAGATCGGCAGCAGGTGCGACCACGATGCCAACGCCAATGCCAATCCCCGGGGCGCTGGCGAGCCCGGAATAGTGAGCTTGGCCGGATGCGCTGTCGTGTTCTAGCTCCGGTGAGAGCGCGCGGGCTAGCTCTCCCGTTGCTTCGGCGTGGGCGATAATACCCGCCAATTGAGCGGCAATGGTGACCAGAAAAGCTTCTTCACTTTCGTCAAAGCGGCGCCGTTGTTGTTGCTGTACCACTAATACGCCGAGCACGGTGCGGTGGTGAATTATTGGTGAGCCAAGGAAGGCGCTGAACTTTTCTTCGCCGGTTTCAGGGAAATAGGCAAAGCGAGGGTGAGTTTCTGCGTGCTCGAGATTGAGAGGTTCTGCCTTGTGGGCGACGAGTCCGACCAGGCCTTGCTCGCAGGACATCGACACTTTGCCCACCGCTGCTTGTAGTAGACCATCGGTGGCGGCCAGTACATAGGTGTCTTGCTTGGCATCGAGCAAATAGACCGAGCAAATGCCGGTATCCATTACCGCTTTGACACGGTTGACAATAATCTCCAGTAAGGCGCCAAAATCGCTAGCTGAATTAACCTCCTGAAGAATACTGCGCAGTGAGTTCAGCATCTCTGGTTCACCGCTGGGGTTCCAGCTTTCTTTCTAAGTCGCTGTGGATTTGAGCGAGTTCTTTTAAGGCCCGGCGATAAACATCGCGCTTAAAATCCACCACTTGGCTGATAGGGTACCAGTAATTAACCCAGCGCCAGCCATCAAACTCAGGCTTCTTGCCACAGTCAAAGCGAATGTGGTCGGTCGTGCTGTTAAGCTCTAACAAAAACCACTTTTGTTTTTGGCCGATGCAAGTCGTTGATTCGCCCTTGCGGATATAGCGTTTTGGCAGGCGGTAACGTAGCCAGCCACGAGTGCTGGCGAGAATATTGACATCGTTTTTTTCGAGGCCAATTTCCTCGTGTAGCTCGCGGTACATGGCATCGCGGGGGCTTTCACCGGGGTCGATACCTCCCTGGGGAAACTGCCAGGCATTTTGGCGGACGCGCTTAGTCCACAGTAAGCGTCCTTTGCCATCGGCGACGATAATACCTACGTTGGGGCGAAAGCCATCTTTATCGATTGTGTCCATCATTGCCCTGGCGTCAATAGTTGTTGGCTATTGTTCCACAGTTACTCCGGGTGCGGCAAATGGCGCTGAACTATAACGTTGAGTACGCGTAAGATAGGCGGTATTCTGCCTGCTTTTATAGCCACGACATTAATGAGTAAAGCATGCCTCTGGCGCTATTTGATTTGGACAATACCTTGCTCGCCGGCGATAGTGATTACGCTTGGGGTGAGTTTCTGGTGCATGAAAATAAAGTTGACCCCGACCATTATGCGCGCATGAACGAGCAGTTCTATGAGGACTATCAGCAGGGTAAGCTTGATATATATGAGTATTTACGCTTTGCTCTCGCGCCCCTCGCTGCGCTTGAGCCGCAAGAGCTGGTCGCTTTACATCACAAGTTTATGGCAGAGGTGGTTAGCAAAATGTGGCTGCCCGCAGCCGAGGCCCTAGTTCAACAACACCGTGCGGCGGGCGACCAACTCATGGTGATTAGTGCAACGAACCGTTTTATTGTCGAGCCCATTTGTCATCGTTTCGGTATTAGCGAGATTATTGCGACTGAACCTGAGCAGCAAAATGGCCGCTACACAGGCAGAGTTGTCGGTGTGCCTAGCTACCAGCAGGGCAAGGTGACCCGCCTGCAGCAGTGGCTGGATAAAAAGGGCGAATCACTGGCGGGTAGCAGTTTCTACAGTGATTCGATTAATGACCTGCCACTGCTGCAAGTGGTTGATCAGGCTGTAGCAGTTAATCCTGATGAGCTACTGTTAGCTGAGGCCACGCAACGTGGTTGGCCAGTGCTGGATTTGCGCAGTGTCTAGTGATTGGCGTAGGGTATTTTTAGCCTTTAAATTGATGAGTGACGATGGCAAATCTTTGCGGGCCTCAATGCAAACAATAGTCACTCACCATAAAATAATATCGCGCTTTCCAGGGGCTAATTTATGCTGACTTATCCTGCTATTGATCCCGTGCTTGTCAGCATTGGTCCACTGACCGTGCATTGGTACGGTGTCATGTATCTGTTGGGTTTTAGTGCAGCCTGGCTATTAGCGACATCGCGTAGCAAACGAGCCTGGTCACCCTTGCGTCGAGATCAGGTCGAAGACTTAATCGTTTATGCTGCCTTTGGGGTGATACTCGGTGGCCGCTGCGGTTATGTACTATTTTATAATTTTGATAAATGGCTGGCCGACCCGTTGTGGTTACTACGTATTTGGGAAGGCGGTATGGCCTTCCACGGCGGCTTGCTAGGCGTGCTAGTTGCCCTGTTGCTTTATGCGCGCAAATTACAGCAACCCTGGCTGGCCGTGACCGACTTTGTCGCACCGCTGGTGCCGATAGGCTTAGGGCTGGGACGCATTGGTAACTTTATTGGCCAAGAGCTATGGGGCCGGGCTAGCGACTGGCCTGTTGCTATGGTTTTCCCCCGTGACCCCGAGCAAATTGCTCGCCATCCGTCCCAGCTTTATCAAGCCGGTCTCGAGGGTTTACTGCTTTTTATCATCTTGTTTTGGTACTCTCGCCGCCCGCGGCCAGAAGGAGCCGTCAGTGGTCTGTTTTTAGTCTGTTATGGCCTGTTCCGCTCGTTGGTGGAATTTGCCCGCGAACCTGATGGCCATATAGGCTTCGATTTACTCGATTGGGTCACACGTGGCCAGTTGCTTAGCCTGCCGATGGTCGTTGGCGGCATGTTGCTTTTAATTTACAGCTACTGGCGAAAGGGCTCGGTTAAAGCTGTGAGAGTTTGAGCTCATAACTCGGCTCAATGCTAATAATTTTTTGAGGTAGTCATGCAACAGTATCTGGATTTGATGCGCCTAGTGCGCGATAACGGTGTTGAAAAAGGCGACCGCACGGGCACCGGCACACGCAGTGTCTTCGGCCACCAGATGCGCTTTGATCTCGCTGCGGGATTTCCCCTCGTCACCACCAAGAAGGTACATCTCAAGTCGATCATTCACGAATTGCTGTGGTTTTTAAAGGGCGATACCAATACCCAATACCTGCGCGACAACGGCGTATCTATCTGGGATGAATGGGCGACAGATAGCGGCGATCTTGGCCCGGTATACGGCTACCAGTGGCGCAACTGGCCGCTGCCCAGTGGTGGGGCTATTGACCAAATTACTGATGTTATTGAGCAGCTGCGTACCCGGCCAGACTCGCGACGATTGATTGTCTCAGCTTGGAATCCGGCGCAATTGCCCGATGAAAGCATCTCGCCCCAGGCCAATGTCGAACAGGGTCGGATGGCACTTGCCCCCTGTCACGCCTTTTTTCAATTCTACGTCGCCGATGGCAAACTGAGCTGCCAGCTCTACCAACGCAGTGCCGATATTTTTCTCGGTGTGCCCTTTAATATTGCCTCTTATGCCCTGCTGACGTTAATGGTTGCACAGGTCACGGGCCTAGAACCCGGTGAATTTATTCACACCCTCGGCGATGCCCACCTCTACTTGAACCATGTAGAGCAGGCCGACGAGCAACTTACCCGTGATTTGCAACCTTTGCCACAGATGACCTTGAATAAAGATGTCAGCGATATTTTTAGCTTTTGCTATGAAGATTTTTCACTACACGGTTACGAGCCCCATCCGGGTATTGCCGCACCGATTGCAATTTGAGGGTTTGGTTTAGTGGATTGTGCCAATTTTCATTGCTTAGCGATGAAAATTGGCACAAGCAACGGATTGATTTAACGAAGTCAGCTTGCAGTGCAGCGGTTCATTATTACTACTAAATTGCTACTAAGATCTGGCCGATAGCTTGCGATCATAGCCACGCTAAAGCGCAAAACATTTACCTTAAGAATAGCCCTCAAATACTCTTGCAACGGCAATAATAAAGGTAAATAGGTCCTTCACTGTTCTCGTAAATAAAGTTTAAAAATGTAAATACTTAATCGTTTATCGGACTCGCTGTTTAATTGAGGTCAGTATCAATTCTTATGGGCCCGCGACAATATGTCGCGGTTTTGGGGTTTTTCTAAAAAAAGCCATTTTTTGACATGTGGCATTTTGCCGCATGTCTTTTTTCAAAGATTATTTTGAGGCTTTAAATCAAGATGTTGGAGGGTAAGCCGCTTTCTTTATCGCCATGCTGCTAAAGGCTTTACTGAGAATTGGCTGAAATTATTGATTTTTTGATAGAACGATAAAAAACACCTGTCACTTTTTGTATCGTCAGTGTCATTTTCAGTGTATTGATATTTTATCTGTCTACCCCTAAATTTGCTGGCAAGGGTTGGTTATAAATCAGTTCTTATATTTTTTATTACAGGGGACAGAAATGAATAGTCATCAAAATAAAGTAATTGAATCCGCCGTTAGTGCTTCCGTGCAGCAAGCCGTCGATGCCGTACCGCTTGACGAAATTAACGTGTCCGACCCAAGTCTGTTTCAAACTAACAGCATTTGGGCTTACTTTGAGCGCTTGCGCAACGAAGACCCGGTGCACTACTGCAAAGACAGTGAATTTGGCCCGTTTTGGTCGATCACCAAATACAAAGACATTATGGAAGTGGAGACCAAGCCCGAAGTGTTTTCATCGGCCACTGAAAATGGTGGCATTACCATCCTCGATGGTAATCTGGGGCTTGGTGTCGAAATGTTTATTGGCATGGATAACCCCAAGCATGACGCCCACAGAAAAGCCGTAAACCCAATGCTCTCAGCGGCAACCCTTGCGCGTCTAGAAGATACCATTCGCGAGCGCACCCGCAATGTGCTGAGTGAACTGCCCATTGGTGAAACGTTTAACTGGGTTGACCGAGTCTCTATTGAGCTCACTACCTTGATGCTTGCCACCCTGTTTGATTTCCCGCTGGAAGATCGAAGGATGCTCACCCATTGGTCAGAAGTGGCCACGGCAATGCCGGGTGCGGCCAATTTTGTGTCTGATGAATATAAAGAGGAGGAGCTCGGTAAGTGCCTCGAATACTTTACCCGTCTGTGGAATGAGCGTGCCAAATTGCCACCGGCTCCCGATTTTATTTCCATGATGGCGCATTCTAAAGCGACTAATAAAATGACGCCGAATCAATTTCTCGGCAACCTCATACTTTTAATCGTCGGTGGGAATGACACCACGCGTAATAGTATGACCGGTAGTGTTTTGGCCATGAGTCAAAACCCCGATCAGTACAAAAAGCTCTGCGCAAACCCCGAGTTGGTTGAATCGATGGTGCCAGAAGTGATTCGCTGGCAGACGCCACTGGCCTCTATGCGCCGCACTGCCGTTGCCGACTATGAGCTGAATGGTAAGCACATTAAAAAAGGTGACAAAGTGATGATGTGGTATGCCTCGGCCAATAGAGACGAGGAAGCCATTGAGACGCCTGAGGAATTTATTATCGACCGGCGACGTCCACGTCAACATTTGGCCTTTGGTTTTGGTATACATCGCTGTCTTGGTAATCGCCTGGCAGAAATGCAGATACGTGTCTTGTGGGAAGAGATTCTCAAGCGCTGGCCCGAGCCTAGTATTGAGGTGGTCGGTGAGCCAAGGCGTGTCTATTCCTGCATTTTACGCGGCTATGAAGCCTTGCCCGTGCAAATTAATCCTAAATAGGAGTTTTAGGTGATAACTGAAACAGTAGTTATTGTTGGCGGCGGTCAGGCTGGTGCGCAAGCCGCGGTTAGCCTGCGACAGGAGGGCTTTGAAGGTCGAGTCGTGCTGATTGGCGATGAACCCGTATTGCCCTATCAGCGCCCGCCCTTGTCAAAAACCTTTCTTGCCGGCGAGTTGGCGAAAGAACGTTTATTTATTAAGCCCGCTGCGTTTTACGAGAAGATAAATGTCGAACACATTTTAGGAGAGACGGTTAGCGCGATTGATTCGAGCCAACAAGTGGTTTCACTTAACGGCGGGCAAACACTGGACTACAGTCATCTCATTCTCGCTACTGGGGGGCAGGTGCGACAGCTTGACTGCCCAGGCGCAAGCCACCCCCAGGTGCACTATTTACGTACGCTGGCTGATGTTGAAGCCATGCAGGATAAATTCACTGCAGGTGCTCGACTGGTGGTAATAGGCGGTGGTTATGTTGGCCTCGAAACTGCAGCCGTGGCAGTTAAGCACGGTTTAAAGGTTACATTACTGGTGGCCAGGCCAACCCCTCTCAGCCGCGTGACGAGCCCGGAGGTCGGTAAGTTTTTCCGGGATGTACATAGAGAGGCTGGTGTTACCCTCTGTTGCAACACAGGTGTTGAGTCGATTGAAGATGATGCCGGTGATGGAGAGGTTGCCGCTGTCGTTACCGACAGTGGTTATCGGGTGTTGGCTGATATTGTCGTGGTTGGTATCGGGCTGTTACCTCATGTCGAGCTGGCAGAATCAGCAGGGGTGGCCTGCGATAACGGTATTGTTGTCGATGAATACGGTCGTACTTCAGTCGACAATATTTATGCGGCGGGTGATTGCGCTAATCATCCCAACCCCATTTATCAGCGTCGTCTGCGTCTTGAATCGGTTCAAAACGCGGTTGACCAGGGTAAAGCCGTCGCGGCCACGATTTGTGGCAAAGACAAACCCTATGCTCAGGTACCATGGTTTTGGTCTGATCAATACGACCTGAAATTGCAAACAGCGGGTATTAATAGTGGTTACGATCAGGCAGTTGTACGCGGTGAAATTGCTAGTCGTTCGTTTGCGGTGTTTTATTTGCACGAGGGTCGTCTGTTGGCAGTCGACGCCATAAATCGCCCCGCTGAATTTGTCGTGGCACGCAATATTTTAAGTAAGGGACTCTCCGTGAGTGCCGAGCGCTTGCAGGATGAAAGTATTCCGGCAAAAGCGTTGGCCGATGAACAAGCAGAAAAGTCTGTTAAAAAGGAAGGGCCGTCCCAACAAGTGGCTTGAGCCTAAAACTGCATTGCAGTGTTTATTATTTTTGAGAAATAAAGCTAAGGAATTAAAAATGATTAAAGTAACTTATATTGAAAGCGACGGCACCAGCAGAGACGTAAACGTAGAAGAGGGCGTCAACTTGATGGATGCAGCACTGGATAACATGGTGCCGGGTATCGATGGCGACTGCGGTGGTGTTTGTGCCTGCGCAACCTGTCATGTGCATGTTGAGCCCTCATGGATTGACAAACTGAAACCAATGGACGAAACCGAAGACGCAATGCTTGAGCTAACGGATGATCGCAACGAAAACTCGCGTCTCGGTTGTCAGATAGTAGCGACTCCCGAGCTCGATGGTCTTATCGTCTACACACCTGAAGGGCAGCATTAATACTCAGCAACTTAACGACTCAGCTGTGGTTTATTTACGCCAGGGTGAGGACTTTTAATGAAAAAGTACGCGGTAGCATACAGGGAGGTATGCCCTGTTAGCGAAAGCTTTACGTATATAACAATAAAGCTATTCCATTGCAATATGCAGTAAATAACAGTGGCAGAATACAGTGGAATATGCGAAAAATGGGTGAAAAATATTATGACATCAGCAGTAGCGAGTCCCAGGCAAGCAATGC
>Ga0209345_10005596_pt1 | contig 11602 bp, 8 predicted proteins | sample Cruoilmetagenom7_FD_187294 | JGI IMG/M metagenome (GOLD analysis project Ga0209345, IMG submission 187294) | Oil polluted marine microbial communities from Coal Oil Point, Santa Barbara, California, USA - Sample 7 (SPAdes) (version 2) | ecosystem: Environmental > Aquatic > Marine > Oil seeps ...
TCATTCAGGCGGCGGGCGGGGTGTTCGTTCCGGACGCGCAGATGGCAGCAGAGATGGCGCGCTACCGCGCCTCTCTGCACGAGGTTGGCAATGGGGTCGCGCAGATCGCCAAGCAGATGACCCGGGCCAATCGGCAGGGGCAGGGGGCTGGCCCGGAGTTTACCGAATTGCGCCTTGCGCAGATGCGCGGGTTGGCGCGGTTCATCCTGGATTCTGCTGACGAGATCGATCTGCTCCTGCGCCGCCGTCGGGACGCGATGCAGCTGCAGGCCACGGCCGCGCTGAGGGAGTTTGCCCATGCGGCTGAATGATGCTGTCGACGCAGTCACCGGCGAGGTCTTCCGGGATGGCTGGAGCCGCGTCCGGGGCTCGATGCAGGGGCTGCACGTGGCCAAGCAGAGCCAGCTTGTGCGCGCGGCGGCAGGGCATCGGCCAGCCGTCTTCAAGGCGATCCGGGGCGGCGGTACGCATACCAAATCACAGCTCACAAACCAGCTCGAGTACCTCACCACCAAGTCCACCCATATCGTGGACAGCAGCGGGTTCCTGGATGGCAAGGCAAAGCTCGAGGGGGGCGACATCAAGGATCTGACCGAGCGCTTTGCCAAGCGGTGGGATGCGGGCTTCAAGCCCAAGCTGGGCCAGACCACCCACATGCTCATGTCCTTCCCCATCGGCACGCGCGGGGAGGATGTGCGCGACATCGCGACGGATGTGGCCGGGCGGTTCTTCCAGACCGATGCGGGGCATTTCGACTACATCATCGCGGTGCATGAGGATCGCGATCACCCGCATGCGCATCTGGTGCTGAACCGCCGCTCGCAGGAAGGCGAGTTCTTCTTTCTGGGGCGCAACCACCGCTTCAACTACGACGATTTCCGCCTCGCTATGGTCGAGGAGGCGGAGAAGTACGGCGTGCGCCTGGAAGCCACGCGGCGGGTGGATCGCGGCGTCGTGCATTACCCGGCCCGCACCAGCGAGGTCTATGCGGCGAAAGAAGAGGGTCGCGCGCCCCGCGAGCGCGAACGCGTGGGGCAGGACCTGACCCGGACGTTGGCGGAAATCGCCAACACCAGAACCGTCTACCATTCGCTTGCCGCGGAGGCTTCGCGCGAGGCCCGCGAGGATATTGCCGCAGCCCTCTTTCGCGCGGGCGAGGTGCTGGCGCATGGCGGGCAGGTGGACCGAACAGGAGATGTGTATATGGCTGAGGATCAAAGCTTCGAGGATCTCAGAAGCCTCTATGCCGAGAAGCTCGCGCGGGTGCAGGGCATGATCGCCGAGAAGTCTGACGCGGAACGTCCCGTGCTGGAAAAACGTCTCATCGAGATCCAGACGCAGGTCCAGCACATGCAGCCTCTCGGATTGCGATCATCCACGCTGTCAGAGACCCCCTCGGAGGGCGGGATCTATTCCGAAGCCAATATTGACGCCAGCCAGCGCGAGCGACTGGCCGAGCCCGACCTGAGATCGCGCATTGACGCGGCACTACGGGGCACCGGGATCAGCACATCGGAAGTGGTGGCCCGGATCGAGACGGGCGCGTCAAATGCAGCGCTCGAGCATCAATGGATCGCAGATGATCTCTCCAAGGTGGCCGAGGCACGCGATTTGAACCTCGAACGCCGCGCCGATCTGGAACAGGCCCGCGACATTCTCAACGATGTACATGTGGAACTTGGCACGCTGTTGGAGCGCGAGAACGTGCTGCGCCGGGATGGCGTCATGGAAGCGGAACCGGTCAGCGAGCGGTTCCATTATCATGAGGGCGCGGTGCGGGAGATGGAAGGGACAATCCGTCAGGAGATGCGCGCAGAGGGCCTGACAGCGCAGCAGGTGGAGGACCGGGACTGGGAGGTTGTCTCACGGGCGGAGCGCCGGATCGAGACGGAGCAGCGTGCATATCTCGAGGCACACCCGGACCTGCTCGCACGCCCCGGCGATGTGATCGACCGGTCTGAACCCTACAGGGAAACCATCACCGATGCGGCCCGCGCCAGCGCGATCACCCGCGAGGTCGACCGGATCATGGAGGGACGCGACGTCCGCACGCCCGTTGCAGGTGCTGTCACGGATGAATTCAGGGAGCGCTATCCGGACATGCCGTCCCACCTCGCCCGCGGGCTCGGCGCGACCTATGCGGCTGTCGTCGAGATCCGGGACACGGAGGCCATCAATCAGGTCCGCCGCGAAACCGAGATGCGCGACGGGCTTGGGGTTGGCACGCGCGACGACATCCTCGCAACCCGCGATGGAACGCCGATGCGGTCTGACCGTGCCGACCGCCTTGCAGACGAGATTGCGCGTGTCGTGGACCATGAGCGGGCCGGGGAATTGTCCGCGCCCTTCGAGACCGAGGCGGAGCGGGACGCCTTCCGCGACGAGATCGCGCGGGTGCTTGATAACCGTCAACTTGAGCGGCTCACATCCGGCGATGCCGATGCGCTGGAAAAGGTTCTCGAGGACCGTCTCGACCGGCTCTATGTCGCCAAGGTTTACCTGCAATCGGATGCAGCGACGGCCAACACGGAGGCCTTGCGCCAGGTGGTCGATGATCTTGCCGACACCGAATATGAAAAACACCGCACTGGCGATGTGGATGGCGAGACCGAGCGGGGACAGGTCCATTGAGTGCCTCCATGGGAAAAGCGCGGATCGCAACAGGGGTCTTGCTGGTAACGCTGGTGACCGCCGCCATGGGCTATACGATCGCCTCGGCGGTGCTGACTTACCAGGATCTCGGCTTCGGGGCCGATATCGACTTTGCCTATATCGCGCAGAACTACATGGCGATCCTCGATCGCCGCCCGGAGGACGCCCAACTCATCCACCTGATCATCGGCAGCTTCGCCGCCGCCGGCCTCATGCTGAGCCTCGCCCTCTCGGGGTCCGCCCTGACACGCTTTGGCCAGACCCATTGGCAGACTGCGCGCGAGATGAAGGCCAATGGCTTCTTCGGGGCGCCGGGCACCGGGTTCATCCTCGGCAAGCTGGGGACGCCTGGCTCCCGCGCCAACTACATCTGCTCCAAGGTCTTCCCCCATGCGCTGATCGTGGCCCCCACGGGCCGCGGCAAGACCACGGGCTTTGTCATTCCGAACCTGCTGACCTGGCAGGGCTCCGCCGTGATGCTCGATGTGAAGGGCGAGTGTTTCGAGGCCACGGCCCGGCACCGCGCAGCCCAAGGCGACAAGGTCTATCGCTTTGCCCCCACCGATTGGGAGGGCAAGCGCACCCATCGCTACAATCCGCTTCTGCGCATCTTTGAGCTGAAAGATCCCGCGCGCCAGCAGATGGAATTGCAGCTCTTGGCGACGCTCTTTTTGCAAAGCGACAATGACCGGGTGCAGGGCCTGCTCAAAGGCGGGATCGATCTCTTCGTGGCGGCAGGTCTGCTGGCCTTCCAGCGCAAGCGCCCCACCTTGGGCGAGATCTATCGCATCGCGGCCTCCGGAGGGAACAAGCAGAAGGAATACTTCGCGCGGGGCCATGAGGTCGACAACAGAGCCGCCAAGCTGATCTTCACCCGGCTGGCCTCGACCAACAACGATACGCTGACCTCTTATGTTTCGCTCCTGATGACCTCGGGGCTCGATCAATGGCAGAACCCGGCCATCGATGAGGCGACGGCGGTCTCGGACTTTGATTTCCGGACGATCCGCAAGAAGCCCTTTTCGGTCTATCTCGTGGTCCAGCCGCTGATGGTGAAGCCGCTCGCGCCGCTGATCCGGCTGTTTTTCTCCGATCTCCTCTCGGCCATGCAGGAAAAGGATCCCGGGCCAGACGAGCCGTGGCCAGTGATGATCATGCTCGACGAGTTCAACCGTCTCGGCAAGATGCCCATCGTGGTCGAAAGCATCGAGACCCTGCGCACCTATCGCGGTCACCTGGCCGTGGTCACGCAAACCATTCCCGCCCTCGATGAAATCTACGGTGAGAACACCCGCCGCGCCCTGCAGGGCAACGCGGGCGTGAAGCTCTATCTGACGCCTTCGGATGAAAAGACCGTCGAAGAGCTGAGCAAGGCGGTTGGCAAGACCACGAAGACCGTCATCACGCGATCCCAGTCCATCGGCAAGAACCCCTTTGAGGGCCGTAGCCAGTCCACGCGGACTGAAGAAAGCTCTTTATTGCCCGAAGATGAGGCGCGCCGTCTGCCCCTCGACGAGATTGTCATGGTCATCGATGCCCAGATGCCGGTCCGGGCAAAGCGGATCCAGTACTTCGACGATCGCCTCTTCAAGGCGATCCACGCGGCGCAATCAGGCGAGTTGCCGTTTCCGAAGCCGGGGGGAGGGGGGGAGCAGGGCAATCTGCCGTTGAGTATGCGCGCCATGCCGATGACACCGCCGTCAAGCGGGCCCCGTGATTCTGAAGCTGATGTGGAGCGGGCACGCGAGGCTGTTGAAGGTCGACCGTCTGGCCAACCCGACGTCGTCTCAAAGAAGACCGCGCCCGTCGTTCAAGCTGTCATTGCAGAGGAACAGCGGCAAATGGAGATGGTTTTTGAGGGCCCGGTCGCGGATGCCGAGACAATGGGCGTGGAAGATGAGGCGCAGATGCGTTCCGCCGTCGATGGCTTGGACGACATGGAAGCGATGTTGCGAGAGGATGGAGGTCAAAAGCTAGTTGCTCGATAGGATGGCGGGTGCGTTCAGGATGTTTGCAGCCGCATATTTAGGTCTGACGTGTCGCATTCGCTCAGTGTTCTAAGCACAGCGACAGAATTTTTTCGGCATAGACCTGAGAGGCGTGTTCTACCGAGCTCTTCGTCACCAAAAAAACCCACATCAAAAGTCCAATAATTGCGACTCCGCAAAGCAGTGCTCCGAGAACGAACGCAGTCGACCTGATCTCTAGATCATATAAGAAATATGCACTGCCAAGAGCCACCGTGGTGGTGATTGCAATGCCCAATGGTTTCAACCCGAGCAAATTGCGCGCGAACCCATACGCAATGTTCTCATTCAACAAGAGGCTTGCTTCTGTTTGCGGACGTGTGTGCTCAAGCAACCAACGTATTGCTAGCAAGCGGTCATCCTGAGCGTTCTTTGGGTCCTGGGTCTCATCAACCAAACTCGGCAAGATAATTTTGCTATGTTTCTCAATGTATGAGCGACACCTCGTCTTCATGGTCTTGGGTAAACGATCATCGGAAAGGGAAAGCAAAGACGCAGTATGGAGACGTCCAACTCGGCTGCCCAGTTTGCGCTCAACATTTTGACCAGACTTACGCGCCAACCGCGTCAACGCGAACAGGACCCCGCAAGTGATGACAAATGCAGCTATGGCACCCAATTGGGTCCAAACAGCTGGGAACCAAACAAAGACAAAAAGGAGCGCGGGCAACAGCGTCAAAAGCGCCGGATTGAGACGGGCAATCCTATCGTAGCGGTCCATACCGAACATCTTATCCATCTGCATGACCTTGTCGATGAAGATTAGGCATTTTCGTTTCCTCCGAGTTCGGAGGACAAGCCCACCGCCTCTGCGATAAGCTGACGATACCCAGTTGGGGTTCTAATAATCATCAGAACGGGAAACAGCTGTCCAATCGCGAGCTTGGCTGCTGTACTGAAATCAATTGCAGAGGGACCAGTGGACGCAAGGTGATTGTGCCACGTTCCTAGCGCGTAGAGAGTGTTTCCCGAAAATTTGGACAATTGTGCGAGCTGCTCACTCAAACCTTCGGTACCCAGAACAAACTCCGTTTTGGAAAATCTGCTATCGGGCGGAGCTGGAATCGTATCTACGACTTGGAAGACGTTACCGATGGCCGAGAAGCGCCCGACCAAAACACCGCCGGTTTCAGATCCCGGCTTGCGCGCAATTTCAGCGTCAATCTCTGTCGTAACCCGGCGGGCAAGCCGCGTTTCAAGCCCATCCATCTTGGGTCCTTTTACGATGGTATAGGGTTCGACGCTGTGGCTTTCCCAATTCTGGGAAAGCCCATCGGCCTGTAGGTGCCCAATGTTGAATTGCCCACTTTCATCTACATACCTCCCGGAAAGTACGTCGCTTGTTAGCGTCGCGAGCGGAGCCGCCAACATAGAAAGCCGAGCGTCTGAGGCGATCATCGAGAAGCTCGAGCATCCTTGACCAATGATGATCTCGTCTGCGCTTTGGCCCATCACTTTAGATCGGAGAGCGTCGTCGCTACGTAAATGGTGATAGAACTCGGTCATCAGGTCGCTGCTACTGGGGTTGGCGCGCTGGCCTGACACCGAGAAGAAACCAATGTCACTATCACCCATCAGGCTTGCTTCCATCACCCGTGGTGTCTTGCCCTGCGCCCAATCTGTAGAGCTCAGGGTTTCCCGCAGAACCGCAGAGGCGGTAGTGTTCAATATTGCTTTGGATTTTTCGAGCTTCAGCTTTCTGCGAAACTCTTTGGTACGCAGCACAGTGTTGGCATCAATCCGATACCCATCCGTCTCCTGCGCAAGTTTGCTGACGTCATGTGCAAATTCCCCAGCCTTGGAAGAGTAGAACATCGAATCCAAATCAGCAGAATACGGCAAGCAGGAATGTCGCGCGTAGTTGTGCGGTTCCATGGTGTCGTTGTCTATGACCGATATCGGGGCACGGCCTGACCGCGCGAGATGCATCGCAATTTTCGAACCTAAGCTTCCACAACCTAGCATGGACCATGAAAGCCATTGCGAGCTGGGATCACCATGCGAGGTTCTTCTTAAGACATCGATCGAGATCGAATCTCTGTGGCCCGCCAAACGGACACTCGCATTTGATGTCGGCTTGAGATCATCCACAGATTTGAATTCTATCACATATGGGCAGATTTCAAGAGGTGAGGCTTGGCCAATGAGATTGAACGGCCGGCGGGCGATCAATATCACTGTGACTGGCAACGCCTTTTTGATGGTATAGCCGTCGAGCTTCGAACGCAGCCACTTCATCCTCTCTGCCAGCATCTTGCCGCAGCCGTAGAATTCAGCGCGTTCGTATAACTCCGCAACATTGCCTACTGTCTCTGGGAGATAGCGGTCACAGATGATTGGCTTACCGTTTGGATGCTTGCCGGGCCACACAATCAGTCCAAGGCTATATCCCGTCCATTCGTTGTCACTTTTCGGGACCTGTCCAAGGGATTTAAGTGTCTTTTCATCAATTTTGACCTGCTCATCGCCCTTTATACAGATTCGATAGTAGGGGTCGGACTGACCCATCTGCGCAAAAACCCAAGTACGGTGCCAAGTCCCGCCGGACCTACGTTTGACCACACTGCGGATCTGCGAGGCATCTCCAACAATAAGGTCGTTCAAGTGGTCACGCCGAACAAATTCCCAACCATGTCTTGGATCATTTAGTTTCAGCATCGCTGCTCGATCGAGCCAATCCAGAAGTTGCTGGAGAAGCGCAAGAATACCGCCCCCGGACTGAATTAGCTCACGTGGAGATCCGAAAACGAGGCAGGGTTCGGGCGCTGAACCGGCTGCATTTGGCTGTAAGTGAGGATGGGACCGGTCAAAGTCTTCCCGTAAACTCGGGCGCGGTGCAAACAGAGGGTAGGAGACAGGAAACGATAGTTTGACGGGTTCAACACGCCGTACTCCCGACGGGCTTTCGCCTCGAAACCGAGATGGAAGTTCTGATTTGATTTGCAGAGTCACATCCACCGGACTTTCGTCATCAGCCCGCGACGCAATAGCTATGCCGATTACTTGAGGGTGCCTGTCCAGTGTGCGAATTGCACGGGCAATGGCTACGGGAACGGCTAGAAGATCATCGACGGTTACCATGCAGCTGACTCATGCCAAGTCTGACCCACAACCATGAGCATGTGCCTCGACTCCAAGAGCGGACGATGAAGAGATAGCGGCTGCCATTTTCAGGGAGGCAACTTTTGGACCATGTTCGGTGATTTCCATCTTCAGCGGCTTGTCACCTTTTTCGTCCTCTAAACACCGGAACTCCCCATTGATATCCGCTTCGCTCAGAATGGCTTCATATTCCTCCTTTGCGCGGATACAGGGCGGGTCGTTGTCGTCGTCGACGACACTCTTACTGCTCGCGAGGATTATTGCACCGCCGTTTGCTTGCGAAAGAGCTGATCGGGCATCTTCAGAAACTACCGCATCTTTTCCCTTTTTGGACCAGCTGTCGTGCGACAGTGACCGCCAAGAACAATGATGGGGCGCGATCAATACATCATATGCAAGAACCTCGGGAGTTTCAGAATATTCCGCCCAAATTTTCTCCCAAATCGCCACTTCGGCGTCACCACCAAACAGGTACTGTGCGGCGTTTTCGGTATCATCTTTCGCAAGCGTAAACTGAGTGATGACACTAGAGTTATTCTTGCTGAGTAACTCCTCTTCGTCTTCATCGTCCGTGACCGGCAGCGGAGCCAACAAGACCGCCTTGAAACTGTCATCTGCTACGCCGCAAATCTCGGAAAATGTCTCGCCTGTCTTGATCAGAATTTCAGCCAAATCATCCGTCTTACCGTCCGCATCCTCGCTCAGGATCAAAATTCTGCTTCCGTCTTCTATATCTTTGTCCTGGCGGAACATTTCAACGCGTCGACGCGCTTCTGTCGCCCAAGCCTTTGCGTCAGCGCAAAGCTTGTTGGTACTGCTGGCACGTCTAAAAACAATTGGGGAAGACCACATCTCGCGAATTACGATCTTGTCGTCTTCGGGCGACCAATCCTCAATTTTTCCGAGATGAAAATGGTTCTGCAGTCCAGAGCAGTGATCCATGTCCGGATGCGTCAGCAAGAATGCATCGACAAACAGACGTCCGTCGCAGTCACGGTCAAGCGCTTTGCGAAGCTGTGCTCCAACATCAGGCGCAACCTCATCTTTATCATCAGCAGCGGCAGTAATATTTATGTCCACGAGAATATAACGGCCACTCTGTGTTTTGATTAGGCTCATGTCACCATTGGCGACTTTGAAATGCGAAGTTTCGACGCTCATCAGTACTGCTCCTTAGCTTGAAAACCTGAGTGACGCGCCTCCCACCGAATCGAACAAGTTTATGCTTTGTTCTTACCATAGTTGATCGAGGATAACCTTTCAACAACATGTTGTGTCTCGCAATAGGCATCACCAAAATTTTAGTACTGACAAAGGTCTGTTTTTAGAACCTACGCCGCCGCGTTGATGGGATGCGCAGATGTCCACTTCGTTTCGGGCCATCACCGCTTGCCAAGGCGTCCCAACCTTGAAAGCTGCGCCAGCATTCGGGCTCCTGTGCCGGTCCCGTCGCTGGGAGGAGCAGCGGTTGGCCCTCCCGCAGTATTGGGTCGGGTAGGCAACGCTTGTACACCGAAGAATTGGCGCGCACGCAAGGCTGCATACTCCGCCCCCGTTGCACCTCCGATGGCGTATCGGTTGTAAACCTGTTGGCTACCTGCAAGCCCTCTGGCGAATGCATAGCTGCCGCCGAACCCGGCCGAGAGAGCTGGCATCATGATGTTGCCGGAGATCGCCCGAACCAGGAAGGGCGTGGCTATGATGAAGCCCTTTGCCATGAGCACCATCATGAAGAAGGGAATGAGCGCGCCGATGTTGGAAGCGCCTTCCGGGTCGCCCAACTCAGCAAGAAGTGCACGCGAGACACCAGTGATGGTCGCGAACACGCCGGCTACGACGATGGGGTACATCGCAAAAGAAATCAGCGCCGAAAGCCAGCGCGCGAAATAGTCCTTGGTCACTTCAAAAAGGGTCAGGAAGATCATGACCGGAGCAATCCCGATCAGAAGCGCGATCATGAGCCGTGACGCAACGACGATGAACGCCGCCAAGCCACCGAGGATCGAGAGCAGCAAAACCCCAAGGGTGTCCAACAGGGCACCGGCCATCCAGTTCAGTTCAGACCCCGCGGCATTCAAATAGTCCCCGAGCGCCGCGATCAGGTCGTCGAACTCCTCTGCGAAGGTGCCGGACGGGCCGGGTGATCCGCCGCCAACCGAGGCTACAAGCGATCCAGCAATACTGTCGATCCCATTCAAGATCGCCGCGGAAACGATGTTGAACTGAACCCAGTTGGTTGCAAAGACACCTATCAGCCCGACTTTCACGGCGAGCCAAAAGGCCGTACGCCCGTCCATGGCGCGATACTGGTAGATCGTGTTAATGAAAACCAGAATGACAACGAGGGTGGTGCCGAGTACGAGCATCGTTCCGACTGTTGCTGCGACTGCGCCAAATTGCGTCTCGGCAGCGGTATTGAGATAGCCTTCAGCCGTTTCCACGAAGTAGGTGACGACGCTCATGAAACCCTACCAATTTCCAGCAGCTTCGCAGATTGGCATGGCTTCGCGCCGAAGATCATTTGCCTGCCGTCGGTATTCTGACGTCGCTTCCACGATGTCCCAGTATTCAGATGCGGCGAAATTCTCGACGAAGACGCCTTCAGCTGCCTCCCAGGGCGGATACCGCGTGGGACATTCACAGCTTTGGGCTTCAACAATGCGTTGCATGCTCTGCGCACGATAAATTTGTTGAATCAGGAGCCGTTTGTGGGACTCGCGCACATCTATGCCTTGCATCCACTGTGGCTCTGGAGGCTGGTCAGGACAGACATCTGGCGGGTTGTCGAGCGTCGGGATCAGGTTCCGTTCAGCGACGCCAGCGGTCGCGCCGAAAACGACGAGAAAGCCTGCCGTCGCAACGACCCGCATCATTCTGAAGCCACCTTCGTCGCCAAAGATTCACGCTTCCAGAACGTGGTATAGCCGTAGTCACCGGCTTCAGCTGTAATGAATTCCCATCCCTCTGTGCCGCGCTCATTCAAGGCGCTTCGCATCGCGTCGTAGTCCTTTTGTTTCTTCACCTGGAAGAACAGAATGTCGTACTCAAAGGTCTTCATTGGGAAGCTCCGATCTGGGTTGCGCTTGGAAGATAGAATTCAGTGATGCCGCGTCGGCCGTCATGGCGCCCGGCCTGGATGATCACGTCGATGGAGTTCTCGATGTACTGGATCATGTCGGCATAGGTCATCGGGATCTCGGTCTTGAGCGCCGCGATCGCGAGCCGCTGCACGGCCAATTGCGGGGTTTCGGCATGGAGCGTGGTCATGGAGCCGCCATGGCCGGTGTTGATGGCTTCCAGAAAGGTCATGGCCTCCTTGCCGCGCACCTCGCCCAGGATGATCCGGTCGGGGCGCATGCGCAGCGTGGCGGTCAGAAGCACATCGGCGGTCTGGAATTCCGCGTCACGATTGGCGATGAGGGTCACGGCATTTGGCTGGGTCGGTAAAAGCTCGGCCGCTTCTTCGATGGTCACGATGCGTTCCTCGGCCGGTACGTGAGAGAGGATCTTGCGCGCGGCGACGGTCTTGCCGGTGGAGGTGCCACCCGAGACGATCATGTTGAGTTTGTTCTCGACGCAGAAGGCCAGCGCATCATCGATCAAACCCGCGGCCACCACTGCGCGCAAGGCGCGCTTTTTTTCGACGCGCAGGTCTTCGAGCTTGCGCTCTTTTCCGTAGAGGAAATCGAGCGCAATGCCCTCGAGTGGCAGGCTTGAGAAGAACCGCAGGCTGATCGACATGGCCGAGAGCACGGCGGGCGGGGTGATGACCTGTGCGCGGATCGGGCGCCCCTTGTAGGTGATCGAAACCGAGACGATGG
>Ga0209345_10005597_pt1 | contig 11602 bp, 10 predicted proteins | sample Cruoilmetagenom7_FD_187294 | JGI IMG/M metagenome (GOLD analysis project Ga0209345, IMG submission 187294) | Oil polluted marine microbial communities from Coal Oil Point, Santa Barbara, California, USA - Sample 7 (SPAdes) (version 2) | ecosystem: Environmental > Aquatic > Marine > Oil seeps ...
ATAAAAAAAATAAAAATCAACACAACTCTTGAAAATAATATCACACTTTATATTGATAAAATTAAATTTTCTAAACTGATTGATAATCTTCTCTCTAATGCTATTAAATACAATATTATCAATGGAACAATAGATATCACTCTTACACACAATACACTTACTATTAGTAATACAGGAAGAGGGATAAAAAAAGAACAAATAAAGATGATGTTTGATAGATATAGTAGATTTGATAAAAGTGTTGGTGGATTTGGGATAGGATTGAGTATTGTATCGATGATTGCAAAAGAGTATAATCTCAATATCACTATCACCTCAATAGAAAATAAAGAGACAAAGGTAACAATACAATGGTAAAAATATTCCTGTCTATTATACTTTTTGTCAATATAGTATTCGCAGATATCTATCAAACAAACTGTAGCTCATGTCATCAAAAAATTGATGTAACATTAGAAAAATTCTTTTTTAGATACCTTTTAAAATATAGTAGTGAAAAAAATGTCAAAAAATCTCTTATAGAATATTTACAAAACCCAACTGTAGATACAACTGTAATGCCAGAAGCTTTTATAAAAAGATATGGTATCAAGAAAAAAACGACACTCAAAGATGAAGAGCTACGAAAAGCTATAGATATCTATTGGGAAAAATACAAAGTATTTGGGAAACTCAAATAAACTTTAAAACTTTTTAACTACTTCACAATCAATTCACAATTTTCTTTTATACTTCTAATTATAAAACAAAAGGAGTTCAAAATGAAAAAGATAATTGCAACAGTAGCACTTATAGCTACAACAAGTTTATTCGCAAATGGTGGAGATGTTCTTTATAAAAAATGTGCTGGATGTCATGGAGTTAAAGCTGAAAAAGTAGCTTTAGGTAAATCAAAAATTGTAGCTGATATGTCAAAAGATGATATTGTAAAAGCATTACAAGGATATAAAGCAGGAACTTATGGTGGTCCTATGAAAGGGATTATGAGAGGTCAAGTTGCTAGCTTAGAGGATAAAGATATTGAAGCTTTAGCTGAACATATAGTAACCAACAAATAATAAAATCACCTTTGGAAAAACTCTACGGGTGTTTGTTTTTTATACATTTAGATAGATTTCTAAAAACCTCTATTTAGTTCCTATCTTTTTTTCATCTTTTAATACTATTTTTTATATAATATCTAAATATTCAAGAAGAGGAACATTTATGAACAACGAACTTTTAGTAGAGTTATTTAGATTTAATCATAAGAATGATTATTTACCTTACTATAAAAAATATAAAGCTACTTACGATACTAATGACACAATTTTAGATTTATTAAATAATCTTTATGAAAATGAAAAATTTAGCTTTAAGAAAGTGGAAAAATTTGGAATTAAAATTAACAATATCTTTGTAAGAACTACTGATTTAGTAGAAGATATAGTAAATGCTACATCAAATGAGTTTATAATAGAACCAGTAAGCAGCTATAGAGCAATAGATGATTTAACAATCAATAATGATGATTTTTTTGAAAAACTTGCTATTTTTGATAAATATTTATCTAGTGAACAAAAAGAGAACTATGCTCAAAATTTACAATTTGAATATTATTCTTCAAATACACTTAATGTAAATAAAGAGTATATTGGAGATCATAGTATTTTAATAGCTAGTGATATTATAAAAACTAATCCTGAATTAAAGAATGAAATCATTCAGTTAATTAGTGATGAAAATAATGGTATTTGGTACAATACTTCAAAAGACAACAGAGTTCTAAATATCAATACAGAATATAAGAATCAAATAAATGCATTACTACAAGAAGTAACAAAAAAACAAACTACTAGCCAGATAGATGAAGAGATAACTGTTGACACAGTTGTACAAAAATTTACAGATTTTAATATTGCAGTATATGATATAACAGATACTCAATTTTTAGAAAAATCTGTACTAACTAGTGATGCAAAATATATTCATATAGATTCAAAAAGTGATGACTTAGCACTTCATAGTCAAAGTGTTAATAAAACATTCTCATATAAGATTGCTGGAAATATTTTGTTAGAAGCAAAAGATAATAATGCCGATTTTATTGTGGTTAAAAGTCAAGATGCTTTTAAACTTTTTGATAATAAACAAAAAGAGATTGAAAAAGTTGTAGGAAGAGAGATACAACTTCCAATTATAACAATACAACAATTCAACCATATAGTAAATGGTGAAAAAAATCTAGTAACACTTGGATTGAAAAATCATAAAGTAAGCGTGCCATTTTTACAATAACCCTTCTAGTGAAAAGTAAAATTACTTTTCACTGCTTCAATTTGTAACAGAGTATTCAGCTCTTTTTACCCACATGCTAATTATTTAATAAACTTATATATAAAACTTCTGTAGAATAAATACAAATTAATTTTAATCCAAAACAATTAGAAGGAACAAATATGAGTATTCCAATTCATAAATATGATGTTGTTATTGTTGGTGCTGGACTTGCTGGATGTGCTGCTGCTAGAGAAGCTGCTCACGCTGGTTTAAGTGTATGTGTACTAACAAAACTTCATCCACTAAGAAGCCACTCAGGGGCAGCTCAAGGTGGTATAAATGCCGCTTTAAGTGAAGAAGACACTGTTGAGCTTCATGAGTTTGACACAGTAAAAGGAAGTGATTACTTAGGTGATCAAGACGCTATAAAACTAATGTGTGAAAAAGCTCCTGAAACAATTAGATGGGCTGAAAGAATGGGTGCAGTATTTTCTAGAAATGATGAGGGTAAAATTGCTCAAAGACCATTTGGTGGTCAAAGTAAACCAAGAGCCTGTTATGCAAAAGATAGAACAGGGTTAACACTACTTCAAACAATATATGAACAAGCGCATAGAGATGGTGTTGATTTTAAAGATGAATATTATGTATCGGATTTAATTTATGAAAATGGAAAAGTAAATGGTGTATTTGCTTTTGATTTAATTGATAGTAAACCTATGATATTCAATGCTCGTGCTGTTATGTTTGCAACTGGTGGATACGGGAGAGCCTTTAGAATTAACTCGAATGCTCATGCAAATACAGGTGATGCACTTTCAATTGTAGCACGACATGGTCTTCCACTAGAAGATATGGAGTTTGTACAGTTTCACCCAACAGGTATAGCTGGAAGTGGTGTTCTTATCTCTGAAGCAGCAAGAGGTGAAGGAGGAATTCTTTATAACTCTAAAGGTGAAAGATTTATGGAGAAATATGCTCCAAATAAACTAGAACTAGCTTCAAGAGATGTTGTTTCAAGAGCTATTACAAAAGAGATTTTAGAAGGTAGAGGTTGTGGTGAAAATAAAGACCATGTACTTATTGACTTAACACATCTTGGTGAAGAGATTATTATGACTAGACTTCCAGAATTAAGAGATTTAGCTATTACATTCCTAGGTCAAGATATGATAAAAGAGCCAATCTCTATTGCTGCAACTGCTCACTACTCTATGGGTGGAATTCCAGTAAACAAAGATGGTCATGTACGAAAAAATACTAAAGAGTTTGTAGAAGGTTTTTATGCAGCTGGTGAATGTAGTTGTGTAAGTGTACATGGAGCAAATAGACTTGGTGCAAACTCAGTACTTGAAGCTTTATTTTTTGGAAGACATGTGGGACAAACAATTGTTGAGGATGTAAAAAGAGGTATCGCTTTTAAAGATGCAAAAGTTACAGATGCAACACCTGCATTAGAAAGAATTGAATCTATTAGAACATCAAGTGGAAATGAAAAAGTACCAGCCTTACGAGAAGAGTTACAACAAGGTATGACAGATAATGCTGGTGTATTTAGAACAGAAAAATCACTTTTAGTACAACAAGAAAATATTAAAAAACTTAAAGAACGATTTAAAAATGTACGAATAGATGACAAGTCTAAAATCTACAATACTGATCTTCAAGAGGCTATTGAATTTAGTCATATGTTAGATTATAGTTCATTTATAGTTGATGGAGCAATCCATAGAAAAGAGAGTAGAGGTGCTCACTATAGAGAAGAGTATCAAACAAGAGATGATGAGAATTTCTTAAAACATACTATGGCTTATATGGATAAAGATGGAAATATAAAAACAGAATATATGGATGTAGTAATGGGTTACTTTGAGCCACAAGAACGAACATACTAGGAGATAATGATGAGTCACAAACATGGAACAAAAAAATTAACTTTTAAAGTTTTTAGATTTAATAAAGATACAGACTATCTCCCTCATTACGATACAGTTGAGATGGATGTAAATCAAGATGAACTTGTACTTGATGTAATGAACAGAATCAAATGGGAACATGACGGAAGCTTTTCATATAGAAGAAGTTGTAGACATGGTATTTGTGGAAGTTGTGCAATTAAAGTAAACCAAAAACCAACTCTTGCATGTAAAGACAATGTATTTGAACTTGTAGAGGTATTTGGTGAAGAGTTAACAATCGAACCACAAGATATCAAAAGAGCCTATAAAGATATGGTTATAGATAAAGAAAACTTCTGGCAAAAATATGATGCAGTAAAACCTTTTGTTGTAACAGATATAGATGAGTTCCCAACACAAGAAAATATTGTTACTCAACAACAAGCTGAACTAATAGATGAAGCTGATTATTGTATCGCTTGTGGTAACTGTTTTTATGCCTGTCCTGCAGTTGAAGTAAATAGTGAATATCTAGGACCAATGGCACTTACAAAAGCATGGCGATTTAATGCTGATGTAAGAGACAATGCGCAACATGAAAGGCTAGACACTCTTCAAAAATTAGGGAGCGGTATTTGGGATTGTGTAAAATGTAACGAATGTGCTGAAGCGTGTCCAAAAGAGTTAGACCCAATAGGGAAAATTACAAAACTACACTTACAAACATTCCAAGAGGAAAAATCTCTTGATAATGTAGCAGTAAGACATGCTGTTGGATTTAAATGGTCTATTAAAAAACACGGTATTTTAGATGAGGGTGAACTTGTAAGATATAGTGAAGGTAATATTGGTGTTATGAAACATATCCCTGAAGCAATCGCTATGTTTAGAAAAGGGAAAATAGTAATGCCATGGAATATGCCAAAATCTAAAAATTTAGATGAAATAAAAAAACTTGTTGATATAGCTTCAACAGTGAAGTACTAGGAGTAAAATTATGGAAAAATTAAAATATGCTTTATACACAGGTTGTACAGCAAGAGAATCAACTCCTGAACTTTTAAAATCAACAATAGCGATTGCAGAGAAACTAGGAATTGAGTTGATATTACTTGATGAAGCAAGTTGTTGTGGTGCAAGCCATTTACAAGATTTTGATGATATGCTTTCACTTACATTAAATGCTAGAAATCTTTGTTATGCAGAAAAGTTAGGACTTACTATGGTAACTATTTGTAATACTTGTCAACTCAATACTGCTTTAACAAAAGATAGACTTGATAATGACCCAGAACTCAAAGCAAAAGTAAATGAGAAACTAGCAGAAATAGGACTGGAATATAAAGGGACAAGTGAAGTAAAACACTTCTTGTATGCTCTTCAAGATGATTATGGATATGATCAAATTGCAACTAAAGTTACAAACCCAATTGCTGATATTAATGTAGCTTCATTTTACGGTTGTCACAATATTAGACCAAGCCATTTACAAAATAAAACAAATGGTGGAGAAAATGCATATAAACCAACTTCACTAGATAACCTAGTAGTTGCACTTGGTGGAAACGCTGTTGAGTATGAATCTAAAAATAAATGTTGTGGATTTCATGTAGAGTTACAAAACCCACAAACTGCAAATAGATTGAGTGGAACAGCTATGCTTGATGCAATTGATAATAATGCAGATATGATGGTAACACCTTGTCCACTATGTCATCTTCGAATGGATGTTCAACAACATGGTATAAGTAAAGAGATGGGAAGGCCTGTAGATATCGCTATACTTCACTTACCTCAAATGGTTGGTATTGCACTTGGAATTGATCCAAAGGATTTAGGACTCAATCACAATGTTAATCAAACAGGGCTAGATGTAAAATAGGTTTATTGTAAAATATCTATACTTTGTATAGAATCTATTTTTTCTTTAACAATATCATAAGTTTGTATATCAAAAGAGATCTCCTTTTTTGATATACAACTTTGAATCACTTCTCTATCAATATTCAACTCTACATCACTTAATATTATAAAATCATCACTAAAAACTCTAAATATATTATATTCACTAAAAATATTTTTTAATTTTTGATAAAAATCTTTTAAGAACTCACTTCCTTGTTCCCAACCGTAGGTTATATTTACTTGATTTAGATTATGTATAGATATTATATAAAGATATTTATATTTTTCATCATAACTATTTTGTCTTAAGACTAAATCTAAATAGTTGCTGTTGTAACTTTGGGTAGTTTGATCTTTATAAAAATAAGAAAATCTTTCTTTTTCTATCTGTGTAGTTGGAAGTTGAGAGATATTATTATCAATTATTATATCCTTTAATACAGCTATTGCACTTTTTGTAACATCTTCGCTATAATGTTTTCCTGAAAGACTTTCCAACTCATTAAGCGCCTCAGGAATACTCTTTCGTGCTTTATAAATTCTACTTGTTGTCATAGCGTCAAAAGCATCAGATATTGCCATAATTTGAGATTCTAATGCAATCTGTTCCCCTTTTAAACCTTTTGGATATCCACTTCCATCTAATCTTTCATGATGTCCATCAATAAATTTTGCAAGCTCTTTAAACATAGGTACCTTAGAAAGCATTTTAACCCCTAAGTTGACATGTTCTTGTATAAGTGTATATTCTAAATCATTTAAACTTCCTGGCTTTAATAACACATTATCAGGTATTGCTATTTTACCTATATCATGAAGAATTCCAGCCTCATAAATATTTTCACAAGTTTCTTCATCTAAATTTAAATTTTGAGCAATCAATTTAGAATATTTAGCAACTCGTAATGAATGTCCACCTGTATAGGTATCTCTATCTTCCACCATTTTTACTAAAGCATATAAGGTGTTTTTATAGTTATATATTTTTTGTTTTTGTAGCTCTTTCACATCTTCTGTTTTAGTTTCAATAAGCTGTTCTAAAAGAGATTTATATTCTATACTTTCTTTAAATTGTTTAATTTTAAATGTGGTTTTATAAAGTTCTGTATTGAGCTGATTATATTCAATAGGCTTTAAAATATATCCATCAATTCCAATTTTTATGGATTCTATAAAGTTCTGTGTATCTGAATAGGCAGAAACAATTAGTATATTTTGATTTTCATTTATTTTTTTTATCTCTTTTGCCATATCTAATCCACTTAGAAGTGGCATATTAATATCTGTAATAATCAAATCATATTGAAATTTTCTAAAATACTCTAATCCCTCTTTTCCATTACTTGCAACATCTACTATTTTAAAAAATTTGCTTAGATAACTAGAAACACCATCTCTTAGTTTTTCCTCATCCTCTACATAAAGGACGCTTAGCTCTTGAGCTATATCTTTTAATTGAGCAATATCACTATTCATTAATACTAACTTTTATTAAGTTGTTTAAACTCTACTACTAAATCTAATCTTCTATGTTCAATATAAGATTCTAAAATAGTTTTTTCATTATTATCTAACTCAAATAAAACCATAAGTACTTTTTGTTTTGTATTATTTGTATCAATAATATATACTTCCCCTTGAGTAACTATTTTTATTGGTTTTAAAGTATGTCTATTTTCTGTTCTTTTTATTTCAAACTCTAAGTTAAGTTGATCTCCCTCACTAAATGTTAATTGATCATTGTCTATAACTAATGATATAAAATCTGTTGATAGATGTTTCACTTTTGTTTCTAAAATCTCTTCTTTATATTGTGTTACAACCGAAAAACTTTTCCCTGGTTCTACACTTATTTGTCTTCGTTTCATTGTTGCTAAATTTAAGTATCTTAAATCACAAAGTTTTAGCGTACCATTATGTCCATTTATTATTTCTAATTTTGCTTCTATTGACTTATCAAATAATTCTGAATCTAAAACTGTCTTCCCCTCATATTTAATTGCCATACCTTGGAAAAAAGGAACTTCAACTGTAACTGAATTTGTATCAATAGCTTTAATAATTCCTTTATTTAAAATAGGAACCCCTTTATAGTGATTAATAAACTCAATCTGATTGTGACTTTTGTATACAATATTCAATTTTTTAAACATCTCATCATTTAGATTTGTATTCACTTTATTTGTAGAAATAGTATTAATAGGCTCCTGAGCTGCTTTTGTTGCAACTTTTAACAATACCTCTTGAAAAAGATTACTATCCACTGGTTTTGGTACAAAATCAACAACACCCAAATGAATTGATTCTAGTAAATTTTCTGTATCTGAATACGCTGAAACTACTATTATATTGATATTTTGGTCTATCTGTTTTAGATTTTTTATCATCTCATGACCACTCATAACTGGCATATTTAAATCGGTAATAACAATATCAGGTTTATTTTGCTTATAACTTTCTAAACCCTCTTTCCCATTTTGAGCTTGATATACCTCTTTAAAAAGATGATTTAAAAAAGTACCCATTCTTTTTAATAGAATAGCACTATCTTCCACATACAATACTGTTAAGTTTTGTGTTATACCTTTAAGTTTTACTAAATCACTCATATTACTACCTCATTTATTTTTATTAAAAGATCTTTCATATCATTATAAGACAATGGTTTTTTGACAAATATATCATTATTTGATTCTTTTTTAAACTCTACACCTCTTGATGCTGATATAAAAATAATAAAAATATCTGGATTAATCTTTTTAATCTCTTCTACCATTATAGTACCAGTCATTTTTGGCATTAAAACATCAGATATAACCACTTGAATATCTTGACTTTCTTTAAAAGCTTGAAGTCCCTCTTCCCCATTTGAACATATTATTACATTATCAAAAAACTTTTTTAAAAAAGAACCTGTACCATTTCTAATATCTTCCTCATCATCAACAAACAATATTTTAATATCTTTTAATGTATCTTTTAGTGTTTTTATATCTTCCATCTATTTATCCTCAATATTTTTGTTGGCCTTTTTAAAAGGCAACTCTATAATAAAACATGCACCCTCATGTGTATTAATAACTCTTAAAGTTCCACTTAAGTGTTTTTCAATAATTGTTTTACTCATATATAATCCAAGTCCTGTACCAGTTTTCGCATCTTTAGTACTAAAATATGGTTCGAAAATTTTATCAATAATAGAATCTGGTATTCCACCAGCATTATCACATATCTTTATTATTATTGTATCTTCTGTATCTTCTAGTTCTATTAAAATCTCTTTAGCTTGAACATTTTTTTCAATTAAAACCTCTTTTGCATTATTTAAGATATTTATAAAAACTTGCATAAGTTCTCTTGAATAAGTGTCAATCTCTTGTTTACTACTAAAAATTTTACGAACCGCTACATTATTATTTTCTAATGATTTTCCAACTACACTAAAGGCTCTTTTAATTACCTCTTCTACAAGGACCATTTCTGATTCTTTCACTGGCTTGAAAAACTCTTTAAAATCATCAATAGTTTTTGACAATTCATTTGTTTGATTAATAATTTCTAAAGATATCTCTTTTAGGCTTTCTTGCTCTACCATATCTAGTTCAATATCAGCTAAAATATTGTTTGCATCCATAGATATGATGGCAAGTGGTTGTCTCCATTGATGTGCTATCATACTAATCATTTCACCCATTGCAGCACTTCGTGATTGAGTCATCATAACTTTATCTTTTTCTTTAATTTCCTCTTCTAATTCTTTGATTTTTGTTATATCTGTATGAGAACCAATCATCCGTACTGCAAGCCCATTTTCATCAAATATCGTTTGTCCCCTGTCAAGTATCCAAACCCAATGCCCATCTTTGTGTTTAAGTCTATGAATATTTTCATAAAACTCTGTTTCATTATTATGACTTGCTTGAATATCTTTTACTGCTTGTTCTTTGTCGTCTGGATGGATATGCTCTTCCCAAGTAGATAAAGCATTTTTCAATTCATTATCTTCATATCCCAATTGTTTCTTCCACTGAGGAGTAAAATAGAGTTCATTTGTTTGTAAATTCCAATCCCATATACCATCTTGTGCAGCATTAATAGCAAATTCATATCTATTTTTAATTGTTTCTATCTCTGTTATATCTGAAAATGTAACTAAGTATCTTCTATCATTGTTAATTTTAACTTTTGATACAGTTACACTAAAAATATACTCTTGTGAGTCTTTTTGAAAAATAACTTTATGCATTTTATTAGGCTTTTCCACCACATATTTAAACCAATCTTTACCATCTATTATTCTATCTAAATAACCAGCTCTTTTAACAAAAAGTTCACTAAGTAATTTATGTTGTTGTTTAAAAGTATCTAAACTTTTATACTCCATAAATTCTAAAAAAGCGTTATTTACTGTAAAAATCTCTCCCTTGAATATTGTACAAATAAGATTTTTTGAACCATTCTCTACTGCTTTTAAATAAGATTCATTTTCTTCAGTAGTGTTTATAATATCTTGATAAAACCTATTTAGTTGTCTTGAAAATTTCATAATAGAACCACTTACCAAAATAAAAACAATAATAATAAACAAAATAACTACTGCAATAAGCTGCCATCTTATACTATTGTGACTATTTATCCTATCAGTAATATCTTCAAAGAAAAGATATTTTCCTAATGTATGATTATCATAATCTTTTAAATTTTCATAATGGATAAAATATATTCTATCATTTAAAGTGATTTGGATAGAGTCTTCAAATGCATATCCTTTAGGTAAAGCATTAAGCAACTCTTTTGTTTTTTCACTTATTTTTGTTTGTAATCTATAGTTTCCTATTTTAAAATCAATATTTGTAGAAAAAAGTTTTAAATGTTGATCTTCTAAAAACAACATTCCTTGTTCACTTAATAACTCTGATATCTGACTAATAAAATAATTTGGATTTATACCAATACCTATAGAACCTAAAAACTCTTTCCCATTATATAAAGGCATAATTATTCTAAATGCAGTAGCATGAAGTCCAGTTTCATAGCCTATTAGAGTAGTTTTATTTTTCATTATCTCTTGTACCATAGGTCTTAATTGCATAATATTATCACCAAAGTGATCTTTTGCATGAACCCTTAAAAATGATTTTCCATCTTTTGTAATAATATGCAAAGTTGCAAAATATTGATTTTCTTTTTTTAGAAAATCGAATTTTGGCTTTAATACTTTATATAAACCTTCTCTATCAAAATTAGCAACATACTTCGATACATCCTCCATAATCAAAAGTCTTATTAATAGGTTCCTATACTGATTTATATTATGATTCAATGTATGTTTTATTGTTTTATGAATATGTTTTTGTGATATTGTATTATATTGTTCAAAACTTTTATTTTGTGCTAAATACACAATATAAATTAATATAACTAAAAGTATTGAAAAAACAATAAATAATCTTTTAAATATATCAAATCGTAATTGAGTTGTCGTAAAGTTATTATGCATAAGTCAATCCTTATAATATAAGTTATTGACTTATGCATAA
>Ga0209345_10005598_pt1 | contig 11601 bp, 15 predicted proteins | sample Cruoilmetagenom7_FD_187294 | JGI IMG/M metagenome (GOLD analysis project Ga0209345, IMG submission 187294) | Oil polluted marine microbial communities from Coal Oil Point, Santa Barbara, California, USA - Sample 7 (SPAdes) (version 2) | ecosystem: Environmental > Aquatic > Marine > Oil seeps ...
ATCTTGTGGAAACGGTACGCTTGGATTTTGTGGATCGGCCACCGGAGACATATACACTTCGTAGGATATACTATCCGTCGGGCAAATCGGAGTCCCGTCGCCCATCTCTATAACTGCATCCCATGTCGGAGTCGCTTCAGTTCCCCTGAAAATATTCTGACCCCAACATCCCATTGTCATAATCAGCATTAAACCGATAATAAGTAGCTTTTTCATCTTGGTCCTCCCATCATCATTTCAAGTCCCCTCATAGACTTCTCAAGTCGATTTAGATATCTCGCTCTCCTGTCAACCGTGGGAGCGGGAGATGCCTGGAGCAACTTCTCCGCCTCCTCCTCAATGACTTCCCTGTCACTTAATAGCTCCCCTTCCCTCTGTAGTAACTCCTGCTCCCTCTGTAGAATCTCATCATGCGCTTGTACAATGTCGTTCTCGCATTGTATAACTAACTTCAACTTACGGGAAGCTCTAACAAGCAGAAATACATCAACAAGGAGAAAGATGCTTGACAGAACATACAGAATCACCATAATTTCCCTCTTTAAAAAGGAGAGGGCCTAAGCCCCCTCCTTGTCTGTATTCTCGGTTGTACCAACAGCCCGCGGAGGCTTCTCAACCTTCTTAGGCCACGGTGTGGGAGGATCCATTGCCCGCATTTGGGCCACCTCCTGTTCAAACCGAATATCGTCGGGATGTTTCTTGCCCATAATACTCTCCTTATCCCTGGGTGTTGTCATTGACGAACTTGGCGGTTGCCCCAGCTTCGCCAACCATGCTACTTGAAACGGACACGTGGTTATGCAAGATGCCGTCCCCGGCCGTTTCAATGCCAACTCCACCACCGGTCATCACGATGTTGTTCTCAGAAACCATGATGCAACCATTATGATCAATGTCGATTCCCTTAGCACTTGCCCCAGGCAGTGCAATGAAGTTGTGTGAAATGCGTGATCCATGGGTCAGGAGTGACACTACTGATGCGATGTGAATGCCCTTAGCAGTTGCGATATCGGACCAGATTTGGTTGCCCACGATTCCACCGAAGAGGAAGTAGCAATCAACCCCGCCCGGCACGTCGATGCCCTTGATGCAACGAGCGATAACATTGTTCCGAATCCACGAGCCTTTCATGTTCGGCGCGTAGATTCCAGCGGTTGATGTAGTGCCGTTGCCCTCAATGACATTCCCTTCAATGAGGTTGTTGTCGCCCCCGGCTATATAGATGCCCGGGATTGCAGCGTCTGTGGAAATATGGATCCCCTGAATGGAGTTGTGCGAACCCGAGAAGGCAATAACTCCTGTAGCAGCTAAAGCTCCATCGTAGTTAAGGGAAACCCCATAATCTTTCCCAGGGACGGCCCCAAGGCCGATGAGGTGCATACCATAACCACTCATTGAGATGTAAGACGTGAGGTTGTAGTGGCCTGGTCTAACAAAGATGAACTTATGGTGAGCTTTGAGCACATACTCCAGTGCCCCACTTGAGGCACCGTACCTCGCCTGGTTGACGGCTCTTTGGATGGTCTTAAAAGCGTTGTTCCAGCACATACCATCATTACTGTCGTTCCCGTTCTCGTCATCTACAAACCAGACGTTCTGGGGAATGAGCCCCATGTTACCAACCCCGAGTGCTCCACCACTGACCCTCAATTGGCCGTTGACATCGAGGTTCCCGACCCGCTGGACCTCCTGATCCAGCGGACTTCCACTGACATTGACCGCTGGCCACGTCATAGGGTTTAATACTGTTGGATGTGGATTAGGCATAATCAGCCCCCTGAGGAGCCATCTACGCCCCTCCAGTCCGTAAAGCCATAGCTGAAACGCATGAAGCCGGAGAACTTAGCGTCCTTGGTGTCAAAGTCGTCCCCGTTCTCAAACAGGGGCTTCTGTCTCCAGAAGAACTTGATGTCATGCTCGGACTTCTGAGCCAGTGTGAACCACATATCGCTGTCTGACATGAAGTGATAGACCATGTACCCCAGGTTCATGTCCCTAAAGGCATTGATCTGATTCTCGTCGGTGTAGGGTGCAAACTCAGTCTTCGGGCTCAGCATCTCTTTAGCGACCCACTGAAAAGTGGGACTGACTATTACGGTGCTTCCGAAAGTCATGATCGGTAAGCCACGCTCACTGACCATTAACTCGATTCTCTCAAGCGATGATCTCAACGCCCCAACACCGAGGTCGGTATGCACAGTAGGCCTGTTCTGGTATGTCCCACCCACTAAGAGCGGGTGATCAGTTGCACAAAGGGCCTTACCATCAGCACCCAGGTGAGTGCCTCCTGCAAACGCATCGTCGATCATCGAGCCGAACTCTAACTCCACAGTCTGCCGGGCAGACATTGCGAGTTCCTTGGACATTTTCTTCATAACCGAATACAGGTCATCCTGCCACGCCTCTCGACTAACCCGAAATCCCAGGGCAAACGTCACATGTGTGTACCGTTTCTTGTCTCCCTGAATTGGGTCGTCATAGATCAGTGACGTGCCTTCCGGTTTCCGCTCGAACCGTCCGAGTCCAGCGGTTACCAACTCTTCCTCATAAGCGCGACTCGAACTCTCAACAGTCGCTATCTTTGAGTACTCCTCTGGCCAGGTTTTGTATTCATCAAAGAATACTTTCCGTAACCCGGGGGCGAGTAGGTGACTAAAAGCCGCAGTTGTAGTAGCCATAACTTCTCCTTACAGTGCTGCTACAAGCACATCCCATGAAGAACGTTTCCAGATGAAGTACAGCCTTCCCGCTGTAGTAGCATCATCCACAACATCTCCCGGTACATGTCCTACGATAAGGCAGACATCCTCAGTTGAGGATCCAACGTCTACCAACCATTTTGTTCCACTATCAACGATGTCACACTCAGCGCCATCAGCGATAGAATCCGTCTGGTCATCCGCTTGACCAACAAAGACGGTGTTCCGATCAGCGACCGCGATTGCTACCTCGGTCTTCTCATCGGCGGCCGTAGTGGTTACATCAGCCATAGCGATCCCATAAATGGAACCACTATCAGAAGCTCCCAGTGACACTTCCCCAGCGGAGATGGTCAGTGGATCGCCCCTCTTGATGGTCTGGCTTGCAGCAGTTGGTTTGTGTATAACAACGGCCGGACCTCCAGTGAGGGTAAATGCGACAGCGAACTTCTGGAACCACGATTTGGCCTTGACTAAGTTCTCAGCCATTTCTAAGACTCCCCTTTGTCATACGTGATGTCCCCGTAGGTCTCAACTCCAAGTTGTTTCCCGCGCTCGTGAAACTTACGAGATATTGCCTTGCGCCGGAACTCCTTGAGTCGTTTCTTGGGTCCACGTATTTCTTTCTCGTGCCTCTTCTCTGGCATTGCCATTAGGACGCCGTCTATGTATCGTACCTCGTTACCGTCCTTATCAAGAATTGGATCGAAGCCCTGACTCCTTCTCAACGAGCGGATATCAGGTCTATTGTTGACGAAGCGGGCGACTTTACCCTTCAGTTTCTCTTGGTGGAGGTTTACCAACGCCGCTTGGTGATCCATTGGTCCATGCATAACTGCGACGACCTCCACTTTACTCCTTGTCGGTTTGCCCAGCTCATCTTTGGCACCCTGCATTTCAAGTGTCAACTTTAGCTCCTCAATTTTATTCTCAGCTGTGGCCATCTTAGCGGTATAATCCTCCACGATGGCTTTGAGTGCCTTGTTGAGCTGATCTGGGGCGAGTTGGATATTATCAGGAGACCCTCCCGCTCGGGGAAAGTCCTTTTCCTCCATCGACCCGCCATCTATAATAACGCCACTCGCGCGGTCTTTAGCCTCGTCAGCAGCGATTATAACCTTAGCATGTTCTGTGACATTGTCAACCGCAGGGTCAACTCCCATCACAACGTCCATGTCCTCAATGTTCATCTGACTATTGTCCTGCGCCACATCTTTTTTAGCCTTTAATCTTTCCATTGCGGTGCTCATCTTTCACCTCCTGCAAGCTGACTGATTAGGTCAGTATTCAAATCTGCATACTCATCGTACTCTTTATCGGTCATCCCAAACTCTCCCATGATGCGTTTCTGTTCCTCTGTTTTCTTATTCACCTTCTTCACTGGGGTTGAACTTGGTGTGACAGTTGGGGTTGAAGTTTCAACCACCGGCACACCCACGTTCGGTTGAAATAGGCTTGATGTTGACTGTGGTCCCTTCGCTCTCACCGGCTCTCCAGATTCCATTGCAGTTTTAACTGCTTCAGGTGAAATGCCAAGCCCCGCCAAAACCTTGGTGAGCTTCTGATTAGCAATCTCATCGCCCTTCGCCGTGGAAATCTCATCCACATGAAGAGAGCGGGCATAATTATATGCCACCCGATATGCATTGGGGTGCATCTGCACCTGAGGAGCGAACCCATTTACCATCTGCTCGATCTCCTCACCGTACTTATCATACTCCCCTTCAGGGAGACTGTTCACGAATCCCTGTTTATTCGACTCTCGCATGGCAGCGACCGTTGCGGTGGCAAGAGGGGCAATCCTCTTGTCAAACTGAGCTTCCATGAATCCCTCAGGGTCGAGATACTGGTCAGGCTGTTGCTGTGCCTGTTGCTGTTGGCCGGGCTGCTGGCCCGGCTGTTGCTGTCCAGGTGTGTATGGCCCATATTTTGGTTTCTCCCCCGGTTTTGGTTCTCCCGGTTTTGCAGCGGCCGCTTTATCAACGATGTCCGCCTTGGTTTTGTTGACAGCAGCTTCCACCTCTTGGTGGTGTGCCGTTGACATACTCGTATAGATTTCCTCCGGGGTCTTCCCCTGCAATTCTGCTGGCAGCTCAACCTTGGGAGTTCCCTCAGGTGGCTTAGGCAGATTATCTGGTAGACCCGCAAAGATACTTTTCTGCGGTTCAGGCATTTTGTGCCCTCCTCTTCATCTTCTTGACTTCTTCGGTCAAGACGTTTATTAGTGTCTGTGGTATGTTCTTACAATACCTCAAACCTCTGACTTCAAGTAACTGCTCCTGGCCCAACTGCTCCAACGCCTTGCTGAAGAGGGACTGCTCCCGCCGCTCCAACTCCTGTAGCACCAGCACCCATAGGGGATTGCTGGATGCCCGGCGCAATGTTTCCAGTCGGTCCTCCAACTGCTCCAAGTTCATTCTGGCCTCCTAATATCTCCGCCGCCTGTCCAAATCCCAAGAGGGATTCAATATCAGGCACGAATGTATCTGCGTCTCTAAAATCGAATGCTTCAAGGACTTTCTTCCAAATCTGAGCTCCGGCAGTTGCCCCTTGAATAGCCAGGGCTTTCAACTGCTCTGGGGCTTGGGGATTAGTGGCAAGAGCAAAGGCTTCCATCATTCCTTCATAGAACTCCTTGACAACCCCCATTAGAGTAAGCATGGTCTGTTGAGCAACTTCCTTGTTATGGGCCTCTGAGATAGCCGGAGTGTCAATAGCAATGTTGGCTCTGGTGTACTCCACTGGCATCTGAAAGTACTTCATAACAACGCCTTTTTCTTTCTCGTCGAAGATTTCGTACATCACCTCGTTGTTAATGGCAAACTGTTGATAAAGCATAATGGTCTGATGGGCCATGTCTGTGAGAGCCTCTCGGATGTCCCGAATGGTCATTTGGAACCGCTTGTTCCCTTCTTGGATAAGCGCCAGAGTTGACGTTGCTGTAGCACGACTACCAATTGCTTGGGACTCTCGGCCGACTGTGTAATCAGACACTCCAGTTCTCTTTTCCCCGATGGCGTTCGTATGGAGCTCTTCAGCCAGGAGTGACGGGTAGATATCACCGAGCTTAAGCTCTTCAATATCATCCATGTCATCCACATCAATAAATGCACCAGGATAGATCTCATCGGCATCAAGGGTAGTTCCCTTCCGTCGCTTCCATGCACGTGTGTTCGCAATAGTAGCATTGTCGAGCCTCTGATTGTGAATTGTGGTTATTTCTTCTTGAATGTCCGCCAGCATCTGACAGACGCCGATGCCAAGAAGATTGTTGTCCCTCGGCATATAACGGATTAGATGGAAAGGCCTCTCCTGATGGCGATAGAAGTTGTAAACGGCTCGGAGGACAGTTCCTGACAAGGGTTCCAAGGTCACAAGAACTTCTTCCGGGATACCATCTTCGTTCACATCATAAGATGCCCAGAACTCCCACAGCTCATAGTCATTATATTCAGACGGCTGAACTCCTGAAGCCTCTTGACTTCCCGCTTCGGCCTGCGAAATGTCACTTCGTTTCATGGCCTTGATGCGGTCAACATCAAAGAAGATTCCCGAGGTCTCCCTCTCCTTAATCTGTTTCCAAGTCAAGATTGTTTTATGGGCAATCCACTCACAATATTGGATGTTCTTAGTAATGAGAGCATCCGAGGAGAAGTAGAAATCAGAGAGAGGAACGTTCTCAGGGAGAGGGCCGTCATGAATAACAACCGGCTGATTAACAATGGCGCCATTAGCGTCCTTGTACATGACATTACGAACTCTTTTAACCCAAGGCATCTTAGCAATACCGGTCCCCGTCTTAACCATAGAGAGGAACCATGACTGACAGAACCGGTACATGTGAAGAACTTCTTTTCCCACCCAGTCAAGAAAGTCCTCCATCGGATTGGCCAACGGCACCCACTTAGCAGATTTGCCAATACCAGTCCACAGCTTCTTACCACCAAAGACGGCATTGAGGACCCTGGCCAAGACTGCATCCACAGCGGTGGCAATGACAGGAACCATAAGGTTGGATGCCCCCTCCCAGGGCTCAGTCTTGGTCTTAACAAGAGGCCTCGCCTCGTAGAGACGTTCCCACTCAGCAAGCCGTGACTCAAGCTCTGCCCTTTCGCCCTTCGCCTTGTCAATCTCCGACACCAGCCAGAGGCCAATGGCTTCGAGTTTGTCCTGGGGGACATCTATTTGAGCAGCAAGGTCCTGTCCAATCTCAACATTGTTAGAGGTTCCTATGATTGGCTTGGCGGTCGGTTGTGTGGTCCCCTCTGGGGGCGCTACAGCATTACTCATCTGTTCCTCTTACTTGCAGGCCGGCCCCGGTGACGCTTCTTAGATGCCTGACCAAACTTCCCTTTATTCACAGAAGCATAAAAGACACTCTCACCCTCTTTGGAGCCATAGGTCTTATACATTGACCGTTTGATTTTCTGCTCTTTCTCAGTGAGCGGCATTACTTCTTCCCCTTAGGATTGGGACACTTCTCCCCAGCAAGCTGCCGCTTGCCCTTCTTGCCCTGTTTCCGTTGGTAACTACCCTTATAGGGACCAGTTCCGTCACGCTGACCGCGCTTATTCACACTCATCAATAACCTCCTCTCCCAATGACCTGCAGGCGCTTCTGACGCCGCTTTTGTCTTTGCTCCTTAACGACCTTACTGACAGTCTCACTGTAGGGGCGCTTCAACATCAACACCGCCCAAGTGAACATATCCAGTGTATCCATTTGGTCAGGGAGCTGTGGGAACTTTGAGAACTCATAAATAAAGGCATCGTGATGCCGTCGGCAACAGATTTGGCCATTCTGACCAGGGCCGCCCATAGCACCACGGATTCTAACTTTCTTTGCTTTTTGAATGCCCCTGGGGATTTCTTCAATTCTGAAATGGAAATTGTTATCCCTACAGAGCATATTGTAAACGGTGATGAGGGTTCTCTGAGCTCCATAGGCTTCTACATAACCACAACGGACGTACCCGCGCCATGCCATCGCCATTTTCATCATCTTCTCAGCAACTTGAAGTTCAGGATTTTCCCCTTTACCTCTACCAACCCAAAGGTCGAGTAAAAAATACCTGCCTGATCCATGGAGGCCAACAATCCCAACCGCATTATTAGACTTCCGCGCTCTCCCACGCTTAAGGTCCTCGATAAAACGACTTTCGATGTCGCCGGAGGCCGCCGGATCGACTACGAGAACCACATCCATATCTGCAACGTAGAACTTTCGACCGTCCAGTTCGCAGGCAGGCCCCTCTTCCTTCTTTTCCCCAACAGCTCGTTGGGACTTAATAAGGCAATACTGATTGAGCCAACGCTCCCGGAACTCAAGTACCTCAGGATTGTCCGGGTCATTCATATACTGACTCATGTAGTGAGCATAGTTGACTTCCCTGATCTCCCTGAGAGTTTCATCATCAAGGACCTCAGGGAAGAACAACTCACCAGTCTCAGGGTCCTTAGCAGCTTTAATGAAACGTTTATACTTAGGATTCTTGAGAAGGATAGAATAAAGATCGGAGAGGTCCCACCTTGTCCCATGAACTCTCTCAATTCCTGTTTTAGGGGACACAAAGAGAGACACGGAGTAGTCATGCCACGCAATAGCATTGAGCATCTCCCTCTCCGATGCCATAGCTTTTTCACCGATAAGGTCATCGTTTATAATAATGTGAAAGTGAAGAGACTCAGCTTTAGTACCAACACCAATCGTCATCACTGAACAGGGAGTGCCAATGTCAGTTTCCTTGGTGGGCAATCGCATCTGCTCACTCGACCAAGGTTTCCAACGATCGCCGGGCTTAATGGCCTCGGGGTAAAGCCAATTTATCATAGAGTTGGAACCGTCCACATGGCCCTCAATCTCCACGAGCATTAACTCAGCATTACCAGCGATCTGATTGGCAATCAGTAATGAGTCGTCCCTACGTTGAGTGAGAAGATACCAAAGTGAGAACCCAAGAGTCCCACAGGTCGTTTTATAACAACCCCGTGGGAGAAGGTCTATAGTAGCCCGAGTATTGATATTCTGTAGGAACCGGCAGTACTCTAAATGGGTTCTCTTCGTCAGGTCTGGGTAACCAAGGATCCCCTTGGTGAAGAAGTACAAACTTCTTCTGCCGAGGTCTCTGTAAACCTGTCGGAGCTCTTTGTCCGCAGAGACATCGCTTCCAGATATCCGATCGTTCTCCCACAATTTGTACACCTCATCCCGAGCCTGCTGGGGGACAGTGTCCCTTTCAAGCAATGTGGGCAAATTGTTCTCCTGTCGTTTTTCAAGTGTGTCATTCAATGGCCTCTTTAGCCGCTCTCACAAGTAACTGAACTTGTGAATCCTTAATTAGTATTTGCGGGGCAGCGGCAACTGATGACGGCTTCTTGGTCTCGCCACCCCGGTCTAAGATTTCAGTGGCAGTGCTAACACGGATTTTATTGTCACCTGAGTTCAGCATAATCTGGCGCAGGGTTGACCTGGCCTCATCAAGCAAAGGTGCATAAGGATTGGGCTCAACAGCATCTTGACTATCCTCTAATGCAACTGGCAATAAATCTCCCATATCTCACCTATCTCCACTATCTCTATAATACATGATTCCCAGGAAAAGTCAAGGTTTTTCTTGACATTTTTTCGATTATATGATAACCTGAAGATGCTTTCTTCTTTTTTCTTTTTCTTCTTTCGGGAAGGCGTGTCAGAACGACCGGACACGGATCGACGGGGAGGCAGTGCCTGCCTGCAACAAATCGAGAGGGAAAGGGAAGGGGGTGGGGGGAGAGGGAGATGGCCTGCGGGTTGTCTCCCTCTTTTAGTTTGTGAAGGGGTGCCTGCCGTAGGCACGGAGGAGTTGAAATACAATGACGGTGAATCAGAAGTTCATTGCTCTCATCAGGGGGCATTTGAAGACGATGGATCAAGACGCCAGACTTGCATATCTGGCAAGACTCTTGTGGGGGAGTAGGTACGGTTGGGGCAACGAAGTTATTGGAGGGACTGATTGCTCTGGCAGTGTTTGCTGGGCCCTCTGGCTCATGGGGTTTAAGATTCGGGTGGCCGCTGACTACATCGAGAAGAAATTGACCTTGTCAGTTGAGGGCCTGCCGAAGCCAGGTTATCTGGCCTTCTGGTGGGATAACCTTGGGGACAAGGTCAGCCATGTGGCTATCTTCTCAGACACCATGATGATTATGAACGCTCAGAATAAGTTTTGCGACATGCCAGTGGGAACGCAAATCCAACAGTTTGCAGGAAGAGCCTATGCGTTCAAAAGGCTGGAGTGGGAAGTGTTGAAACAGATTGACGACCAAGGAGGTCTTGCCTACGGTGTGGACAAGGGCCTCAAGCCCCTCCTGGGGATTTTTGACGTTGACAGGCCACCGATGCCTTACATCGAACCTGTTTGTAAAGAATTAAAGCGATAGGAGGAACGACAGTATGAATAAATTGATTTTCGTAGAGAACTACGTCTTTGACATGGAGTGGTTCCACTCAGCAGGCATTAAGAGGATTGATACAAGGACCAAGGAGCAGCGAGCTGAGGCTCTCGCCGCCGGCAAAGCCGTCACTCCCTCGGAGTGGCCGGTGACCCTCCAGCTCTACATCAAGTCTCCTGACTTGAGCCTGCGGGTGCTCAATTTCCAAAGCAGGGAGGGGGAAGAAGCAACGGTTGGGCTGTTTATAGATGTCCTGGGACAGCTTGGGGGATTCTCCCAGCTTGGGGGATGTCACAGAGGAACGAGAGGCGAGTATAAGGGCTTCCTTATGGAAGACCTTCAAATTAAACCCCAGGCAAGGCCTGGAGAGGAGAAAGGTGATGGACAAAGAGATGACAAACAAGGAGAAGGAGGCAATGTTCAAGAACCCCCAACAGGGGGAGACAAGAACCTACCCGGAGGGGCTGGAGGAGGAAGCGACGGAGATAGTGACGGAGGCGTTCAAGGAGACCCTGGAGGAGACACTGGAGGAGATGAACAGCGAGAGCCCAGACCCCAAGACTACCGACCAACAGGGAGCCACTGAGGATGATGCCAAACAGGAGTTACCAACAGGCGGAATCCCCCTTTCTGAAGGGGAGCAACTGGCCCACACCCAAACAGCTTATCAGGGCCTGCTTGAGGATTTCAACAAAGTATCTCGGGAGCTCACCGACCTCAAAGCTGCGTACACCGATGTTGTGGACAAATACAACGGAACCGCAAACAAATACACCGACCTGGTGGATGAGAAGCTCACTCTCCTGGAGGCAGTCAAGCTGAAAGGGGGAGAGGTCAAGAGGCTGGAGGAGGTAGTCAAGCTGAAGCAGCAGGTCATCGACGACATAAAGCCTCCCTATGAGGAGACGGCAGCTCCTGCCGAGCCTGCCGATGCCAAGGAGTTGCAGAAGCAGGTCGCTGACCTGGAGGAAGCAAACCGCATCTTGCGGAGGCGGCTGCAAAGCTGAAAGCTCCGCCTTCCTGTTTGTAAATAATTAAAGTTTCAGCCGACAGGCTGAGCCACAGTGGCATTGAGCTGCTGTGGCTCTTTTTTTGTCCATTTTTTATTTTTTATTTTTATTTTTGTCCTGAGGCTCCCTCGGGCCTTGCCCGATTTTGAAAAATGGTCAGTAGGGGTGGGTGCCTTTAGTCCTCTTCGCCACAAAGTGGCGGGGGGTGGCCGCCCCCTTGCATGCTTCATGCATACCGATTGCTAGGGCCTGCAAGCTATCGCTTGCTTGAGACTGCAACAGTCTGCAAGTGATAGCCATTGCAAACAGCCTGATTGTTAGGCGGGCCTAAAAAATCTTGCCGGCCCTACAATCTTGCAAGCTCCAGCTTGCATTCTGTCAATCTGTCATTCTGTCAACCCCCTTTTACACTTTTTGCCAATGTGAGTCATTTTGACACACCTCTGGAAATTATGACACAGTGGG
>Ga0209345_10005599_pt1 | contig 11601 bp, 8 predicted proteins | sample Cruoilmetagenom7_FD_187294 | JGI IMG/M metagenome (GOLD analysis project Ga0209345, IMG submission 187294) | Oil polluted marine microbial communities from Coal Oil Point, Santa Barbara, California, USA - Sample 7 (SPAdes) (version 2) | ecosystem: Environmental > Aquatic > Marine > Oil seeps ...
GTACAAGGCTAAGCATACTTGCATAAATACTTATAATTTTTCGAGGCCACAATATTGCCTGAAACCCTTAGGAATGGGAGATAAATAACTTATACTCGATGTTCAAGTTTTTTATAAGCCACTGATAATACTATATTTAGTAAAACAGAGCGAAATCATGGCATAATTGTTGACCATAAGTAATATCAGGTAGTTACGACCTTTTTACAAAAATACTTTTGTAAAAAGAGTTCATTTTCGATCCAGTATTTACAAGGTCTGAGCAAAAACTTGAACATCGAGTTATAATTTTGGTTTTTTTCCTTGCAACTTATTAATTCATTGGGTAATCGTCTAATTTTAGATAAATAACCTTACCCGTGGAGATTAATTTTAACGCATGATTGGTTATTCCTCTGAAGTTGAAAGACAGATGAAATGTTTCTATCATAGTCTTTCTGAAAAAGATAGAAGAAGGTATGCAGCTGTTGAGGCTGTCAAGTTAGGTCATGGTGGCAAAAAATATATTTGCGATCTTTTGGGTTGTCATTTTGATACCTTAACCAAAGGAATTGATGAGTTAAATTGAGATCAGTCTCTTGCCCAAACAAAATAAGAAATAAAGGTGATGGTCGTAAAAATATAGTAGAAACAACTGAAGGGCTAACCCATCTTTTCGAATAAAAAAAATAACCTACTGTAATTACAGTAGGTTATTTTTTTAAAATCCTTGTTATGGCACTACTTTTGTTTGTTTTTTTTGATAATTGTTTTAATAATTTTGCCCGGGAGAGAACTCACCCCTAAGGCAGAATATATTTTAAGATTAACAGAAAAATCTTGGCGTGCTAAAGGTAAGAATTTATGTGACGATCTATGGCTCAGTCCATGGCTGGAATTAGACCAGGCCAAAAAATCCTAAAAATTTGCATAGATATTGAAGATATCGCATGGGTGGGTAACGCAACCATCGGGGTTCGCTGAAAATTAAATTATTTCGTCCTCGTTCCTAAGCTATATGGTCAGGGCAACGGCGGCAATATCGTCGTGGGTTTTAAACCTCGGATACACTCTACAATCAGGGTCTGATTGTTCAATGTTCCGTACATGATTTCTAATTTCTACCAGACCCCCTTTAAGAAAAAGATCAACAAATTCATCAAAATTATTTTTATTCTGAGGCTCTTTGGATGGTATAAAGAGTCCGTCCGTAAAAATAAGCACATGACTTAAATCTTTTAGATTTTCCTTTCCTGACTTCACAAAATCAGAAAAATCTTTTTCCCCGTTTAAAACCCCATAATCAACGTTCATAGCTGTTCTGACTTTTTTTATCTGCTCATTCATAACCTGAAAAATCTGTTTGTCGGTTTTATGTGCGATATCCTTCCACAGACTAAGCGTTTCACTATCATGATCATAATCTTTTATGGGAATTTCAAAAGAACCATCTTTATATATAAAAAGCAAAAGACTGTCACCGATCTGCAGCCATTCAATTACATCATTATCAATTTTTACAACTGCTGCACTGGTGCTCCATAATGATACTTTATCTGATATATTCACATCACTTTCAACCATTTTATTATAAATCGCCGAATTCGTTTTTTGGGCAAGATTTTCAAGAGAATCATTATTTTTTTCAAAAACTTCCTGAGCTATGCCGGATGCTATAAAACCACCAGTCTTTCCATTCTCAAAGATTTTTTTATTAAGGCTTGTGGCACCATCAAAAACTCCAAACATATTGCCACTGAGAGATATCGAATCTTCATTCAGCCTTCCGGTTCCCTGTTCATGAATATATTCTGTTTTCATTTTATTATTATCTATGATTATTCAGCAGTGATTCAAACATATAAGTTATTCTGTAACCGTGCAGATTTTGTATAATCAGCAATGACGCAGCCTATAATATTATACTCCGGCAGGAATACCTGAAAAATAAAGGTATCGAGGATTTCAAAGAGACGTGGGGGATTATAAAGTAAGTTCACTTTTCAGGCAAAACCATTTGACTCCCAAACCCTGGCAGAACTTCGAGAGTTAATTCATATAAAAGCCAAAAAATTGAAATAGATTTTAAGTCTTGAGTGGAATACTAACAAGGTATTTCCGATTTGTCAATTAAATTTTTCCTATGGAAAAAAAAGGGGCCGCATTTGCAAAGGATTCGTACCTACAGGTTCAAATCATCAAAGATGCAAATACTCCCTGCATATGAAATAGTTGAAAGTAGCTTTAGCTAAGCTTATCCTTATAAATAACTATAAAAAAATGCTATCCATGGAACCCTATTTCTTAAGGGTTTCAGGCAATATTGTGGCCTCAAAAAAATTATAAGTATTTATGCAAGTATGCTTACACTTTTGTGCCTTGCCAGGCAGGCGGGATGCATCGGCGCTTAAAAGGTCAAGTTATTTTTGTACGAGCCCTTAGCATAAATATCTAAACCAAATTCAACTTTATTAATCAATAGTCCTACGACAGTATCATGCATTTCTTCTAACTTCGAAAAGCAAATTGTTTTTCGTGCTAAACGTTTGATCCAAATCTCTAAATTTTTTATTTGTTTTGTCAGGTGAAAAATGAACATTTTTCTATTTTTTTCATCCCATTTAACTGCAAAAACCTAACCGGACGCTACTGAAAAAAACAATACTTTTTGACAGGAGAGATATTTTTTCCCTTGACTTAACTTTTAATGAGTGGTCTGTTTTTGCAAATAATAATTTTATTAAAAAGGAGAAATCATGCTCAAAATTTTTTTTACTGCAATATTAACCGCGTTTATTTTTATGTTATTAACAATATCATCCCCTGACGCCAGGGAAAAATATCAGCTTGCAGATACGTGGGGGAATCCATACGGATTCATAACTCTGAGGAATCTTTCTGCTATAGCGATAGATAATAACGAAAATATTTATGTGGTAGATTCATCCAAATGCCAGGTTAGAAAATTTAACCAGGAAGGTGAGCTTCTATGCGTATGGGGTGGATTTGGATTTAAAAAAGGATTGTTCCGGAATCCAGAAGGGATAGCAATAGACAGTAATAATGATGTTTATGTGACAGATACCTCAAATCATCGGATTCAAAAATTTACATCCAATGGAAAATTTATCTCTGAATGGGGAGGCAAAGGTGTCGGAATGGGGAGGCTCGGAGAGCCGTCATATATAACAGTAGATAATAATGATTATGTTTATGTGATAGATGATCCCTCTTATAATCTTCCGAGAATTTGCAAATTTACGTCAAAAGGAAAGTTTGTCTCAGCCTGGAGATATCGGGGAACGAAAGATGAAGCTGTTATTTTTCACCCGGATGGGATCGTAATACCTAATAACGGTTATATTTATGTGAATGATTACAGCGAGGAAAAGATTTATAAGTTTACACCAAACGGAGATTTTGTATCTGAATGTGAAGATTGCGAATATGAAAAACTTTTTCTTTATAAAGAAAAAAATGGAAATCTCTATAGAATAAAGAGTGATAAAATTCAAAAGTTTAACATGGACGAAGAATTAGTATTTGAATGGAGTAATACAGGTTCCGACGATGGAGAATTCTCCTATCCAAAAAGCATAGCAGTAAATGATAGTGCTGATGTTTATGTAATAGACAATTATCGGGTTCAAAAATTAACCTCAGAAGGAGAATTTATCTGTGCATGGGGGAAGCGCGGTGATGGTGATGGAGAGTTTGAGTTGCCCATGGGCGTAACTGTAGATAAGGATGGAAATGTTTATGTGGTGGATTCTACAAGAACGCATTATGAAGATAATAGAGATACTGGAAACCGGGTTCATAAATTTACGTCGGAAGGAGAATTTATTTCTAGTTGGGGAGGTTATGGTGATGGAGACGGAGAGCTTAAGCATCCATCCGGTATAGCGATGGATGCTTATGGTGATGTATATGTGGCAGATACCTGGAATCAGCGTATTTGTAAATTTACTTCAGATGGAGAATTTATCACTAAATGGGGAAACTCGGGCAGTGAAGCTGGACAATTTGCTTACCCTGTGGGTATAGCGGTAAATAAAGATGGAAACGTTTATGTTGCAGATAAGGGAAATAAGCGTATTTGTAAATTTACTTTAGATGGAGAGTTTGTAAGTGAATGGAAAAGTCAGGGGTTAGAGCACGCTTTCGGCCATTATATAGCTGACGGGGTAAGGGATACAGGACCTGTTTCCATTGCCGCGGATAATAACACTGTTTATGTCTCCGATTCAGGCTTTCGCCAGATTCATATGTTCACCTCTGAAGGGATTCCCCTTGGAAAATTAAAAACCAGCGGGGAAAAGCGGGTTTTAAGATCAAGGACCCCTTATGCTGCTGTAGCAGTCGATGATGATGGGAATATTTATGCAGCAGATACAAACAACAGCTGTATTAAGGTATTTCAGCCTGTTCAATGATTCGATAAATTCAATGGGGCAAAGTCTGTTTTCAACTTTTTCTGAATGAACATAAGCGTATTTGCATAAATAACTATAAAAAGTGTTACCTCCTGGAACCCTTTTTCTTAAGGGTTTCAGGCAATATTATGACCTCGAAAAAATTATATTTATGCAAGTACGCTTAGCACAGGCACGATTGAACTATATGATCATGATTCCCCATACCTTGCCGATGGGACAATAATTTCTCATACCATTTATGATTTAAAATACAATAAGGCTTATGTAAACATTGGTGTCAGTAAAGACACAGATGAATTTACCTGTGATTCCATAAAAGTTTGGCTCAGACAGACCTCCAGAGGCAATTCTGGCAGTTAAATAGATTTATATGCAGCATCAATCCTTTTAAAAACTTCTTTCCATGTGTATTTTCCAATTATTTTTTCAACTTCAGCCATTTCAAAATTAGGTTTTACCACAGCCTTTTCAATTTCTTCTTTTAATATCCCTGCAAGTTTTTCAATCAGCACCGGCATATCCGACTCAAAAGGCGAATCAACGGTTTCAAGTTTAGGAAGGTCAATGAATCTTATCAGGTCGGAACCTGCACTCCCTGCAATTTCTTTTGATCCAGGAAGGGAAGTTGTGATTATTTTACACCCTGAAGCAAGAGCTTCAAACAGAACAAGGGGCAAACCTTCAAAAAAAGAGGGTAGAATAAAAATATGTGATTGCCCCATCAGCTTTGCAAGCTGATCCTGTTTAACCACGCCGCAAAGAGTAACACGATCCTTTATTTTTTCAGCAAGCTTACGGCATATTTCATAATCACTTCCAGTTGCTCCCCCTGCAAGGTAAAGATGAAATGGAATTTTTAGATTTTTCAATAGACTTAAAGACTGAAGAAGCCAGGGCACCCCTTTTGATGCAGATAATTTCCCGGCATAAAGAAGTTTCACAGGAGGAACATCAGTTTTTTTTGCAGGAATAAACAATTTATCATTAAAACCGTTTCCTGCAACTATAATTCTTTTTTCAGGTATACCGTACATCTCTGTTATTTCTTTTTTCTGAATTTCGCTAAGGGCGATAACCCTGTTAATTTTTTTGCATGACTCAATAACTTTATTTTTAAGATGTTCACAATTTTTAAGCTGCCTCAAATCTGTACCATGACAACTTGTAACCATGGGCATATCAGGAAAAAGCTCTCTTACAACAGCAGACATAATCCAGAGATGATTGGTGTGAATTATATCAGGTTTAAAAGCATCTGCCGCATCAGATATTATTTTTTTGAAAGATTGTTTATAGTCATCAATTTCTTTTCCTGTCATGTCAATAAAGCGTCTACTTTTATATGGCATGACATCGCTCATTCCTGGAATCGGAAATGGAAGAGTCTCCCCTTCAAAACGAATAAAAGAACAATTTAAAGGGGGCAAATCCTCTGTATCAGATTCAGAATTTACCGAAACAGCGGAAACCAGAAAACAACTATGCCCTAAATCAGATGCCTCTTTTATTAGAGCCTGAACGTAAAACCCACTTCCTGTACTATCTGACCGCTGACTAAGTAAATATAATATTTTCATGTTTTTTGTTTTTAGTAGAAATGCACGATTTTGCGGCTCTACTTTCTTTCTGCCACGTATCACCTGCACCCAAAGCCAACAAAAACCCTGGCAACTGTGACTTTTAACGGGGGTATATGTAAATACAAGAGGACTCGGCTTTGGGTGTCAGTGTTTATACGATTATTATTTGGTTAAAAATCCAACACCAAAAAGGGTGCTGTTAATTTTTTTAAACAGATCCGTTGGGGAAAGAAGCCTCCTGTTATCTATGCTGATTACAGGAACAGCGCCCATAAGTGAGTTGGAAATAATAACATCTTCTTTTGAGAACAGGCTGTCCATGGTAAATTTACCAGTTTCCAGGACAAAACCCCATTTAACCAGAAGTCTGCATATCAGATTCTGCATAATGCCGGAGAGAACATGTGGTGATTCAGGAATAAAGACTTTTTTATCAGTTATCGCCATAATATTGCCTGTATTTGTTTCGGAAACTGTATTATCTGGATTTAATATAAGCGCCTCGTCCCCATTTTTTTCTGCAGCCCATTTTCCGGCAAGAAGATAATATAGATAATTTAGCGTTTTATGATCAGCCAGGGGACTCTGGCGCGGTTCAGGATATGTTACAAGATTTATACCCCGCTCTTTTTTCCCTGACAGCCTGTGCTCATAGGGCCTTGCCATGACAATGAGTGTATGATTATAAGGCGGAATCTCATTCTCACCCTTTGTCGCAAGTATTTTAACTGCCGCTGGTCTTTTTGTTAAACCATTTTTTTCCAAAACATTATATATAATCCTGTCCCATGACAGATCCTGGATTTTTGTTTTAAAAAGCTTTTCCCAGGCTTTATAGAATCTGTCCATATGTTCTTTAAGGAACCAGGGAGTTCCATTATCAGCACGCAGGGTTTCAAAAAATCCATAACCATATAAAAAGCCATGATCTGTAACAGGAATTTTGGCCTGGCTTAAGGGTTGAAGTTTTCCGTTAATCCATATAAAGGGTTTTTCTTTTTGTGTTTCTTTTTTTTTTGTAAATCCCCCCAGTAATGTCTTTCCTTTATACAATGTCTCTTCATATTCTTCCCTGGGATCAGAGTCATAAACAATACCCCCTCCCACTGAAAAAAATATTCTGTTGCCACGTATTGTAGCGGTACGTATGGCTATGGAAAAATCGATTGCGTCATTGAATCCAATATATCCCAGAGATCCGGTATAGATATGACGTATATCAGGTTCCAGTTCATCAATAATTTCCATGGCTCTAATCTTGGGACAGCCGGTGATTGATCCTCCTGGAAAGGTTGCGGTTATAAGATCAATGGAATCATATTTTCGATCAAGAATTCCTTCCACCACTGACACAAGGTGATAAACATTCTGATATGCCTCGACCATCTTATGACGTCCGACCCTTATGGAACCGGGAGTACAGACCTTGCCCATATCATTTCTAAGTAAATCAACAATCATTGAAAGCTCTGCATCATCTTTTTTACTCTGGAGCAACTCCTTTTTAAGGTTCATATCTTCATCAGCTGTTTTTCCCCTTGGCCTTGTCCCTTTAATCGGCCTGGTTTCAACTTTTTGCCCCCTTTGCATGATGAATCTTTCAGGGGACGTTGAAACAATATGGTGATCACCGGCATTTATATAGCTGAAAAAAGGGGCAGGATTTTTTTTATACAGGGCTTTAAACAGAGAATAAGGAGCCCCTGCAAAACCCATTTCAAAACGCTGGGAAAAATTGACCTGATAAACATGCCCCGATGCTATATACTCTTTGATTTTTTCTATGTTGGAAAGGTAATCTTCTTTGTTGAAATTAGAACAAAAACCATCATCGTCACCCCAAAAGCCTTTATCACCAGGAGGCGGCTTTGCAATGGCAGCCTTAAAAAACTCAAGATCGTCATCCAGGGTACTTTTGCCGTTAAGGATTCTTTCAGGAACACAAAGGGTTGTTTTATGCTCGATTTTGTCATGAACAATTATGATGGAAGGGGCAAAAAAGCAGATTTCAGGCAGATTCAATCCATCCATTGATGTTCGCGGCAGTTTTTCAATGGAATTTTTAAGGTCATAAGAGAGATATCCGAACAACCCCGCACAAACAGGTTCCGGAAAATCCTCACCAGCATTTATGAACTTATCCTTTTTAAAAACTTCAATTATTTCCCGCAGGGCAGAAAAAGGATTGGCATAAAATTTATATGTATGATCCTGTACTTCCATGGTCATCTCCTGGCGAGACCCTTTAAAAGTAAGCCAGGGTTTTGCTGCTATAATATGAAACCTTGCACTGTCAAGATCTCCACCACTTATAAGGGCAACTGTTCCAGGCATATCTGCAAAACGGGCGGCAAAATCGATGAATTTTTCATTTAAAATAATATTTTCTCTATATATTCGAATAATTTTACCGGTATTTTTTTTAATATCGTCCATATCTAATTAAAATCCCCAAGGGGCCCGAGTTTTAAAAAATTTTCAATAATTAAAAAACCATTTTCAGTGAGGAAACTTTCAGGATGAAACTGGAGGCCATGGACGGGAAATTTCGTGTGGGATAAACCCATGACAACACCATCATCACTGCGGGAAGATATTTCAAGGTGGTCATAAACATTTGCGGTCATAAGGGAATGATACCTGGCCACTGTAAATGGGGAAGCAACACCTTTAAATAGACCATGATTATTATGGGTAATCTTCGATGTTTTTCCATGAACCGGAAAAGGAGCACGGACTGTGACTCCACCAAAAGCTTCATTTATGCACTGCATTCCAAGGCATACACCAAGAATCGGAATCCTGCTGTAAAAAGTTTTAACAAGGGGGATAGAGATCCCTGCATGTTCAGGATCCCTGGGACCGGGACTTATGAGAATATAATCAGGCTCCATGGCAGCAACCTGTTCAAGGGAAATCATATCGCTCCTGCGCACATCTATTTTAAGATCATACCTCATAAACATCTGAACAAGGTTATATGTAAAGGAATCATAATTGTCTATTACAAGTAGATTGACCAAGGCTACCCCCACCAAAATAAAAAAAGCCACCCCATGCGAGTCTGGGTGGCTTATGCCTGTTTCATAACCCGAAAATAATATTCTGTACAGTTGAATACAACTTTACGACAAAATTTTAATCGACTTATTTTATATGTTTTGCCTGTATTATGTCAAATAAAATTATAACTGTGATTGTAACCATTTAGCGTAGCTGAATAGTTACCTATGATGTAACAATAAGGCTTTTCAGCAGGTGTATTGTAAATTTGCTCCCATGGTTCAGGCCACTTTCAACTGTAACGTACCCATTATGGGCGGTGGCGATATGTTTAACAATGGAAAGCCCAAGCCCTGTTCCGCCAAGGCTTCTGCTCCTTGCCCTATCAACTCGATAGAACCTTTCAAAAATTCTGGGCAAATGATTTTTAGAAATACCGGTTCCATGATCCTGAACGCTTATTAATAATTCATCCCCTTTAATCAGAGCTGTTACCTGGATTACTGTTTTTTCTTTACTGTATTTTACAGCATTATCAAGAAGGTTCACCAAAGCCTGTTCAATAAGATGCTTATCGATTTTTACAATGACCCGATCATCAACAAAAAGCTCAACAGTTATTTTTTTTGCAGCTGCTTTTGCCTGAACAATCTGGAGCGCTGTTTCAATCAGGGTTTTTAGATTTATTTCTTCAGGGGACATACCATTTTCTTCCTCCCTGTTTTCAATTCTGGCAAGGGTGAGCAAATCTTCTAAAATAAAATAAAGGCGGTCAACATGCTTTAAAATAATTTTAAGAAATTTTTTCCTGTCCTCGGTGCTTTCATCATCCATATCAAAAAGTGTTTCAACAAATCCTTTAATCGCTGTAAGGGGAGTTCTTATTTCGTGGGAAACATTTGCTACAAAATCTTTTCGAATATTTTCAAGCTTTCTGATTTTACTTACATCATTTAAAACAAGAAGAGTTCCCATACGTTCATCTGAAGCATTACAAAGAGAGGCGCTTAAGCAGTTTACAATTCTGTTACCAAGATTATATATGATAAAATCACCCTCTTTGGGAGAATCACTTTGGGCTGCTTTTTTTATAAATTCATTAAAGTCTGCATCTCTTATTACTTCCTGTATGCTATCCCCCTTTACTTTTGCCCTGGGGACTTTTAAGATTTCAATAGCAGACTGATTAATATTTAGAACAATTTCATCGGAATCTATGGCAACAACCCCTTCAGTCATGCTTGATAAAACTGCTTCATATTCATTCTTTTGATTTTTAACGGTGGCAATTTGTTCTTCAAGCTCAAGTGCCATTTTGTTCATCAACTCAGCAAGCCCTGCAAATTCCAGAATAAAAGGCTCATGGAGCCTATGCCCCAAATCACCTGTTGCAAACCTGGCTGCTCCTTTTTTCATCTCTTCAATGGGTTTACTGATCCATTTTGAAACAAAAAAACTTAATACTGCCGCAAACAATGCAACAAAAAATCCAACCATCATAATGCGAGCCTGAATTTTATCAATGGTCTGATTTATTGATGTTATGGGAAGGGAAACACGTAACAGGGCAAGGGTTGAGTTTTTCAAACAAAGGGGGATGGCCACATACATCATTCGTATTTTCAAGGTTTCACTTTTTCTTATGGAGGACCCGATATCACCACCTAAGGCAGTTAAAATTTCCGGACGGTTTAGATGATTGTCCATAATCTTAGGATCTTCTTCTGAATCTCCGGCAACATTACCTTTGGGCAGAATAACCGTAACACGGGTTTCTGAAGATTTCCCTGCTTTTTTACACAGGAGATCAAGGTTTTTTGAATCTAAAGGTGTCAAAAAGGGGAGGATCTGATTTTCCAAAAGCGTGGCACGTATAATAAGATCTTCTTTTATTTTATCGAGCAAAAAATTTTCCGTAAACCTGGATAAATATAATGATACAGCAAGCAAAGAAACAATAATGATAATCAAATAGGAGGGATAAATCTGCCAGATGAGTTTTAATTTTTTATTCATATGTCATTTCCCCACAAATCTATAACCAACACTCCTCACCGTTTCAACATATTTCCCGAAAGAACCAAGTTTTTTCCGCAGGCCTGCAATTTGTACATCTACGCTTCTATCTGTAACTGCATACTCTTTTCCCCTTACTCCATCTACGATCTGGTTTCTGGTAAAAACCCATCCCGGATTTGCAGCAAGAAATTTTAAAATCTGGAACTCTGTAAAAGTAAGATCAATTGCTTTATCTTCGACTGTCACTTCCCTTCTGCCGGAATCGATCATAAGTTCATGTATTCTCATAACAGAATCTTTATGGCCCAGGGGTTCCTCTTTTCTTCTTAAAACTGCTTTTACCCTTGCAACAAGAACACGGGGAGAAAAAGGCTTGGTAATATAATCATCTGCACCAATTTCAAGGCCTGTAACAATATCTGCTTCTTCCCCCTTTGCAGTGAGCATAATTACAGGGATTTGTTCTGTGCGGCTGTTTTTTTTAAGGGTTTTTGCAACCTCCAAACCATCAATTCCAGGGAGCATCAGATCAAGGAGTATAAGATCAAACCCCATCGACTCGACTCTATTTAATGCATCTT
>Ga0209345_10005600_pt1 | contig 11600 bp, 12 predicted proteins | sample Cruoilmetagenom7_FD_187294 | JGI IMG/M metagenome (GOLD analysis project Ga0209345, IMG submission 187294) | Oil polluted marine microbial communities from Coal Oil Point, Santa Barbara, California, USA - Sample 7 (SPAdes) (version 2) | ecosystem: Environmental > Aquatic > Marine > Oil seeps ...
CCTGCACCTGCGCCGCGCGGAACTGCGCTCCCGGCGCCAGACACTGGACATGATCGAAACCCTGGTGAGAGGCGATGCCGCCACCCGGATCGACATTGTCCGCGCCCAGGCTCTTGTCGCCGAGACACGGGCCGAACTGCCGGGGATCGAGGCCTCCATCGCCAGCCTGAAGAACGAAATCGCCGTCCTCTCGGGCCGGATACCGGGTCAGCCCGGGCCGGATCTGGACAGCCGCGCCAGCCAGCCGCGCGTAACCCTGTCGCCCAAGGTCGGCATTCCCGCCGATCTGCTGCGCAACCGCCCCGATATCCGCGTGGCAGAGCGCAGCTACTATGCTGCCCTGCGCGACGTCAAAACCGCCAGCGCCGCGCTCTATCCGCAACTGTCGCTGGGCGGCACGCTCAGCCTCACATCGCTGTCGGGTAATCAGAGCACCGACTACGTCTTTGGCCCGGCCCTGCGCCTGCCGCTTTTGCCGGCGCAGGCAGGGCGGGCCAATGTCGCGCTGCGCGAATCGCGGGTGCGTCAGGCGCATACGGCCTGGCGTCTTGCCGTGCTGGAAGCGATCGGAGACGTGGAAAGCGCGCTCAGCGCCTATGATGCAAGCGTGCGCGCGCGCGGTGCGTCGGAGGAAACGGTCCGGCTCTACGCCGAGGCCCTGCGCCTCACCCGTGAAAGCGTCGGACAGGATGGCGGCACCGTGCGGGATCTGATCGACGCGGAACAGAACCTGGCCGTGGCCAATGCAGGCCTTGCCAATGCCCTGCGGCAACTGGGCCGCAGCTATATCGCGCTCAACGTCAGCCTGGGTGCGGGCAATCGCTACGGTGCCGTGATCGCAGCCGCGAAATAACCCGAAGGCCGGCGGGTCGGTCGACCGCCCCGCCGACATCCGCGGCGACACCGGCGCAAAAACAGTCGCGCCATGACGGGCGCGATCTGAATCGCTGCGGCGCGGCGACTCTTTTGTTGCAAAATCCATCCAAGGCTGTTCAACTTCAGGCGGGGCAATTGTGCGGCCCTTTGTGCGGTAACGAGGATTTTTAGTGTGACGGATGTTTACATCACGGGCGCCTCCGGCGTCCTGGGGTCCGAACTGGCCCATCATTTCGTGAAAAACAGCAGTTTCCGTGTGGCCGCCGTATCGCGCCGCCCCTGCCCCTTGCTCCCGCTGGACCACCCGGCGCAGATCACCGTGGGCAACCCCTTTGACGCCGACTGGTTCTCGCCCGACAGGGCGGACGCCACCATCCTGCATTGCGCCGGCCTGTCCGATCCGCGAAAGGATTTCGACAGCTTCGCCACGCTGGCGCAGGATCATATCCTGCCCCATGTCGCCATGGTCGAATCGCTCCTCGCGCGCGGCTGGAAAGGGCGTCTTGTCTATTTCTCCTCGGGCGGCGCGGTCTATGGAAACACGCTGCAACTGCCGATCCCCGAAACCCATCCCACAAGCCCCATCAGTTTCTATGGCCTGCACAAGCTGTGCCTGGAGCGGGCGCTGGAGCATCTGGCCCGCACCAGGGGGTTCGAGCTGATCATCCTGCGTGTCTCCAACCCCTACGGCGCGACCGTGAGCAAGCTGAACCAGGGGGTCATCCCGATCCTGTTCCGGGCCTATCTCACCGACAGCCTGTTCAACGTGATCGGAGACGGCTCGGCCCAGCGCGACTACATCGAAATCTCGGATCTGTGCCGCGCGGTCTCTCTTTGCGTGACCCATCAGATGCAGGACCATACCCTGACGCTGAACATCGGCAGCGGCGACGGCATCGCCCTGTCCGATCTGATCACCATGATCGGCGGTGTCCTGAACCGGCGCCTGCGGACGCGCCATCTCAAGGCCGTGCATGATGTGCATTCCAACATCCTCTGCCGCCGCCGCGCGCGCGAGGTGCTGGGCTGGCAACCCCACGTGCCTTTGGGCGAGGGGCTTCATCGCTACGTGGAAAAATGCGGATTGCTGGTGTCCTGACAGCCGACCCCGGCTGGCAGGACGCAGGCCCGGCAACATCCCGCGCCATGGGCGCATACAGATCCGCAGGGCCAACCTGACCATCGCGCCGATGACCATCATCATGGCCGGAAAAAGCGGTAACACCCGCGTCCCTCATGCTTGGCCTGATACAAGGCCCGGTCCGCATCGGCCATCATCCGTCCGATATCAGGCGGGGTGTAGTCGCCCGAAACCACGATCCCCACGCTGCACGAGATCAGGCATTGCGCCGCGCCATGCGGTATCGGCTGGCAAAGCCGGTCGATGATCCGCCCGGCGATCCCCTGCAATTGCGCCGGGTCCTGCAGCGCGGGAAACAGCAGAACGAATTCGTCGCCGCCAAGTCGTGCCGCCGTATCGCCGATGCGGATTTCCTCGCTCAGCACCTGCGCCACATGCCGCAGCACATGGTCGCCCGCCGCATGACCCAGCCTGTCGTTGACCGCCTTGAACCGGTCCAGATCCAGATGCATCAGGGCAAAGCCCCCGTGCGCCCGTTCCAGCCGGGTCAAGCGCTGCTCCAGCGCGCGCCGGTTGGCAAGACCGGTCAGCGTATCGGTCAGCGCCTGCGCCTCGACCGCCACCATGGCGCCGCGCAGACGCAGGTTCAGCTTGCGGCTTTCCTCGATGGCAGCAGATTTTGCCTCGGCCAGATAGAGCATCTCGACCGTCATGTCGGTTGGCGCGAAATCGCTGCTGCTCAGCGCGTAATCCTTCAGGGCCTCGAGGATCGACATCCCGAAGGACAGGTTCAGGACCGCCCCCTCGCCCATCGGCACGAGACAGCCTTTGAAACTGGTGTGCGGGCTGTCACGGAACACAAGCCGCAGGGTGCCCCTCTCGGGCTGCATCAGATCCGCGACGCTCCGGACCCCGCGCGGCCGGTCCACATCGAAGATTTGCAGAAACGGCAGACCAAGCAGCCCGCCCGCCGGACGCAGCCGCGTCAGCGTGGGGCCGGCATGGATCACATCGCCAGCGGTGTCGATCACAAGATGCATCGGGCAGAGCACATCCAGAACCGCCCGCAGCCCTTCGGCCTGCCCGATCCCATCGGCGCCGCATAAAACGGTTGCGCCCGTGGTCCCTTGCGCCCCTTGCCCCGCCATGGCTAGCCCACCCGCTGGCCAAGCTCGAACCGGCGTCCGGTGCTGAAGGCCCGTTCGATCAGCCTGATCTCGATCATTTCACAACCCGCGCCCGATCCGGAATGATCCAGCAGGACAAGCGCGCCATAGTCATCCGCCATGGCCCGCAACACGCCCATCATCACATGGCCGAAGCCGACCATCGGCGCATCCGTCCGATAGGGCGGGCCGGTCAGGCAGCGCAGGCTGAAGCGATCCGCAGCATGGTCATGCAGTTCCAGTTCCGGCAGATCCAGGTCCGAAACGGCCAGCCGGGCGCGATCGCGCAGATCATCCAGCGAGTGGAGGAAATCGACAAAGTTCTCCCCCCCGAAACGCAAAAGCCGCCGCAACGCGCCGACATTGGGGTGGGACACAAGATAGGTGCCGATATCTTCCAGAACCTCCGCCTCGGGGCGTGACAGGACCTGCCCGACCGCATCCAGCACCCGGCGGGTCAGCGCGGGATCATGGCTCAGCATCGCGTCGAACCCGGGGCTGTCCAGCCCGGCGGAGCGCGCCACATCGTGCCACGCCTCACCGCCATGCAGATCCGTCACGAAACACTGTATCGCCCGATTGACCAGCCCATGCATGGCACACCCTTTCCCTCGCTCGGGCCAGTCTGGCGGCGAAGGTTTAAGATTTACCCAATAGTCTCAATTTGACGGATATTCCCGCTGCGTGCCGGTCGTCTTCTTGCAGCGAATATCCTCGGAGGGGCGCGCTCAGCGCAACATAACATTGGGGGGCAGACAGCCCCAACCCTTTGCATTTCCAGGTGCAGGTGCGCGTTCCGGAGGTTCGGAGCGCAATGACCCCGTCGCGCGCAAAGAGACCGATGCTGCACGTTTCGGGCCGCTTTCATCTTCCGGCTCAGCAGGCGCCAGGATCGTTCCGCTCGAATTTTCATGAAGTTGGAGGTTGATGGTGCTAGGCTGCGGTCACCGGTCATCCCGATCGCTGGAGGTCCCTTGAATGACGCGAGGGAGCTACGAACAATTCTGCCCTGTCGCAATGGCATCCGAAGTGCTTTGTACCAGATGGACGATGGTCCTTGTCCGTGAGCTTGTGGCGGGTTCCACAAGGTTCGGCGACCTGCGGCGCGGCGTTCCGCGGATGTCCCCCACGCTTTTGTCACAACGGCTCAAGGAACTCGAAGCCGCAGGGATTGTCACCCGGAAACCTGTGGCCGATGAGGTGGGCATTCACGAATATCAACTGACGACGGCCGGGAAAGACTTGAAGCAAATCGTGGAGTCTTTCGGTATCTGGGGGCAGAAATGGGTCGAAACGCAGGCCTCGCTTGAGAACCTCGATCCCTCACTCCTGATGTGGGACATGCGGCGCAACATCAATCCCGCGCCGCTGCCCTTGCAACGGACCGTCATCGAGTTTTGCTATCCAGAACTTCCCGCCAATCGCCGCAACTGGTGGCTGATCATTGATCCGGAAGCAAAGGTCGAGGTCGATCTCTGTGCAAAAAATCCGGGTTTTGACGTCGACCTGTGGGTCACCACTGACCTCAAGACAATGACGGCCATCTGGATGGGGTGGTCTTCGGTGAAAGACTCGCAATCGAAGATACAAGTTGATGGGGACCCTGCATTGGCGCGATCCATGACCCAATGGCTGGGCTTCAGTCATTTCGCCGCGCAGAAGAAAGTTGTCAGCTAGTCGTCGGATATGAGGGGAGTCCAGTTTCAGGACTATCGGTGTTTTTCCGTTTCTTGCACTGTTTGACAGGAAACCCCTGGACGATGGAGAACGTCATGACCGACACGCTTTACTCTCGCCTCGGAGGCGCGGAGGCAATCGCACGGATTGCATCCGACCTTGTCGACAACCACATCGCCAACCCACTGATCGGGAGGCGTTTCGCCGGCAGCGATGTGATCGCCATGAAGAAAAAGGCAACGGATTTTTTCTCCATGGGTTCGGGTGGCCCCAACAATTACGATGGGCTGGATATGCTCAGCGCCCATAAACACATGAACATTTCCGACAACGAATATATGGCGGCCGTCGATGACCTGATGAAGGCACTGACCAATGCTGACGTGGGTGATCGTGAGAAAGCGGATGTGCTCTATATCTTCCACACACTCCGCCCAGACGTTGTTGGTGTGTGAATGGCACGTCGCATGATGAGCCAGACGTCATCGCCCGAGCTGTCTTGAATACCTTCTATCGGATCACACCCGCTGACCTGTGATCACTTCGTCCGCGCACCCGACCTTGCGTGCATGAGGCTCCCGAATATGCCTTCGGGAGCCTTTGTTGGAAAAAGCGTTATGCCTGCATAGACCCCGACCAGAGGCTGCACCACGAAAAGGAAAGGGCAGACAGCCCCCCCTTTGCTCCGGCAGGGGATCAGAAATCCGTCGGCGCCCCGCCCTCGGCCTTGCGGCGGCTGACGAAGGACAAAAGCTCCTCATGCACGGCGACGTCCATCGGCGGGGCCTCGAATTCGGCCATGATCTGGCGATAGATTGCGTGGGCGCGCTCATGGGTCCAGGCCGCACCCGCAATATCCCAGGCCTCATAGTTGCGCCAATCCGACAGGAACGGCTGATAGAACGCCTTTTCATAGCGGTCCTGCGTGTGCTGGATGCCGAAGAAATGCCCGCCCGGCCCGACTTCGCGGATGGCCTCCAGCGCCAGATCCTCGGGCGTGGTGGCGAAAGTTGCGGGCTCCATATAGCGCTGGATCTGCTGCAGAACCTCGCAATCCATGACGAATTTCTCGGGGCTGGCGATCAGCCCGCCTTCCAGCCAGCCAGCCGCGTGATAGACCATATGGGTGCCCGACTGCACCGCCGCCCAAAGGCTGTTCGATGTCTCCCACATCGCCTGACCGTCGGGCACATTGGCCGCGCAGACGCCGGAAGACCGCATCGGCAGGCCATAGAATCGCGCCAGTTGCCCGGTCATCTGGGTCGCGCGCATGTATTCCGGCGTGCCGAAGGCCGGTGCCCCCGATTTCATGTCCACATTCGAGGTGAAGGTGCCGATGGCGCAGGGCGCGCCGGGGCGCACCCATTGCGCCAGCGCAATCGCGCACAGCCCCTCGGCCAGGCTTTGCGCCACCGCCCCCGCCATGGTCACGGGCGCCATCGCGCCCGCCAGCGTGAAGGGCGTCACCACCAGCCCCTGCCCCCGCCGTGCCAGCCGCAGCCAGCCGTCCAGCATCGGAATGTCATGCTTCAAAGGCGAGGTGGAGTTGATGTTGGTGAACATCTTGGGGCTTGCGTCGAATTCCTCATGGGAATGACCGCCCGCGATGCGGACCATCTCCATCACATCCTCGACCCGCTCCTTGCCCAAGCTGTACGCATGGGCCACCTTATCGGTCAGGGTCAGCGTATCATAGAGCACATCCAGATGCCGGACCGAGGCATGGACGTCCACCGGCTCGACCGGATAGCCGCCGATGAAATGGATGCAGTTGAAATACTGGCTGAGTTTCAGCAGGTCGCGGCACATCTCGCGCGTGCCGGACAGTTTCCGCCCCGTCGCCATGTCCCAGTAGTTGGGCGGGGACGAAACATTGCCGAACAGGATGTGATCGCCGCCGATGGTGATCTGGCGCGCCGGGTTGCGCGGGGTGATCGTCCATTGCCGGGGGGCGCGGGCCAGCATCTCCATCACGAACTCGCGTCCCATGCGGACGTTTTCGCCCTGAATGGTGCACCCGGCCTCGCGCAGGATCTCCAGCGCCTCGAGGTTCAGGAATTCGATCCCGATATCCTCGAGGATATACATCGCGGCCTCGTGGATGGCCTGCACCCCTTCCTCGGAAAGCGGCGCGATGGGGCGATCCACATTCACGGGCAGACGCCATGGCATCTGGTCTATTGCGGCCGTCCCGCGACGGGTCGCGTTCCCAGCCCGCCCGCCGCTGCGCTTCTTGCGGTGCAACTCTTCCGACATCCCGGCCTCCTGTGTCTCGAGATGTCAACAAACTACCGCAAGGGACGGCGCGCCTTTCCGATTGCGACCGATGGCGTCGTTTTTCGGGAATGAGCCGCGGAAGGCGCGTCCGCGACGGGCGATCAGGCGACCAGCCACGCCGGGATATGGCCGATATCGGGCAGGACCGCATCGGCCAGCGGCGCCAGATCCTCGGCCTGCGCCGTGCCCGTCAGCACACCCAGCGTCTGCATCCCCGCGCGCCGCCCGGCCAGCAGATCATGGTGACTGTCGCCCACCATGACGACGCGATCCGGTGACAGCCCCGTCCTTGCGCAAAAGGCCAGCAGCGGCGCGGGATCGGGCTTGGCGCCATGCCCGCTGTCGAACCCCGCGACAAAGGCGAAATGCGCCAGCACCCCGGCGTGGGTCAGATGCGCCAGCGCCCCCGCTTCGGTATCATTGGTGATGACCCCCAGCGCCAGACCGCGCGCCGCCAGCCCGCTCAGATAGGGATCAAGCGGCACGGCAGGGGCCAGCGGGGCCACGGCGGCGCGCGCACTCAGAAAGGCCTCGATGGATTCGATGGACCGTCCCGGCAGGGCCGTGCCGATCGCCTCGGCGGCCTCGCGGTTGGTGCCCGCGATGATCGGGCTTTCGGGCAGGAAGGCGCGATTGGCCAGATCGAAGACCGCCGCATCCGCGATCCGCTGCGCCAGTGCTGCATCGCCGCCCGACAACTCCTCGATCACGCCCAGCGCCCAGACATCCCATGTGGCGCGAAAATCGAACAGCGTGCCGTCCTTGTCGAAGATGATCCCGTCCACCCGCATCTGCCCTGCCCCCTGTGCTCGTTTCGGCCCTGTGCCGGGCCTGCGCTAAAGTGGCGATGCGACAGGGCCGTGACAAGCCCCGCGCGCGCTTGACTTTCGCCCCCCGATCCTGTGCCTTGACCGGCATGGACAGCACCGGACCTTACCGCCTGCATGCCTCGCTGGGCTATCACCTTTCCATCGCCGCGCGCCAGCAGGAGCGGCGGCTGGACGAGGCGCTCAAGACCATCGGCCTGACCCGCACCACGTGGTGCGTGCTGCTGGCCGTGGGCAATGAAGGGCTGTCGCAACCTTCGGATATCGCAGGTTTCGTCGGGATCGACCGCACGGCGACCAGCCGCGCGCTCAGGCAGATGGAGGCGGATGGCCTGCTGGCACGCTCCAGCGGGACCGAGGACCGGCGCACCCGGCGAGTAGAGCTGACCGACAAGGGCCGCGCGGCCATCATCGCGGCCACGCCCTTTGCCCGGGCCAACGCGGCCACGATGGCCGAACAACTGGACGCGGGCGAACAGGAGGCCCTGATCCGCCTGCTGGCAAAGCTGCGCCCGGCGGATGACGCGCCGCTCAATACGCTCTGACGTCAGGCCCGGCTCAGGTCCAGTGCATCTGCGCCCCGCCGGGCAGGCCCGCACGGGCGCGCATCGGCGCATCATAGGGCAGGCTCGCCGCGTCGCAGAAGGCGATGACCCAGGCATCCTCCAGCATCAGGAAATCCAGCAGCGCGCCCAGAAAGGCCGGATCGCCCGCCCCTGCGCGCAAATCGTCGATCGAGGCACCGCTGGCGCCCATGAACTGTCCCAACACCTCGTCATTGCCCGCCATCCAGCCCAAAGCCTGGATCGCCACCGTCTCGGCCTGTTCCTGCTCGGATGCCATTTTCTCGCTTTCGGAAAGGTTTTCTTAACCACTCCAGTAGAGACTGGATCGCAGCGGGTGGCAAGCCGCCCCCGTCGGCTAAGCAAGGCGCGAACCATGCCCGGCAGAGTATTGATCGTGGACGATATCCCCACCAACCGGATCCTGCTCAGGGTGCGGCTGGCGGCGGCCTATTACGACGTCATCCAGGCCGCGAACGGGGCGGAAGCACTGGACATGCTGACACAGCAGGCCCCCGACCTTGTGCTGCTCAGCGCGCGGCTGGGCGATTGCGACAGCCTCGATCTGTGCCGCAGCATCACCCGCACCGTGCAGCCCCACGGGGTGCAGGTGCCGGTCCTGATCCTGACCGCGCAGACAGACCGCCGCCTGCGGCTGGACGGGCTGGCCGCCGGGGCCGAGGATGTGTTGGCCTTCCCGCTTGACGACATGCTCTTGCAGGCACGGCTGCGCAGCCTGATGCGCGTGGGCGAAACCGTGCAGGAAAGCCAGCTGCGCGACGGCACCAGCCGCACACTCGGCTTCGCCGAAACGGCGCAGGCCTACGCGCCGCCGCCGCGCATCTGCATCCTGTCCGACGCGGCAACGGACCCGATCCCCTGGCAGGCCGGCCTGCACGCCCTGGGGCTGGGCCGGATCAGCAGGCACGACTGCCGCAACTTCCTGCGCGAGGTGACGCCGGGCGATACACCGGATCTGTGCCTGATCGCGATGGACCGGCCGCTCGCCTCGCCGGGTCTGCGCCTTTTGTCCGAACTGCGCGCCCATCCCGAAACCCGTCACACGGCGGCCATGGTGATCCTGCCGGAACCTGACAACCACATCGCCGCCGATGCGCTGGACCTGGGCGCCGGTGACGTGATCGCCGGGCTTGTCGACCCCGAGGAACTGCGGATCAGGATCGCCACGCTGATCCGCCGCAAGCGCATGGCCGACCAGTTGCGCAGCACCCTGCGCGACGGTCTGCGCGCCGCCGTGACCGACCCGCTGACCGGGCTCTACAATCGCCGCTATGCCTTGCCACATCTGGCCCGGATGGCCGATCACGCCGCGCAAAGCGGGCGGCGCTTTGCCGTAATGCTGGCCGATCTGGACCATTTCAAGGGGATCAACGACCGTTTCGGCCATGCGGCTGGCGATGCGGTGCTGGTCGAAGTCGCGCGCCGCCTGCGGTCCAACCTGCGCGCCGTCGACCTGATCGCCCGGATCGGCGGGGAAGAATTCCTGATCGCCCTGCCCGACACCGACCGGGCCGAGGCGCGCGTCGCCGCGCGCCGCCTCTGCCGGATCATCGCGCAGGACCCGTTCGACCTGCCAGACCGGACCACGCCGGTTCCCGTCACCGTCAGCATCGGCGTGGCCATGGGCCAGCGATTGCTCGGCCCGAACGACACCACATGCGATCCGCTCTCCGATACGGTGCAGCGCCTGCTGAAACAGGCGGACCGGGCGCTTTACGGGGCCAAGGCCTGCGGGCGCAATCAGGTCACGATCAGCAAGCCCGCCGCCTGATCCTGGCCATGCCCGAGGTCAGTCCTGCGGCACGCCCCGGTCATCGCGGCGACCCGCGCGCCCCCGTGCAAGCCGGTCCTCCAAGCGGTCGGCAAAGGCCGCCCGGTCCGCCGGGGTCATCCCGTCGATGCGGTCCAGCAGCAGGGCCTGCCCTGTCTGCTGGCGCGCGATCCCGGCCTCGAACTGGCGCCCGACGATGGCGCGCACAAGGGCCGGATCATAGGGTTCGGCCCGCAACGCCTGCACCACCGCATCGAAATCGGCGCGGATCTCGGCGCGGCTGGGCCGGGCCTCGCCCCGCATCTGCCGCATCTCGCGCCAGATCGCGCGCCGGTCCTCGCGGCTCAGCGCACTGGTATAAGGCCCGCCGAACTGGTCCGACCGGGCAGAGCGCTGATCCTGCATGTCTCCGTGTCGCAGAACCGCCCCGATCGCCAGACCGGCCACAGTCAGGTTCAGCGCCAATGACGCAAAGAGCAGCGCCTTGATCCAGCCCCGCAGGGGGGCGCGGGAGGGCGGCGTCGGCGTTGCGGGATCGGTGGGAAATGTCATGTTCAGCCCTCGGTCAGGTCCATGGCGATGTTGAAGTCCAGTTCCGGCATCAGATCGACAAGATAGCCGTCGGCGGGTTGCCCCAGCAGCGCAGCCGTCAGATCGCCCAGCCCCGCCGGGGCCGCGATACCGATGGCCAGCCCCATCATGCCAGCGGTCGCTAGACCGCCCACGGCAGGCCAGCCGCCCAGCGCATCGCGCAACTGCGCCAGCAAACCGGGCCGGGTGGGGCGCCGCGTCGGCACAGGTGCTGCCTGCACCGCCAGCGCATCGGAAAGCACCCGCGCCAGCAGCGCGTCGGACGGCCTTGGTGCCGCGCGCCGGGCCGCGCCGAAGAAATCCTCCAGCGCGTCCGGGCCATCACCATCGCCCTGCGGGCCGTGTCCATGATCAGTCATCGTCATACCCCAATTCTGCGCGACGCCCCGACAGGGCCGCCGTCAGCGCGCGTTTGCCCCGGGCGATCAGACTTTCGACCGCCTCGGCGCTGATGTCCATGATCCCGGCAATCTCGGGATTGCCCAGACCCTCGATATGCCGCAGCACCACCGCCTGCCGCTGTCGCCCCGGCAAGTCCGCCAGTGCCGCCTGCAAGGCCGCCGCCCGCGCCGCATCCTGCAACCCGTCTGCGGCACTGGGCCGCTCGTCCTCGGGCTCAGGCACCGTATCCAGCGCCACCCCGCGCCGCTTGCGCAACCGGTCGGTCGCCAGGTTCGCGGTCACGCGGTACAGCCACGTGCTCACCTTCGCCTCGCCCCTGCGCCAGTCCGGCGCGATGCGCCACAGGCG
>Ga0209345_10005601_pt1 | contig 11600 bp, 9 predicted proteins | sample Cruoilmetagenom7_FD_187294 | JGI IMG/M metagenome (GOLD analysis project Ga0209345, IMG submission 187294) | Oil polluted marine microbial communities from Coal Oil Point, Santa Barbara, California, USA - Sample 7 (SPAdes) (version 2) | ecosystem: Environmental > Aquatic > Marine > Oil seeps ...
CGGTAGTGTTTTGGCTTCTTCAGGAAAATCACTCCAGGCAACTGTAGCAATCATTTGATCACCACCGCCTACGGCATAAACTACTTCCGTAAGGTGGGGAGCCAAGCTGATGACTCTTTGAGCGGGGCTCCGTAATTTTAGGTCTCGGCCAAGATCGTCTTTAACATGAATTTCTGCCGAGGCACTCGCCGGTAACAGCAGTAGCAATACAACCAACCATCGATAGTCTGACATATCAAACAATTACCAGTGGTGAGCCTCTATTGGGGTGCACCCCAATAGAGGCACTAACATTAAAAACTTTTTCAATTAAAGCGGTAGTGAGAACAACTTCAGGTGCACCCTGAGCAGCAATTTTGCCGCAATCAAGCATAACCAGTTGATCGGCACAGGCTGCCGCGAGGTTAAGGTCATGAATAACCATCACCACACTAACTCTTTGTTGAGCAAATTTTTTGACAATATTTAAGGTTAGCTGCTGATGAGCCAAATCAAAGGCTGATGTAGGTTCATCCAAAATCAGAACCCGGTCACCCCTCTCATCCGGCTCCCATATTTGAGCCAATACTCGGGCCAACTGGACCCGCTGCTTTTCTCCTCCCGACATTTGGGTATAGGGGCGCTTATCCAGATAACTGCCTCCCACAGATTCCAAAGCAGCATCGGCAATCTCTGTATCTTTTTCCAGACCAGTGGAATGGGGAATGCGCCCCATCATTACCACCTCTCTGGCTGTAAAAGGAAAGTTTAGAGGCGAACCCTGCGGTAAAACACCAAGTATTCGGGCAAGTTGCTTTGGCTGCCATTGGTCGAGTGGAATCCCATTAAATATGGCCTCACCAGATGAAGGCTTCATCTCGCCACACAATAATCGTAGCAGGCTTGTTTTACCCGCACCATTGGGTCCAATAATTGCGGTTACCACTCCCGATTTCAATTGCAGGTTAATATCCTGCAGCAAGGAAAAATCAGAGATAGATAATGATAGGTGTTGGGCTTCAAGCATCTATTAACCCACTATTTTTTGTCGCTGTTGCAACAGCAAAACTACAAAAAAAGGCGCCCCTAATAAGGCAGTAATTACACCTGTTGGTAATTCCGCGGGAGACATAAGCGTTCGAGCTAGAGTATCTGCTAATAGCAGTAAAGCAGCGCCAAGAATGGCAGAGCCTGGTATCAGATAACGATGGTCTGGCCCAATTAGTAACCGCACCAAATGAGGAACTATCAAACCAACAAAAGCTACAATACCCGATACAGCGACAGCAACTCCCACCCCTAAAGCAGTTAAAAGAATCAAACGCCGTTTAAGTTTCTCTACAGCCACTCCCAAATGACGTGCTTCAGACTCTCCCAGCAACATGGCGTTTAGTGCCTGCCCCTCTCTGGGCAATATCAATATTAAAGGTATTACTGCCAATGCCATCGCGGCTACACGTGACCAATCTGCTCCATCAAGGTTGCCCATTTGCCATAGGCTGATTCGTCGCAGCATTTCGTTGTCAGCAAAAAAACTAAACAGGCTGGTCACTGCCCCGGACAATGCAGTAATAGCAATACCCGCTAACAACATGGTAGCAACAGAAGTTCCAGACACGGAGGTCGCTAATCTGTATACAACACTGGTGGCAAGCAAGCCGCCAACAAAGGCTCCAATAGCAATAGCTGGCAGGCCTAAACCACCACCGATCAAACTAGCACCACCAAAAAATATGACACAGCTAGCGCCCACTGATGCACCACTAGACACCCCGATCAAAGAAGGGTCAGCTAATGGATTACGAAATAAACCCTGCATAACAGCCCCACAACTAGCGAGGCATGCACCTGCCAGTGCAGCCAATAAAACCCGGGGCAGACGAATCATTTGTAAAATACGATGATCCATATCCAGGTGGCCAAAAGCAAACAACCCAAATATTTTTGATGGTGAAATATCTGCAGCACCACTAAGCAACCCGTACAGCACGCTCGCCACTAACATTATGCAAGCTAATGAGATAAATTTGATGGGGGAATAGCGGTACAAGATATACGCTCTTAATGTTTTAGTTATTTCTGGTTAAACCATGGGTTAAGTAAACTATGCATCAAAAATCTACACCCCGACGCGCCATAATACCGTCTTTGTAGGCATGCTTAATTTCTTTGATTTCTGATACGGTATCTGCAAGCTCTTGTAACCCAGCCCCACCACCACGACCTGTAATCACCACACTTTGATTCGCTGGACGATTACGCACCGCATTCAGCACCATATTCTCATCTAGATATTTAAAGCTGAACATATAAGTGAGCTCATCCAAAACAACCAAGTGGAAGCTGTCGTCTTTCAGCATCTGTTCAGCGACAGACCAAGTTTTTTTAGCTGCTGCAATATCGGCTTCTCTATCCTGGGTATCCCAAGTAAAACCGGTACCCATTTGATAAAAATCCACCTGTGGGCATTTATCACGTAGATAAAGCTCTTCACCCGAGAGTTGCTGACCTTTTATAAACTGAACCACTCCCACTTTGTAGTCATAACCCAAGGCCCGAACAACCATGCCAAATGCCGAACTGGTTTTACCCTTTCCTTCACCAGTTAACAGAATCACAACACCCTGCTCGGTATCGGCAGATTTAATACCCGCGTCTACATTCTCTTTGAGCTTTTGCATTTTTTTTTGATGTTTATCTGTCATGAGCTTCCTCGGCTTAAGAGCTAATACCTGTTAACACTAATTTTTTACCTGCCACTTTGTAGCCACAGGAATATCTGCTGGCAATGGATGCACCTCAGGATGCAGCAGGTTGGCAAGAATTTCCAGACTATCAACCAAACGTGGTCCAGGACGACTGAAATAACAATTACCATCCACCATATAAACTTGATTATTTTTAGCGGCTGGCAATGCAGAGAACCCCGTGTGATCTACCAAAAAAGGCATATCCTGTGCCGTACGTTCCAGATCAAAACCACAGAGAGAAACCAGAATCACTTCCGGACTTGCTACGGTAAGATCTTCCCAGGGGCGAGAGCATGAAGGCTTGTCCCTGGAGCCAAAACAGGGGATCCCCCCAGCCATTTCGATTAGCTCTGGGTACCAATGCCCGCCATCAAACAACGGATCAAGCCACTCGAGAATAGCCACCTTTGGGCGCAAATGACCAACAATAGTTTCTGTACGCTCGACCACAGAAGCTACCCGCTGTTTTAAATGCTCAAAATAAGCCTGTGTTTCAACCTCACGATTAGCCGCCTTACCCACCACGGGGATAGTTTCCAACACATCACTTAAGCAGGTAGGCTCCAAGTTAATTAGCTGGGTATTTTCCGGCAACTCGCAGAGAACGGAAGTGACCTCATCTGCTGAAACGGCACAAACATCACACAGTGCCTGAGTAACAATCAAATCTGGTTCGAGAGCGCTCAACACCTCCATATCTAAACTATACAGAGCACTATCTGTTTCTAGCTGACCACGAACTAGGGCATCAATTTCATGACTAGGCAGCCCTTTGGGAATTCTTGAACTGGTAACAATGGGAAGGCCCTGAACACTTCCAGGGTAATCACACTCGTGGGTAATTCCCACTAACTGGTCACGCAGACCTATGCCACAAATAATTTCTGTGGCGCTGGGCAGTAAAGAAACAATTTTCACAGAGACTTACCTAACAAAGTGCACCTATCAGGTCGGTGTAAACAAACCCCTCCCGTTTAACTGTTTCACCCAAATTTACCGCCACTGGCTTATGAAACATGGGACCATTCCAAGCAAACGTATGAAACTCACCGTTCTCTCCGCAACGGTCCACAGCCTCTGGTAGCCTTGCCAGAAGTTCTCGATCAAAAGCATGCCCGGCTAGAGCCTCAGACATTTTTTTCGGGTCAAGGCAGGTAAGATATGCCTGCAATCCAGACTCTATCATGCTCTCAGCCAACTCATCAGTGGGAACACCCCATAGGGGAAACATCAGGCCCAACCCTGTGTCGGCCATTCGTTCTTCACGATACTGACGAATATCCTCTAGAAAGAGATCACCAAAAGCGACCGCATCTGGCGACAGATCTCGTTTGGCGTGGTCTATGGCTTCCGACATAAGACTTTCATATTGATCATTGCTGCAGGGCCAAGGCAAGGCGACTTCCATTAACGGCAGTCCGGCTGCCTCTGCCTGGGCGCGAACCAATTCCAACCTAACACCATGAATAGCTGAACGGTCAAACTCCCTATTGAAAGTCGTTAGCAAGCCAACCACCTCCACATCAGGATTTTGCTGTAACTGATACAGTGCCCAAGCGGAGTCCTTTCCACTACTCCAGGACAACAATACTCGGATTTTCTTACCTAAACTCTGATCATTCACAGCTATTAACCTATGTCAGCTGAAGAACCCGATGCTAGCGCTCTGTGTTATGGCGCAAAGTTGTAACGAACACCTACGACCGCACCAAAACCCAATGCTTGGAAACCATACACCTCTTCATAATCTTCATCGAGGATATTGTCCAGGCGCGAATAAAACGACAACTGCTGATTGATTTTATAGCTAGCGGTTAGATTCAATAATGTGTAGTCATCCAACTTAACCACCTGTGATGGCTGGGGCCAGGGTGGAAAGAACATATCATCCTGGGAGCCGTTATATTGAGCATTCAGGTTTACATTGAATTGACTAGTTGGAGACCAATTTAAACTGATGCTGCCGAGATGCTGAGGACGGCGCAATTCATCGACATCACGGTCAGCACCTGAAGCTGGTTGTGTAGCATCTGTATAGGTATAACTGGCCTTCAAACCCAAAGTCGAGGCAAGCTGGGCATCTACTGCTACCTCTACACCTTGTCGATCACTAGTGCCATTAACGTTTTCTGCCGTAAATGCAAAGGTCATAGGGTCAAATACAAAGCCATCAATTTCATTGCCTAACCTGGTATTAAAATAAGTCAGCCCAAGGGACAAGCTGCCATCAAATAATGTTTGATCAACACCAACTTCCCAGCTTTTGGATTCCTCCGGCTGCAAGTCAGGATTACCCTGGAAATTGGTATAAAACCCAAAACGTTCAGTAAAGGTAGGATTTTTTATGGCTGTTCCGTAAGTAGCACGAAACCGGGTATCGCCATTAGGAAGCGTATAGCTGACCTCAAATCGGCGAGTATTGGAATTTTGAAATTCGTCATTATCATCATGACGAACACTGGCTGCTAATGTCAGGTCATCCCAAAGAGTAATCCTGTATTCTAAAGCCAAACTGTCCGTTCTTCTTTTTCGATCCTGATTTGGATCACCCCAGGGCTGGGCTGTTCCACGCTGACTGAAGTCCTCTGTTTCATGTTCTGCTAAAAAGGATAATTGTTGGGTATTATCCGCCCAGTTCAGTGCGCTCAAGTAACTGTATTGTTTCTTTCGAATTGACTTATCACCGGTCAAGCTACCATCGGTAAACTCATCATTATTATGGCGACTAATAGATACGGCCAGTCGCTGCTGCCAGTGATCATCAAATAGCGATAAATCTGTCTGTAGCCGACCAAAACGCTGCCGAAACTCAGACTCTTTGTCGGCATCCTGGGGCAAGCCCGTCACAAAAGAATCAATCTCATCAAATTCATTCTCACCCTCGGTCTGACGACCGGTTAGGGCGAAAGACAGGTTCTCCAATGGTTGCCAGCCGGCATTCAGGTTTAAAGTGGTATTCCTGTAGCCATCATCTTCTCCCCCATGACGAGAGATATTTTCTCCATCTGCTGAAACATGAGAACCACTCAAATTAAGATGATAGGTAGTCCCACTACCGCCCAAGCTAAACCCAGAATGATTGGTGCCGTGATTCCCCGATTCAGAATAAGCGCTACCCTGTAAAGGCTTGCTTGCTTTTTGGGTCAAAATATTCACCACACCAGCGACGGCATCACTGCCCCACAAAGCACTTTGAGGTCCGCGAACAATTTCAATCCGCTCAATACCTGTTACAGGCAAATGAGCCCAGTTGAATTCATCGCCCTGTGATGGGTCATTAACCTCTACACCATCAATCATTACCAATACATGATTCGCTTCTGCCCCACGAACCCTTAGCTGGGTGGATGATCCAAGGACACCATTTCTATTAACCGCTAACCCTGGTACATCGCGCAATAAATCGCTAACCATGGTCGCATGAGAATGTTCTATATCTTTGGCAGAAATTACTGTTATAGCATTGGCCGACTGCTGCAGCTCGATAGGTTGAAACGACGCTGTCACAACAATTTCGTTCATATCCCGCTGGCTGTGTTCAGCTGGCTGTGCATAACTCAAAGAATAAGGTAAAACGGCCGCTGTCAAAGCAGAGGCAAGGGGAAAGTATTTCATCAATTCTTCTCCGGCGTTCATCCCCGAACGCATAGTGAATAAAAAATCCACGGAGAAACATCTGCGAAGAAAAGGCTACTGAAGAGTTAAAACTACTGAAGTAAAGCTTTCGAAGCACAACGTACAAAATAATGCTATCGAAGTGAAAACACTTAAGTAAAAACAGTAAAACTCAAAAGACCAAAAGCCAATACCAACACAACCGCACCCCGCGGTTCGTTTGCGTAGCTATAGGCCGGTCTCCGGACTCATGAGCGGTTTCCCTGCTAAATCGCCTTCCCATGTTGTGACGCCTGTTGTTTTAACTTTGGCATCGTACACAGTGGCTGTGTGATTTAGCGCTTGAGCCTGCTGTTTATATTATCCTCAGCAGTCTCACTCAATTACCGTTGCGGGGGCAGTATTGGAATCATTGACCTTGAATCAAGGTTCAGTTCACCAATTTCCCGTTTCACTCAATTCGCAGACATGCGACTTGAGAACCTATTGCATAAGCAAGGCGGAGCAATTTACGCTTACTCGGATTTAATGTCAAACAAGAGAAAATTCAAACGACCCCATTATGGACTAAAGAATGAAACTCTATATCTAACCTAATCCAACGCCTGAAGTGCCTCAGTGACTTTCCGTACAGGGATAACTTCCATACCTTTGATTGGATCGCGCGGAGCATTCCCAGCCGGTACGATCGCTCGTTTAAAACCATGCTTAGCTGCTTCACGAAGTCGCTCCTGACCATTTTGTACTGGACGAATTTCACCTGACAAACCTACCTCACCAAAGACCATTAAATCTCGAGGTAATGGACGATCACGAAAGCTAGAAATCACTGCGAGGATCAACGCCAAATCAGCGCTGGTCTCTAAAACTTTGACACCCCCAACCACATTTACAAACACATCCTGGTCACCCACCATAATCCCACCATGGCGGTGCAAAACGGCAAGAAGCATGGCTAGGCGATTATGCTCCAGGCCCACGGTGACACGTCGTGGATTACCCAAATGACTATCATCCACTAAGGCCTGAAGCTCTACTAATAAGGGTCTTGTACCTTCCCAGACCACCATAACCACACTACCAGAGGCGACTTCATCCCCACGCTGTAGGAAAATAGCCGAGGGATTAGCCACTTCGCGAAGCCCTCTGCCTGTCATGGCAAACACGCCCAATTCATTCACTGCACCAAAGCGGTTTTTATTGCTGCGAAGGGTACGAAAGTGACTATCGCTGGAGCCTTCCAACATCAGGGAACAATCGATCATATGTTCCAAAACTTTAGGCCCGGCAAGACTGCCATCTTTTGTCACATGCCCTACCAGCAACAGCACCGTATTAGTTTGTTTCGCATAACGAACCAACATAGCTGCACTTTCCCGTACCTGGGAGACACTACCAGGCGCTGAAGTCACATCCTCTAGGTGCATAACCTGAATAGAATCCACTACTAAAATCTTAGGTTGTAGTTGTTCAGCCGTAGCACAAATGACCTCAACAGAAGTTTCAGCCATAATTTGAAGTTGGTCTGCGGGCAACTCAAGGCGATTGGCTCGCATGGCAACTTGTTGGGGTGATTCCTCACCGGTGACATACAGAGCTGCTTGGTTTTCTGCCAACTTACATAGTATTTGCAGCAACAATGTACTTTTACCTGCGCCAGGCTCTCCACCCACCAAAACGCAGGAGCCAGGAACCAAACCACCACCCAATACCAGATCAAGCTCCGTGGTACCCGTGCTTATTCTAGGAATTTTATCGAGAGCTATGTCAGACAGCTTGCTAACAGCACCATCTGCCGCACCAGCAAACCCAGAACTTCTCCGTGAAGCAGACGATGTAACATAACCTAAGCGGACTTCAGTAAGAGTATTCCAAGCATTACACTCATTACATTGCCCTTGCCACTTGGTGTAATCAGCACCACAATCATTACAAACGTAGGCAGATGTTTTCTTTTTAACCACACTTCACTCCCAGGAATACCCCCCACAACTAAGCCGCAGTCTAGCATGTAGAATATCTATGAAAGGAACCAAATCAATCTAGAAATAACTTAAGTAACGGTTTAATGAAATTGCAGGGTGGCACGAATAAACGTTCGTGTTTCAAACACATTATTCTCATTGAACTCACGGTAATCACCACCGATGTTCTGACCAATTAATTCTACCTTTAGTTTAGATCCACTGAATATGAAGCTTTTTGCAATTCGTAGATCCACACGATCATAGGATTCCCTATCACCACCCCAGAAAATCCAGGCCATTTCGTCTAAATAATAATAGCCAACACTGCCTTTCCAATGGTTCCCAAAGTTATGAGACATCAGCAAGCTTGCCGTATGGCGTGGGGTAGCATCATTTTCGTGAAAGCAGCGAAAAGAAAGGTCCTGGCAATCTTGGTCTACCTCAGCAAAAGCATAAGTGGCCCAGAGTCTAGATTGATTAGTGAATTCCCAACTAACACCCGCTTCAGCACCCACTGTATCTGTGGCTCCACCGTTCTTATCTAGAATAGTACCCGGGTTAAAAAGAGAGACAATTTCAGGGTAAAAAGGATCTGCAACAAACTCTATCTCTCGTTCAAGCTCTTCTCTGAAAACTTTCACTTCAGTTAAAAGTCTTCTATTCAACCAATGCCCTACATACTCTATTTCATAACTACGTAAACGCTCAGGATCAAGTTTTCCTGAAGAAATTTGGATTTGCTCTAACACTGAGCCATCATTAAGACGAATAGCAACATCGTGTTGCTGCTCTGCCAAATAAGGTTGTCGCCAACTCTCAGCAACAGCTAATTTTAAAACATGCCCTTTAACCATTGTCAGATTGAATCCCAGCCTCGAAGAAAACTTCCCTTTAACAACATATTATCTTCGTAAGTTGTACCAACATTTAATAATATGTGCTCTGACAACCTATATTCTAGATTGCCGAAAGCCCGATAGGTTTCCATAGACTCGCTGTCATTTGTGCCTATAACAGAAATACCTTTGACTGTGTCTTTACGGTAGCCTAGCCCCCACACCGTGCGATGCTTATCACCCAGCATGCTCATCTTTTGAAATTCAAGATCTAAACGGTTTGAAGTGAAATCGAATACACTGCCTATTATTTGCTGGTCCTGCTGACCAGGAACTAATACGGGCACTTGGGCTGGAGGCACCTCTAAAATATCGGAAAGCAAGCCAGCACTATACTTATCCTCTTCTTCAGTAGCACTCAGGCCAAACTGAAAATACCATTCATTTCCAGGTGAAGCAGACTGCGTCAATCTAAAGTTTCCATATCGCTCGGTAGCCTTTTTATCAGCAACCGGGTCAATCGATATGCCTGTTCCACCACGTCCCCAAGGCCCTTCGGAATAACCAAGCTGAAAGTCTAAAGCGATATTAGAAGTATACTGGTAATGGCCTTTCAACCTGCCCGAGCGTGCTATCGACTCATCATCTACACCATCAAAACCATCGGTGTGAAAGTAGCCAGCCGATGCAACATAATCAAATCGTTCACCGACATGAGAATATTGTGTAGAAACAACGCCTATGTCGTCGCTACCCCTCGTCATACCAATGCGCCAACCGGGGTTAGCAAATGATTCACGAGTAACAATATTAATAGCACCAGCAAATGCACTAGATCCATAGGCAACACTAGCCGGGCCACGTACGACTTCTATACGATCAATATCATCAATAACAATTCCTAATCTATCCCAATCAACAATGCCAAATAATGATCCTACCGCTACCCTGCCATCAATTAGCACCTGCATCCTACGAGACAAACCGTCAGATTGGCCATGATATGTAACAGAGGAATGATGATCGCGCCAACTAAGCCCAACTTGAAAACCAGGGACTAAACGAAAAAGGTCAGGAATCTCTATAAAACCAGAAGCTTCAATCATTTCCCTGTCAATCACGGTCATAGCCACCGGCGTATCGACAACTGATTGAGGCAAACGCGTCGCCGACATCACCTTAGGAATATCTGTAAGGAAATCCTCTTCAGTTAGCCCAACACCGGCGCAGGCCAATTTTGAGACGAAACTAATCAACAGAATCAGAAAAACCTGCTTACACTTCTTAGGAGAGGATACTTTCTCAACAGAGGGGCTAGTCCATTGCGCTATTATTTTCATTCCATTTCTTATTATCACCTTGCCGAGCACATTCTAGCGAGCAAACCCCGAAATGGAAAACAACATCTCACCACCCCACCCAAACTTTACTCCCGAGTTCCCATAAACTTACGGAGGCATTTCTGATAAAGTAGATAACATGTCGTTGATCCCCGAAAAAATGCTATCTATATCACCTTCTTTGGCCGCAACCATTGGTCTTGAGGAGGCAGTACTGCTCCAAGCACTGAATGAACTGATGTGTTATGGAACCTCGGAGTCAAGTAAAGGCTACCAATGGCTTAACGTTGATGTGGAACAACTACAAAAGCTTATGCCTTTTTGGAGTATTACTGAGTTACAACGAATTAGCAGCAACTTGCGAGATAAGGGAGTTTTACTCATTGCATCTCCTCCCTTACAGGAAAGCAATGAGCTCCGCTTTGCATTCAATGAAAAAAGCCTTTGTGGCAAACAATCTCAGAACAAGCCGATAAATATTACACCAATACAAACTCAACCCAATTTGGGGCAAAAACAAGGGGCAAAAACCCTACCCTCCAGGTGGCTACCAGAAACAGAAACCTTACGTCAGCTAAACCAATACAATATCCCCGATCAATTCATCAGTGATCAGCTGCCAGAATTTATTACCTATTGGACTGAACGCAATGAACCACAATTTAGCTGGGGATCAAAATTTATCAAGCACGTACTTCGGTTATGGCGGAACAATCAAACCCAGGCCATGAAGCTCAGCCAACAAACAACCATGCAAGCCAATTGGGCACCCTCGGAAGATGCCACTCATATTCTCACCAAACAGGCTGGTATCAACAGTAATTTTATCGAAGATGCCATTCCAGAATTTGTACTGTACTGGGCAGAACGCGGTGATGCATCCAACACATGGAACAGCCGCTTTATCATGCATGTGAAACGACAATGGTCCAAATTCACCGCCACCATGGAACACAGCTCTGAACCCAGGCTAATACCACCTGGCTGGACGCCCAGTGAAGAACTATTTGAAGTGCTCGCTCTCGCCAACATCTCACGTGAGTTTGCCCAGCAGCTTACACCGCAGTTTATACTCTACTGGCGAGAAAGCGGGCAGGCCCACAACTCATGGAA
>Ga0209345_10005602_pt1 | contig 11600 bp, 9 predicted proteins | sample Cruoilmetagenom7_FD_187294 | JGI IMG/M metagenome (GOLD analysis project Ga0209345, IMG submission 187294) | Oil polluted marine microbial communities from Coal Oil Point, Santa Barbara, California, USA - Sample 7 (SPAdes) (version 2) | ecosystem: Environmental > Aquatic > Marine > Oil seeps ...
AGAGATGAGGGTTCTCAACCGGGAATGTGGGATTGTAGTGTTGAATTTATTAACGAGTCGGAGTTTCAAGTAAGGATAGAAAACGTTAAGGTGTCACAAAAAATTACTACGGGAACCGAAAATGTCGTATCTCAAGCCCCTAATCGATTACTTAATCCTGAACAATCGTGGGATTTTGATTTTCAAGTTGAATCTAAGGATGTTCCTGAATTAAGTTCCTCGATCGAATTTACACCGCTATTTGTGGTGCTTACTAGAGTTGTTGGTGAAATTAATAAGGAGTCCACCGTTTACCCCGTTTTAAGCGCTACTATAAATAAATCTATTAACCCTCCCGAGGTTGACGCCTACGCGAATACAGACATGGTAATAGAAAATACAATTGTTAATAATGGTACTTCAATTATAGGAGCAATTAACATAATTGATGATATTCCCCAAGATTTTGTACCACCATTAATAAATCAAGTAAAAGTTACGCTAGGAAATATAGATATTAGTTCTCGAACTGATTTTACTAAAAAACTTGAGCTTGCACCGAATGACCAAAGTCCAGACTCAAAACACCAAATTCTTATCGAACTTTTCAATCTATCTAACGAACTTATCCAAGACGCTAAATTGGTTGTCTCATACCCCCTTAAAGCAAGGAATCCAAGACCACCTACAGAAACGCTTTATAAAACTCCTGTAAAAATAGAAATAAATAGCCCAGTTGAAGGAAATTTATTTACTAATTCTCCAGATATAGAACCAGAGATTAAAGTGAAATACGTTAAGCGCAAACTGAAAACGCTTAAAAGCATAAAACCCGGAATGTCTGAAGGAGAATTCTCCATCAGCGTTAGAATTCAAAATAAAGGAAATGTAGAATTAGAAAATATTATTGTCAAGGATAAAATCCCTAAAGGTTTTGATTTAACTAATATTAACATCGATGATTATAAGGTAGTGAAAATTGGGGAAGAATCTGAATTACAAGTCAAGATTGCTGAATTGAAGGGAAATGACTCATTAAGTCTTAATTACGCTTGTTCTGGACAGGGTGATTATCCAAGATATGAGCCAGAGATCATTGTTCTAGGCCGTGAGGGTTCTGAATTACCTCAATCATCTGATAATCAAGGGGGAACTCCCACTCAAACTATTAAGGGTTCTATTACTTCAATAAGTACAGAGAAAAGTGCTCTTATTAACGATCTTTTTTCAAGTGTTTTTAAGAAAATAGATCAAACTATAACCGGAAATGTCTTAAGCGATTTTATGGAAAATATGAGGGACCAATTCCCACCAGGGCCAGTTTTACATCAATTTATGCAGTTTGCTAAAGATATCAAAACAGATAAATTAGTGATTGGTTCATTAAAAGACGAGGTATTAGCTAAGTTAAAGGAGTTTAAGGAAAAATATACTTAAAAAATCTTTTTATTATTCTTTTTTTTTATTTTTTTTTATTAAATATCATCATTAAATAACAATTTTATAGTAAGATTTCATTATTATAAAGTATATGAATTCGTGCGAGCGTTATTTAGCAGTTTACGACGATAATGAGCGGAAAAAGCTAGATCGAGTTCCTACACACGTTCAATATATTATGGAAGAATTTATTATCCAAAATAAAGAGAAAATATTAAGTAAATATAGCGGAAAATTATTCAATAATCTTTATTTCGATATTCCTTTAATTTTAGGTTTTGATTCTATTTTTGCACCCTTTCCCTTAAGCTTTAAAGTTAAAAGCATTAAGGTTGATGATGGAACGGGAAAAAAAGTAAGAATTAGGGAAAATGGGCAATCAATCAAACGGAATACCTCCTACTACGAGGGGGGATATATTAAAAATCTTGAAGTTTTAAATGAACTTATAACTAATTTAAAAAAAATAGACAATAATGAAATAATTAAAAAGAGTATAAATTTTTACGATAAAATATCTCCTTACATCTTTCCTGTTCTAATAGTTGATGGTATTTTTGATCGTGTTTGGAGAAGTATGGGAATGGTTTCATTTAGTCGAAATTTTAAAAAAAATACAAAATTATTTCGAGAATTAATTAAATTCTATGCTAATTTAGTTCAAATTAATATTGAAGGATTGATAAACGCAACGGGAGGGAAAGGAAAGATTCTCAATATTTTGGATGATGTTGCTTATAAAGAGCACCCAATGATTTCACCTGAACGTTGGGAAAAAGACTTTTTGCCCTATTATAAAGAACTTACTTCAATAATTTCCGATGCAGGTATGATTCCTCAAATACATACTGATGGAGATGTGACAGAATTAATTTCATCTTTTAAGAAGGCGGGATTCCAAGGATTACAAGGGTTTGAAGGAGGTTGTGACCCTTATAATATAAATGAACACCATGCAGACTTTGTAATAGTCGGTTTTGGGGATGTGTCCTATACGCTTCCATATGGGACTCAAGATCAAATTGAATCTCACGTAAAAGAATTAATGAATATATTTAAAGATAATAGGCATTTCATTATTGGTCCTAGTACGGTTATTTTTAAAGAGATTCCTTTAGAAAATGTAATTTGGTTCATTAATGCAGCAAAAACATACGGAAAATATTAACTTTTAATGAGAATAAGTTTTAAGTGTGTTCTATCGTTTTTGGAATTTATTCATCTCTTTCTTTATTCTGGTTTGTACGTAATTGACTTCAAGTTGATATTTATCAATTATTTTAATTTTTTTATCTAATGTTAAAGAATCAGTTTTCCTTTTTTCAATTTCTTTTCTAATAAAGTTATTATATGTTTTTATTTGTTCTAAAGAATTAATTATATTTTCTAAATATTCTAGATTTTCTTTATTATTTGCCGAATTGATTGTTTGGTCCTTATGTTGTAGAAAAGCTAAAAAGATATTCTCAGGTTTAATTTCGTAAGATTGACTTTTTGAATAAGGTTCTAGCCTTACTTCATCCAATATATTAGATTCATAATTAACGGATATATTTTTCATAATAGAGATGTCACTAAATTTATCTGCTATTGATTGGTTGATTGTTACTTCCAATTCTTCAAAATCAGTATCCAATTTTAATTCGTCTAATTCAACTTGAGTCGTTAGTGGTGTAAACCTTACTTGTAAATGCTTCTTTCCATAAAATTTTTCATCATAACGAATTATTTGGGTGTATGTTTGAATCAAATCTTCGCCAATTGGAGCGAACAAAACGCCTTCGTTCGGATCGAGTTGTTGTAATAATGTAGATATTCGATCTTCTTTTATAGCACCAGTTACAAGTATTTTTTGCCAAGGATATCGTTCACTAAATCCTAATAATGGATTTCTTACGATAACTTCAATTTTCTCAAGAAGATTAGCTTTTCTTAAATTATCTAAAGTAACTTTTGCTATCTTTGAATTTGCTTCTATTATTACAATTCTACCATTTGGAGCTAATTTATTAGCTAATGCGGCGATATACCCGCTCTTTGCTCCTAAAATAAGTAAATCGTCATTCTCATTCAAGATTAATTCTTGTAACATGATCGAAATCATATGGGGGGCAGAGATCGTTCTGAGTGTTTCTGGTCGCTCTTTATTGAAGTAAAATAGAACTGGGGCATCATTGTAAATTCTTACTTGATTCTGTATTTCTTTTGGTATAAATTCTTTTAGAGGAACATCTAAAAATGCCTTAAATAGCCTAATATCTCTCAAATAGCCATTAAAATACAGCGTAAATAACAACTGTATTTTTAAACGAAATAATTTACGATTTTCCATTTTGACTACTAATATTGATAAATATTATAGTTATTATATCTATTTATATTAAAATATTATAATCTACTTATTATATCAAATCTGTTGGGATATTTAAGTTATGTTTGTTTTAGAAGCGTCAAATTTTAAGGAAGCCAGGATAACTATATTTCTGATTTCTATAAATGTACTATTATACTTTTTTTTCTCTTTAGCTTTCGAAGATTTATTTTATCAATTGGTACAAATTAATAGCAATATCTTTGTCGAACTTGAAATTTGGCGCCTTTTTACTTCAATGTTTTTACACGGTGACTTAATGCACCTTTTCTCTAACATGATCGCACTCTTGCTTTTTGGAACTTATATTGAGCTCAATTTTTCTAAATTCGAATTCTTATTGATATACTTCATTTCAGGATTAATTGGAAATATATTATCATTATTTTTGTTACCTTTTAATGCAATAAGCCTAGGCGCATCTGGGGCAATTTTCGGATTGATTGGAGCAACCTTATCGATACTAATCGTGGAAAGGGACACCCCCCTCATAATTTTAGGACTATTTTATATATTTTATTTCGTATTTTCCTCGTTTTCGTCCGGAATAAACTATTTTGCTCATATTTTTGGCTTATTAGGAGGTTTTTCAACTAGTTTTGCTTTTAAGAGGAAGAAAAAACCATTTGAAACTTATTAAAATCATTTTCATTATTATTATCAGAAAATGAAAAAAAAAAATGATTAATTTTAGCTAGTCTTCATAGAATTAGCTACTATCCTTTTTTTTATATATTATGATTCATATTATCATTATCGCTGCTGTAAATATTAATTTCTCCCAAGAAGAGGCTATTAATAAAATATTAGAAGTCGAGAAATGAAAAAAGCGGATTTTTAAGTTCTAATATCCAATTTATTAAAAAAAAATATAGTTATTAGAAATATAATTACTGGAGCGGAAATTAATCCAATTAAGTAACTAACTTCTTCTATTCCTAAAATAATCGTACCAGTAAGGAGATAATTGGAGATTACCTCGGTCATCATATTTACAAAATAGTAATATGTAATATTTTCTAAATCGAAAATTCCAAAGAATTGTTCTACAAAGAAAAAATATAGAATGGGGATGAGTATTGAAATAATTACGTTACGCGTTAACGCTGACAACATAAACGATATCGAGAAACTCAAGAGAAAAGTTAAAAATACTATGAGGAATCCTAAAAGCAAAACTTCTAAAGAAACAATTAAACCCGTGCTTATTGATAAACCTACCACTACTATAACGAAAGACAAGAGTTCTAACGCGGTAGAATATAGAATTATCGCTATAACTTTTGATAATAAAATCCTTTTACGCGAGGGTGGCGTAGAATACAGCATCATAGCAAATTTATTTGAAAATTCCCCTGATACGATATCGCTAAATATTATTACATACATCAACCGAAAAAGTAAAATGGAAAAACCAACAAAACCATTGAAAAACAAATAATCGATATTATTTTGAGTGATTGTTGGGTATCTACTTGGATTGCTTATCATAAAACTTAACTTATGATAGACAGTAAAAACGGGAAAGATTATCATTATTACACAAAAAATAGTTTTCCAACTTTTCAATATTTTTTTAAAAAAGAATTTAGTCAAAATAATTTGGTACTTGATGAACTCATTTTGCGTAACATTCTTTAACACAATTTAACCCTCCATAGTAAATCTATATATCTTTTGTAACGCTCCCGTTAGTGGTCTCATTTCAAAGTTATTAAAGTTTTCCAAGTAGCTTTTTAATTCTTTTGGAAATTTGGTTTTGACAATTAAACTATCTCTTAAGACTGTTGGTCGTTCAAGGAACCACTCTTTTTTATCGGAATAAATTTCGTTAATTTTTGTAATTACATAGTTTGATTGAAATTTGTTGGAAAAGATTTCGTATTCGTTGTACTTTAAGTTTTTCATGAGCGAGTAAATCGAATCAGAGATTTTTACTACGCCGTTATCTATGATTGTTACTGTGTCTGCTAATTTTTCTATATCTGAGGTAATATGGCTAGATATAAGTATGGTAAGACCTTGTTTTTGTTTTACATTTATTTTGTTAATAAAATCCTCTCTTCCAAGCGGATCGATATTAGAGAAAGGTTCGTCTAATACAACAACTTCAGGATTTCCTGCAAATGCTAGCGCGATACCCAATCGTTGACGCATACCTTGAGAATAAGATTTCGTTTTTTTATCCCAATATTCTTTTTTTAATCCACACCATTTTAAATTAGAATCGATTTGTTCGGTCGTTTGTTTTTGCTTAGTTCTTAGTTCTAAAATAAATGTTACTAATTCTCTTCCGGTCTTACTAGGATAAAAACCTACGTTTTCTGGTAAAAATCCTACTTTTTGGCGTACTAGTTTCGATTGATTTTTAATATTTTTCCCTAGAATCGTTATTTCTCCTTTTAAAGGTTTTATAAGTCCTAAAATCATTAAAAGCGTGGTCGTTTTTCCAGCACCGTTTGGACCTAAAAAGGCGAAACATGACTTTTTGATCTCAAGTGAGATATTGTTTACAACGGTTTTCTTCCCATATTTTTTCGATAATCCTTTAAGAGTAATAATTGACATTAAAAGCGAAGAACTTGAATCTCATTAATAATAGTATTATGATGTTATAAACAAGATTATTATTAAATATATTTAAATTTCAGTTTAAATCTGGACTGATCAAGACATAAAAACCATGAACACCTGGTTCAATCACTCATCATTTATTTGATTGAGTTTTCTTTTTTTTGTTTCTCCTAGCTATTTCCATCGAAAAATCTTTAGGACAAATGTCATTTAAAGGGCAAATCTCGCATTTTGGACGAATTGGCAGGCAAATTTCTTGTCCAAACCGCACAAATAATCGATTCACTCTAATCCATTGATCTCGAGGAATAATTCTCTTTAATTCTTCTTCGGTTTGCTCTGGTTTAGTTGTTTTTATCCAACCTAATCTATTAGGGATTCTATGAACATGAACATCCACTGGTATTGCTGGAATTTTAAAAGCGTATACTAATACACAATTAGCTGTTTTAGCGCCCACTCCAGGTAGAGAAACCAACTCTTCAAAATCTTTTGGGACAATTCCTTGATAATCTTCTTTTATTATTCGAGAAACTTCTTTAATGCGAGCCGCTTTAACCTTATAAAAGCCTGATTTATGAACTAACGACTCTAAATCTTCTACGCTCGCTTCTGCGATTTCTTTTGGGGTTTTATATTTTGTAAATAAATTATTTGTAACTTCTCTAGTATTTGAATCTCGAGATCTCGCAGATAGTATTGTAGATATTAAGATTTTAAATGGGTCTTGTTTTTTTCTAGCTAGCTCGTCAAGGTGAGCTTCTCCTTCTAAGGCTTGTTCAATTTGATCTAAAATTTTGATATGGTTCATATTTTAACCGAGTCAGTCCATTTTTTCGAAAACATAAAGCTTTCTTTTTATTATTTGATTCTTTTTGGCATCTATTATAGCTCTAACTTGTCCTTTCTTAAATTGAAGCTTTCGGTTAGATTTATTTACGATTCTGTTTAGATCTAACATCGGTACTAGTTTAAAGTTGTGCTTCCTAGCTATTTCTTCAATTTTTAATTGAACTTCGCCTCCATCAACTGTATTGAAGATCGGTAATACGATACATATTCTACGTTTAGGTTTTAAAACTTTATAACCTTCTCTAAAAGTAGCTTCATAGATCGAGTTTAGTTTGGAATCAATAAGCTCTTTGGCTTCTGTGTAATAAGGTTTTTGCTTGTAAAAAGGGCCTAATTCGGGTTCCGTACAAATCCCATCAAAATATTCCTTGCTAAAAGAAGATGACAATTTCTTAACATCTGCTTTTTTAACCCTCTCATTTAACAAAAGTGGAATTGGTTCCTCAAGCTCTTTTAAAAGCCAATTTAAATTACGCAAAGTATTCTTAACTTTGGTTTTATCAATGTCAGAACCATAAATTTGAAAATCCTCTATTAATGCAAATAAAAGAACAGTACCATTTCCCACAAATGGATCAAGAATTACATTTTTTTCTCTTTCTTCAAATAAATTTAAAAAATTTAACATAATAATAGCCAATTTTGGCGAAATACTGCTTTTAAACTCCTTAAATGGCCTTTCTTCGTCAATTTTTTTTTTAAAATTCGGATCGTCAGCAGTAAAAGTACGCGCGATATATACTCCTTCCTCTGTAAAACCAAATATTATTTCTGCGCGATCTTTATTGAATAAGCCATATTTTATCAAGTGATGGGGGAAAATTGGATTTAAATTACCCGCTTTAATATTTTCTTCGGGGTACTTATAATATAACGCTTTTTTAGCACCGTTCTCTTTTAATAAGCTCATAATGGACTTATTTAGAAAAGGTAAAAAATGCTTTACCAACACATCAGAATAATAAACATCATCAAAAAGATTTGGATAGATGGATACTGCGTAAAATATACTTTCATTTTTTATTCTTGGGAATATTTTATCAAGCGTGGAGTTTATAACCTTCAAAATTCCCTTTCTAGTAAAGTCAATCTTTTTGAATTTCTCAACTGTTTTCGGAAAGGCGTCGTAGATAGTTTGTATATCGATAAAATCATAAATCTCAGCAATTTTTTGAATCCCTCCTAAAATGTATTGAAGTTTCATTAATTCGTTTACGTAATATTTATCCTTTTGCAGCGATTCAAACTCAACTATCGCGAGGTTTGCCGAATAATCGGTTATTCGTCCTTTAAATTGCGAATTTTTTAATACATTATCCAGTTCTGCCAAAGACAGTCTCCAGTTAAAACCTAGAACAAATAAAAACTTATTCATATCTGCTAATTAAAAAAGCACCATGTTTTTTTTATTCTTCTAAATTCCTAAAAAAGGCCTAAGCTTTCACAAACTTTTCACAAAAATGTCCTATGAAAATCTTCGTTAAAATCGCCGACGAATCCGCCTTGGTCGAGAATTGCCTCATTCTTATAATAAAAGTCGCGATATCCTTGAGAGCATAATGTACAGTACCATCCCCTCAAGGGGGCGTTGTAAACCATGTCTCTACCGGTTTGATTGCAGCCGGGGCACTCGCAAATCGAAGCCTCTAACGCCCTAAATAAATTGCTGCGCATATTTTCAATTCTAATACGTTCCGTTTGAGATTTGTTCTTTTCTCGCTTCTTGTTACCTAAACGACTCCATTCTTGCATGATAGCCATTCTAATGAGTATTCTTAAGTTGAATGCGATATTTTTGATTTGCTCGTTTTTGTATGCGATAATTTTTTTATTTTTCATAAATTTCACATGATTATATTAGTATTTATTTGTTATCTCTTAACAGATTTACAAAATAATATTAGAAAAGTTAGTATTTTAGCTAGTATTCGGGGTACCAAAATCCAGCATCAAAGTTCATCCACATAGCAAAATCCCCGAGCCATGGATGAGGTACGACGAGCGAGTAAAAACCATCTGCATCTGCAATCTCTATACTTGTACCGTGAGGGAAGTTTAAATAGAAGCGTTCGTATACTGTGTCGTAATTGTCTTTGAGAAATTGATCGAATTCTTCGGTCCTCAACTTATTCTTTCTCTCATTAAATTCATTAAGCATTCCATCAAAATTACCGCTAAAGAACCACCCTTGATTTTTCTTTTTTCCACCTATTCCGTCAGGACCGTTGAGCACCCATTCGTTTCCTTTGAAAATATTTATCACATCGCTCTTAGTAATTGGACCTTCCATCTCCATCATTTTATCAAACCCGTTAAGGATTACGAGTATCTTAGCTTCGGAATACGATTCGTATTTTCTATGATTGTTCTTATCGGTAAGAATGAGGTCTTGAACAAAATTCGAAAGTTTCCTGAAGAAGTCGTTTCTAAAATGGTGTCGGGCGAATCCCTTTGAGCCTTTCTCAAATATGCTTTTGTCTAAAGTTTTGAAGCTTAATATATCAAAACCGAGGTTTCTTTTCAACAATTTCATTATATGATATCCTTTTACATATTCTTCCCCCCAATTTTTAGGGCGATCTATGCCAAATTCTTTCATGTATCTTCGAATCGTATTCTTCGCGTCTTCGTAGTATTTTTGGCGCTGATCCAAGTCCAACCGAGCCATGAAATCATACTTGGGGTTATTTCGGGAAATTGTTCCTGTATCCTTCTTAATAAATTCTTCTAACACAGAAACCATCTTTCTAAAAGTCTTTAAAGAGAAATGTTTACCTTCTGATGCTTGGGGGAACCTTGATATTCCAGTCTTCCTAGCTAATCCCCTCAAGGATATCTTTGAATTACCCGTAAAAGCGGTAACTGCGCGATAGTATTCTTGAATCACTTTATGCTCTTTCTCGTAACCTTCTATTACATATCGCGTTAGATAATTTATCTCTTCTGTAAAACTAATATCATATGCATTTTGATATTCGGAAAGACTATCGTAGGTTATAAATCTATCTATTTTTTTGGTAATTTCTTCTTTTAGCAAATCTAAGGAAGTCTGATCGATGGAACCTTCGGCCTTAAAATCGGAGGTGGTCCATAGTGACACTCTCAATTTAATATGCTGTAAGATATATAAATAAGGTTGACCATAAATTTCTTCACTATTATGATAGAAAAATCTATAGCTTAAATCCTTACGATTACCGAAAAGTAAATCTGACAGCGAACCAATTGAATAGCATTGCTGTAGGATCGGTGTAAACTTGGAATTGATTAAATCGCTAATAAGCGCTTTCCTATAACTGACTTTGTAATCGCTTAGCAAATCTATTCCGCCGTGATACGACAAGATCGAAGCTTTAAAATCGTCTACCAAATAAAGTATTCTATCCAATTGTGTTGACGAAATATATGGTCCCAAATTATCGACAATAGAAACTCTTAAACTTGCAACTTTTTCTAACGAAGGTGGTTCTTTTTTATCTTTAAACATATTATATAATCCCATCATACCAGCATTATCCAACACATCAAAATCTAATGATGATAAGGTTCCCCTAAAATTAGGTATGGTTGTTGAATCTACGATGATAGCATAAATTTTATAGACCATTAATCTTGCCTCTCCGTAAAATTTATTCTTGGACATATCTCCTTGGATAAAGGTTATGAAATCGAAATCTTGTTGGAGTTCATTCATGACGTCATGGGCATATTTTATATAAGATATGCTCTTAGGCAAACTTGAGGAAATTAAATTCTCGAGAGATACATAAATTCCATATAAAACATCTTCGGGCAGACCAAATGATACCCCACTTTTAATTCTTGTTATTCGACCCCATAGATAATCTTTAGACTCACCAATTGCTACAGTAAATTCTTGTACAGATTTTATAAGATTTGTATCAGGATCTGTATTAATTATACCATTTCGATACAATGTTTTTGCGATTTTTGAGAGAAATATCTTGTAGAAAGGTGCAACACCTGACGGCTTACCGTTTGGCTTTAAAACATTTTTAAAATAATCTCTTGAGAAGAGCCCGCTATAAATGTTTTTATAAGAACCTTGGGCCGATTTCATTATATCAATAATAAAGTCGAGAGCGCTTTCCTCAAAATTATTTAATATTTCATCGTTATTTATTTTTTCGCTAATATATCTAAGTATATGATAAGCTTTCGCGTTGTAAATACCTTCAATATCAGATATTGCTTTTCCTGTGTGAATTGCTTCGTAATATTTTGTTAAAGTTTCCGCGATTTTGGCAAACTCTCTAGAATTATACTTAGTTTTAATGGTTTCTAAAGTTTGCTTAAGGTCGCCTTGAGCAGTAATTCCTCCGCTGAGAGCAATAACTTTCTCTTGAGATTTTCTGATAAGTAT
>Ga0209345_10005603_pt1 | contig 11599 bp, 23 predicted proteins | sample Cruoilmetagenom7_FD_187294 | JGI IMG/M metagenome (GOLD analysis project Ga0209345, IMG submission 187294) | Oil polluted marine microbial communities from Coal Oil Point, Santa Barbara, California, USA - Sample 7 (SPAdes) (version 2) | ecosystem: Environmental > Aquatic > Marine > Oil seeps ...
GATCTATTATTTATCCTTTATTTTTATATACTTTCCATACTATTACATAAAATTAAAATTAAGTCAAGGATTATTTTGATTTATTTTAATATTCGCTTGTTAGGAGAATAACCCCATTGTCACAATACAGTTTAATAGAATCAAGAGGAAAGTCTGTATAAGGTATCTTTTGAGTAATAGCAATATCATTAGTATCTCTTTCGCATTTTACAACAGCTTCCCCATTTTTAACTGTTAGAGTCCATATTTGAAAATATTTAAGCATTTCATCTTTATTACATTTGTTTTGATAGCTGGCAATAATATCCATAAGCCAATAACACTGTGCTTTTTCACATAGATATTTAACTCCATCAGTCAATTTAAGATTAGAGAGAATCGAAAATTTATGATATGCTTCTGTACCTGTAAAATATGGAAGGTTTGATTCTATTGATTGTTTGAGATTTTCTTTTTTATTCTCTGGAGTTGTAGTTGTTTCTTCAATTCTGTTTTCGATAGCGTTTTCAATTGTTTTCATAATGTCTTCCTTTATTGTTTAATTGTTAAAGATAGATTAGCATAGAATGAGTTAGATGTCAAGGGGAAATAAGAGAATTTTCTTCATTTTTCAACATTTCTTTTAATTTGTCCAACGCTAATCCATATAATTCTCCACTATCTTTTTGTATCTTTTCTATTGAATCACTATTGGTTATACGAGGAAGAATAATAATAGTTGCCATTTCTTTTGTTGTTGGAGTTAATATCGCAATAAATAAATTGATAATTATAATTATAATACTTATTATCAATAATTTTTTACCAATATCTTGATTAGATGAATAATTATCAGTATATATAACAAGTCCTATAACTATACCTATTATTCCCGCAATCATCAATATACCAGATATTATTTGAATATTATCCAGTCTTGTAATTAGATATAACATTGTTGATGTGATTTCCATTTTATTCTCCTTTATTGTTTAATTGTTAAAGATAAATTAGCATAAATTTAATGATATGTCAAGAATTATTTTCTATTTCTTTTACGAGCCTTCTTTTGAACTTTACGTTTATTCTCCTTTATTATTTAATTGTTAAAGATAGATTAGCATAGAATTAAATATAAGTCAAGGGTTATTTTCTATTTCTTTTTCGGGCTTGTTTTTGAGCTTTGCGCTTATTCTTTTTGGTCTTGCTCACAAATGTTCCTGTTGCCATTGCGTATTTTCTTTCTCTATTCGTTTCCCCCCAATGTCCCATTAAAGATTTAGTCCATTCAAACATAATTATTTCCTTTATTAATTTCTTTCTTTATTGTTAAGAAAGCCTATCATAATTAAACGGTATTGTCAACAATTATTTTCCACTTTAAATTCTTTTTCTTTTTCAAATATTTGTTCAAATGAATCAGCTATTGTTTTCGTAGTAAGATGCTGTATTCTATCATGTACCGAAACATATTTATCTAACATTTTTTTATGGTTCTTATATATTTTTATAAATATCTTAATAAGCATATCATCAAATGTTATAGAATTAAATGAAGGTAATATTCTACTAGCCATAAAACTCATTCCAACACTATGTTCTACGTGCTGTAATGGATGTAAATGTACGGTTTCATAAATCCCTACAGAGCCAATTAATTCCCCACAATCATTTTCATTCTTATAGTCATACCATAACGAACCTTTTTCTATAGTTCCATGAATACTAAATCGTTTTTTAAGTAAATTCTGAATAAATTTGTCACCTATCTCTTGAACAAGGTCTGTATATTCATCATAGGCTTTTCCAAGAGTACCCATATTTGCAACTTCATATTTAGTTAATATAAGTCCATAAGATTGATCGGCAAATAATGATTGATTACACCATCCTTTAATCATCCCCATAGCAACATTATATCCATACTGATCATATACAATCTTGATTTCTTCTGCTTTATATGGGTTAGAAAGAGGCTGTATAGTCTTTTGTTCCCACTTATCAACCTTAACCCATCCTTGACCATGTATAAAAATTTTTCCTTTATCCATATAAGACAAATCAATAGGATGCCATTTTTTATCTTTTTTAGAATAAGCAATAGTAACGGCTTCAGGCATTGGATCTAATTGAAATGCTTGACTCATTTTTTTCTTGGGGTTTCTCATAATATATTCCTTTATTGTTAGGAAGAGAATAACAGAAAATAAGTGGAAAGTCAAGGGAAAATTACATATTATATTATGTATGTTATGTACATTCAGTGGGTAGATAATTTTTTTTCTTCAAATTAGTTTCAGTCAATTTTCTTAAATGGTTTTTCATAGCTTCAGATTCTTCTGACCATGTTTTCCATTTACTAAAGTCTTCTTGTAAAGTATCTTTAGTTTGTTTAACATTATGAACAAGCATTGCAGTTAATTCAATTAATTGCTTATTGTATTTGTCAAGGGTTATTTTCTTTTTAGAAAAATTATCTTTTAATACTTTAATTATTACATTATCAATAATATTCTTTCTGCATATTTGAATATTATCTTTCATAATGTCAACTGCATATGTATTATGAATAGCTTTATGTAGAGGTACTTTATTTTTTAATCTTTTGATGATAGATAGTTTGACAAATATACCATCCCCGCAAGAAGGTTCCAACAGAGTCTTTTCAGGGTCTTTCCAGAATTCATCAGGTATTTTATCAATCATTTCTTGCGCTAATTTAGCAGGTGTAAATACTTCTGCTGTTTGTTTGCGCCTGTCTTTTCTTTTATTTTCTATTGTTTTAGTTTTCATATTAAGACCGTATCATTAGGAGGGTATGTTGTCAAGAGAGAATGTGAGGTTTATATGAATTCTTTCCAGAAGTCTTTGCGGAATGTTGAAATTACATGTTTATTAAAAATAGTGCTTGTAAAATGACATGATTCCATTAAATCAGAAAACCCATTACTTTTTTGATTTTCAAATACTTGTTGAACAATTTTTAAATATTCAACATCTCCTATTATTCCTGTACAAAATTCAGACATTCCATATTTACCTGTTTCATCTACAACAAACCCTATTGGTCTAGAAGGATTAAAAATAAATTTTGATATTCCAAAATGACCATTTGTATTAGTAGAGGAATACCATATTGTTGGATTTTTAACAGGAGTTGAGTAAATTACAGGATAAATAAATTTATGATGTTTTTCATTCGACATATGAATTCTTTGATGATGATATGAAGAATTAGCAATAAGATTTACTGTTTCTTCTCCTTCTTTAGCGATAAAAGAAAAATTCTTGTCTAGTAAAGAATTAGGTATAAAAGGAATATTACATAAATTAATATTTGAAATTATACCATCTTGCCCTTTTATAATTGTCTTACCTTGACATGATTTGTTTTGCAATATATACCAATCATAACGAGTAGTTGCTCCAAAAGTTTTAACTCCATCTTGTTCATTATGAATTTCTAGATAATGAATCTTTTTAGATTTTATAATTTCAAATAATTTACTAGTAGGTTTTCTCCAACTAGAAGGATGTACAAAGCAAACATAACCATTTTCTTTTACTACCGATAATGCTTGCGTTACAAATCCGCCCCAGATAGATTGAGTCTTTTTATTATTTTCGTTACTTTTAGTTTGGTAAGGCGGATTTCCTAGGGCGCAATCAAATTTCATATCCCATTCTCCTGTTAAGAATTCATTAGTTGACATTAATTCAGTTTGTAAACCTTTATACCTTCCTGACCGAGCAAACTTTATTTTTTCTTTACAATCAGTTACAAATAAAATCCACTCTAACGGAACTCCAAAATCGTAACACAAAACTTCCGCGAATTCAAGGTTAAAAATTAGAAATGTTTTACCCTTTATATTTCCAGAATAATCTTCTAATTTCCTTATTATATCATAACATAATTCATAAGGAGTAAAGACATTCTGAAGATTAATAGAGTCTTCAGGAATTTTTCTTTTGCAAAATTGAGGATATACTTTTCTCCATGCTTCTTTTTCCTCTTTTGCTTTTATTATTTCATCCATTATTTAGTCCTTTTCTTTATTGTTAAGAAAGGATAACAAAATATTAGAAAGAAATCAAGGCTTAATCCTTCATTATTTCATCTATTTCATTCCATATTTTATTAACTTTAGCGTCTATTTTATGATCTCTAATAATTTGTTCAATAGCTGATACTTTCTCGAATTCATGTTCAAAGAAATCTACCCCTGATTTTTTCTGCCTTTTATTCTTTGTTATATCATTTACAGTATCAATAATCAGTTCATCATCTGTACCCCTAACATTGTCAATAACTGTATGCTGTTGAGGAATATATCCGAATTCATTTCTTAACCTGTCAATAATAAACCTAAAACGACTCTCTAATCCTTCAGAATCAACCATATATGAAGGAATAATAACCCAACAATAAGGTTTAATCCATTGACTTTTATCCTTTACTGTGATTTCTTCTGCATAAAATTTCTTTCTATCAGTAGGATGTAAACGAGTACTTCTTCCAATATTCTGAATTAATTTTGATTCTTCACAGTTTCTAAACGGCATAACCCCTGTAATTCCAGGAACATCAATTCCCTCTCCTATCATATCAACATGGAAAACCAAAGCCTTATCATTACTTTTAAGCCCTTTCAATGTCTTTAACAAATGATGTTTTTTCATATTTGTAACAGGGGGATTATATATTTCTCCATCATTACATATTCCAAAATCAGAAGATAATGCAAATAAATGAATATTAGGATAATTAGCTTTGAATTGTTCTATAACTTCAGGTTTAAGCATTTCTTTTAAATCCATTTGACCCCTACATACGACTAATACTTTTGCTCCTATATCGCCTGCTGAATATGATACTTCTCTAATCTTTTTTTCATGAGCATTAAAAGCTTCAATTATGGATTCAAACATCTTTTTATAATCTGTATCTATTCTGTTATTATTAGAAGATCTAACAACATGTAAATAAGGAGGTAACATTTCTCCTGCATTAATTAATTCTTTTGCCGATTTTGTATAAATTAAATTATCAAATATTTCAGGATTATTCATTCCATATCCATTATCTGAATCAGTTATTTTTTCTGTAGCTGTAAAGAATAGATTTCCACCTGATTCTAATTCTGCTGCTTTATGGAAATTATTTGAAACCAGATTATGAGCTTCATCATTTATTGTTAAGGTAGGAATAATTTTACTCTTTGCAAATTTTTCTGAAGAATGATATGTGCTAAATACAATTAAAGGTAATTTGTCCTTTTGACATTGTTTATGTATATCTTTAACTTCAGAATATTGAGTAGTAGAAAGAATTTTACGGTAATTCCATCCTTCTTTTCTCATAGCAACGGCATATTCTTTATCATCTTTGTTACCAGAATTATAATTAACATATTGTGCTTCTATTCCATGACTTCTAAGATGGGAAAATATATCATCAAACAATTGGAAGCATAACAATATTCGACTTGAATTTACTTTAATTACAGGAATGTTTTCATTTTCTATACTTTCTGTAATATGTTTTCTAATAACTTCTGCTTCAATTAAAGTTTTTCCACATCCTGTAGGCAAAACTATTTTTCCTTTTGTATTATCATCTTTCCAAATTTCTGTTACAGCTTCATTTTGGTGTTTTCTTAAAGTTAAAGGCTTTGTTTTATTGGATTTTTGAACTCTTGCACTCTCTATTGCTTCATAAAATCTCTTCCACCATTCAGGACGATTATCAAACATTTGTCTTAAAGCATCCCTGTTTAATACTCTTACTTTACCTTTAAGCATATTCTGAAGACTTCTTTCATCAATTTTAAGTCCTGTAGTAACTATAAGCATATTTTTATCATCTTCAATTTTAACTCCAAAATCAGACCAAGAAGCAGTTAGAAAATTAGAAAGATGATCTTCATTAGCAGTTAAAACATAATCGCCTGCTCTAAATTTTACTTGAACTGTAGCAGGATTCCCATTATCACCAATACCAAAACCATCAACTCCAAAATCTTCTTTATCAATATCTGTAGCATTTTTATAATCATATATACTAATTCTATTGTCTTTTTCACCTTTAATCATATATTCGACAAATAATTCTAAAGCGTTTCCTTTAAATTTATTTTTATCAATTCGATTAGCATATTTAGCAGAGAGTTTTTTAATCTTATAACAAAAGCTATTAATGGTACAGATAACACCATGTTCATTATCAGCTTTTAGAAACTCATCAATATCAGGGCAAATATTTATAAACGGATGTGTCAATTTAATCATAATATATTCCTTTATTGTTAGGAAGAGAATAACATAGAATGAAATAGAAGTCAAGGGGAAAGATTTTCAATTCTTTTTCAAAATAACTTCTTTATATTTAACTGCCTTTTTATATGCCGGACTTTCAAAAGAATCATTTAACTGAATTTCATCACATAAATTATCCAACATTTCTATAATTAATATTCGTTGATCAAGATTTGTAATTTTTGCTAATAGTTTAACACGTTCAATTTTCATAATATATTCCTTTTGTTATTGTTAGGAAAGAATAACATATAATAATAAGAATGTCAAGCAGGGAATACAACTATTTTCTCTTCAAGTTTAATTAAATGCGATATATTATCATCAGTAACTATTTCTATAAATGAACTATGATCGGTAAATTCAACTTTAATAACTCGTTTAGCAACCAAAACACCTCTTGAATGTTGAGGAATTAATATATATTCATTTATTTGTATTTCTTTTGCTTCTTTAATTTTCATAATATATTCCTTTTGTTATTATTAGGAAAGAATAACATATAATAATAAGAATGTCAAGGGTTAATTATAAAAAATACAGGGGAATTTCTCTCACTTTAATATATCTGACAATGTATATAAAAAGCCCCTTAAAGGAGACTAACCTTTAAGGGGCAAAGGAATAATAAGATCAATGAATAAACCTTATTATATTATGAAAACAATCAACCAACAGAAAATTACAAATTATATAGACATACTATAAACAAGATTTTCTATACGCCTTGATTCCTTCCTATCATATCCACGCTTGCCTTTCTTGCTTGAATGTGGGCGCTGAAATGGTTTAACGCCTCCCCATGACTTACGAATCTTTATATTATTAACGTTTGTATTCATTTTTTCCTCATTTATTTTAGATATTATTAAATAAAACTTTATGCTTCTTTTATTAATTCTAATTTAATTAATCGTTCTATTTGTTCATCTGTTGTATCTGAATTTGTTAGAAATTCGATAACTTCTTCCTTGTTTACGGTTCTGATACTATCTCTTAAATAGCCATCTTGCCCGTTACTATCGCACCATATATAATATAAACCTGATTTAGTTCTCATTAGTGTACTCGTTCCAGAATAATTTCCATTATTATTATGATCATAGCTAGCAAGACTTTCTCCTGTTTTACTATTATAGATTTTACCATCAATTATTTTTTTCATTATATTTTTTCTTTATTACTTGAATGTGAACGTTGAAAAGGCTTTATTTTACCCCATGACTTACGAATTTTTATATTATTAATATTTGTATCCATTTTCTTTTTTTATTAAAATAATCTATCATAAAATCTTAGTTATGTCAAGATTTATTTCCCAGATTCCCAATGCGATCTTTGTTTTTTACACCATGATAGAATATACTGCATATTATTATATCGGCTGGATGGAACAATATCTATTTTTACTTCTTCTACTTCTTCTACTTCTTGTTGTTTAAGAATATTCATTTTTTCTTTCTTTTTTTATTATTATCATAAAACTTTATTATTAAAACAATCTATCATAAAATCTAAGTTATGTCAAGATTTATTTAGATTTATTTTCCAAAATTTTTCATCCAATATGACAGAACTTCTTGAGCTTCATTTTTACCCATATCAAATGCTTCCATCAAATAAGTTCTGGCCCCAAACATATTCGTTATTCCTGATTCTTTTAGATCATCAAGATATGTCAGATATTCTCCATTAGGTCTTTCAATTGTAGTACTCATTATTTATTTCCTTTATTTACTTATTAACAAGACTATCACAAATTTCAGGCAGAGTCAAGATTAATCCTTTTATTTCTATTATATTTTTACATTTATTACATCTATAAATTGTACCAGTCTGAATACGTTTATGTTTAATAGAACTTATATGATGTTCCATACACGCACATTTATACGCATATTTTCTTTGTTGTTTTCTATGTTGTCTTGAATTAGTTGTGTCGTATGAGTGACATCTTTTGACATCGCATTCAAAATCTCTCATTATCTTTTTCCATTCATAACCATGGGATTTACAAAAAGAATTCATTGTATATGCAACATAATGAGCAATTTCGTGAGGAACTGTTCTTTTAAGAAAATCATCTTCATTTTCTTCAAGCAAAACTTTATTATAGCGGATTTCAGATGATTGTTTTACAAGGTTGCGTATAAATTTACCTGCAACTCTTCCCTTTAATTTAAAAGAAATGGGAATTGAAGGCAAATCCATATTATATAATTCATTTGCACGATCAATATACTGTTTAGCTGTTTCAATTGCTTTTTCTTGTGAGGTAGTCATTGTCATCTACTATAGTCCTTTCTTTATTGTTAAAAAAAAGACTATCACAAATATTAGATTAAGTCAAGTGGAAATTAGAGAAATTTAATCTTTATATATAGGAACTTCTTCTAAATCCCTAATTAGATAATCTCTCACTTTCAATTCTGTTGTTTCTCCCATTGCCGACATTAAAAGCCTATAAGAATCTTGAGTTTTCTTAAAATGCTCTATTACAAATTCATTAACTTGTTCCATGGTATCGCATCTAACCATAAAAGTTCCAAAAGGGTTTGCAACTAAATATCTACCTTTCATAGTTTTCATAGTTTTCATAATTTCTCTCCTGTAATTTTTTCCCACTCTCTTCTCGCAGACGGATCTAAAGGCATACAAGCAGATGATATAGTCAAAGCTCTCCATTCAAAATAATGATATTTCTTTTTCGCTAATTCTTCCAAAGGAGTTTCAAGTCGTTCAATTAACATATCAGTACTAATTTTACAAGCAGGCCATTTTGTAGGGTTCTTAGCGTATTCATGGTTTTTAGCCCACTTTTTGTCCTCTTTAGCTTGTTTTAGTATATATTGCCAGACTTTTTCATTCTTTTTATGATTTTTAACCGCATATAACATAAATTCTTTGAAAGCCTTAACTGAAATAATATCAGCAGTTAATTCATTATCATTTTGTAATTCAAAATCTTCTGTACAATTTTCGCAACATTGAATTTGTCTTTCTGTATTTTCTTCATAATACGTTTCGAAATTCAATTCATTAATTGTTTCAAGACAAATAGGGCATATATAGTCATGTAAACCTTTAGAATCTTTTGGAGCTATTATTCCATCCTTTGTAATTCTAATCATTGTATTTCCTTATTTAATTGTTATACATACATGCTATCATAACATTCGGTGGAAGTCAAGGATTACTTTTAATATATTTAAGAATAAATCTTCCTTTACCTTTAGCATATTCTACAGGCTTATTAATTAATTTTCCATGTTCAATTAAGTTATTGAATTCCTTTTCAGTTAATTCAAAACTATAAATTTTCTTACCATCTATTTCTTTGCTTCCTAATATCATGATTCATTTTCCTTACATATTTTTTTAAGATTCTTTAAGATATTATTCCATGTAGTAAGATGATGGATTTTATTTGGTATATCATCCCATTTTTCTTCATATATTTTATATATATATTCTTCAAAACGTATAACAAATTTTCCAATGTAATTTGCTATTGGAGTCAATTCCCAACTTTTATCTGCAAAATTATCTTGAAGAATAAGAGCAACATTAACCATTCCATCTGTATTGCAAAAATTTTCTACAACTTTTTCTTATTTTTTAAGTTCTTTTACAATATTTTTTGCAAGAGAATATTGAACATCAGATGCTTCATCAGAATCACCTACTGTCATTTTTCTATTTTCATTAATACAATAACCCATTGTCTGTTCCTTTCTTAATTGTTATACATACATGCTATCGTTATCATAACATTCAGTGGAAGTTAAGTTAATTAGTCTTTACTTGGATATCGTGATTCTAGCAATTTCTCTTGTTCTTTCCTTGCTTTAATAAGACTAGAATAAGCATCACTTATATGTCGTACTGCATCCCCATTACAAGCATAAGGCATTTGTTTATTAATTATTGCTTGTATCATATCTAATATTTCTATAGCTTCGTTTTTACATTGTTGATTATTCATTATCGTTTCCTTTCTTAATTGTTATACATACATGCTATCGTTATCATAACATTCAGTGGATGTCAAGTATTAATCTTTAAACGCAAAATAATTTCCATCTGGATCTTTTTTAAATTCTAGATTCATTGCATCAACCATTTCAAGCCCACCTTCTCCTAATCCGTCTGGTTCTACTTCATACAATTCTCCACAGTTAATACATTCAACTTCAATTGTATCATTATATGCTCCTGTTCCAAGTATCTTTAACGAATCTGGAGTTTGACATTCTCTACATGTTCTCATAATTTATTTCTCCATTGTCATAGTTAACATAAATGCTTCTGCTCTTTGAGATGCTGTGGTTTTCCATGGATAAATAAATGAAGAACCCATGGTTTTAAGATATTCGTTGTACATTGTTTCTTGATCTAGTGTCAATATTTTCTCAGCTTCATGCATTGCATTTAAATCATTAAGATAATCAGGAATACGTTCACTAAATTGTGATAAAGTATACCCACGCTTGATGTCTGTATGTAACCAACCACATAACTCGGCAACTTTCATCTGCTTTTCTTCAGGTTTTAAATCTTTCCATTCTTCCCTTGTCATCTTTTATCTTCCTTTATTTATTGTTATACATACATGCTATCATACATTCAGTGGATAGTCAAGTATTATCTTTATAAAATGACATAGCATCTAATTCAGAAAATGTTTGCCGCTTATATTTTTTGCCATAAGAACCACGTTTCTGTTTCCCTTTAGTATTTTTATTAAATTTCTTTCTGCTAATAAAACAATTATCAGTCAAAGGATAACATGTTAAAATGATTTTATGATTCTTCTTGATTATAGAGACAAAAACAATTTTATTTACTTTATCTATCCAAAATTCATATTTTCGATTATACCCATATTGTTCCTGTAATTTCAAATAGAAAGATGTATTTAAGTATGATTTATCTAATTGACAATTTTCTAAAAGACTATTTACTTCTAAAATCTTTTTATCCCAATCAATTAACCAATCAAATCTTTCTTTAAATCTTTCCCAAAAATGTTTCGTATAAATAATTTTCTTTTCCATAACATCTTCCTTTCTTTATTGTTGAAGAGAGAATAACATAAAATAAATTAGAAATCAAGCACAAAATACAAATAAACCCTATGAAATTAATCATAGGGTTTATTTGTTCTTAATCTGTATGTGAATTATTTATACCCTTCTTAGGGGCTGATTACATTGTATTTCCTCCATTTAATATTATCAAGACTACTTGATTAAAACAATACTATACCTCAAACTAACATCTAATGCAAGAAAAAAAATCC
>Ga0209345_10005604_pt1 | contig 11598 bp, 6 predicted proteins | sample Cruoilmetagenom7_FD_187294 | JGI IMG/M metagenome (GOLD analysis project Ga0209345, IMG submission 187294) | Oil polluted marine microbial communities from Coal Oil Point, Santa Barbara, California, USA - Sample 7 (SPAdes) (version 2) | ecosystem: Environmental > Aquatic > Marine > Oil seeps ...
ATCTTTTGAAAATCTCTGGTTTTAGTTCTTTTAATCTCTCATAATTCTTCATGAATTACAAATAGCAATTTTTAATCCTTCTTGGGTTATGAAAGAAGTCTATTATGTAAAAATAGGCATGGAGTGCCTATTTTTGCTTATTTTATTTCATAAAGAACTGTTGAACCACTTACTTCATAAGAAACAAGTAGTAAGTTTTTAGAGTTTGGTGCATCAGTAGCAGGAATAAACTTCATACCTTCAGCAGAGATGTCACCAGCAACACCTGTTTTAATATAGTTAACAAACTTCCCTTGTGCTGGATTCGTAATATCATAAATAAGTATAGCACTCTGTCTTTCTAATCCAACAAAAGCATAAGTTTTTCCATCAATTTCGCCAAGAGCTAAAGCTTCAGGTTCAGCACCTTTGTTACCACTTCTCCCATCAATCTCTAAATCATCTTGGTTAAATAGAGTAGGCTCATACAAAGCAACTTTTTTACTTATCTCATCACTACTATCAAAAACTAAATCACCACTCTCATCCCAGATTGAAAAACTTCTAGCACCGTAAGAGTAGAGCTTGTCATAATCACCATCACTATCGATATCACCCATATCTATAACAACTTTTAAATCATCTTCGTCTACATATTCACTAGCTATAGCAACATCAAGATTAAGTTTTTTGATTTTACTCTCATCATTGAGTACATCACCTGTTTCTAATGACGCATTGACATCATCAATCGGGTACTCTCTTCCATCACCTTCATTGGCTGTAACAAGATAAGTACTACCATTCACCTTATACGAGGCAATAGTATCAGGCATATAAAGGCCAAACAGACCCTCATAGGATTTCATCTTGATTTCGCCCTCTTCCTCAATATCGATAGTATTATGAGAGTCACTTTCCCAACTCTTAGCACCATAAGATTTGACATACTCTAAAGTATTATTACTCAGATTAACTTTAGCCATTGCATTGTTTTCTTGGAGTGTCACATAGGCATAATCTCCACTCACTGCAATGTATTCAGGTTCAATATCTTTAGCTTTGTCATTACTTGGTGTACCACCTAACCTAACTGGTGTCCCATCATTCGCATCACTTAAAACTGCATTTGAAAAATCTATGTCTGTATATGAACCATCAGTAACAGTTACAATACCTACAGAACCAATAGGGTCTACACTATAGTTCCCATTTGGCTCTCCCTCATTTGCAACGATTACTTTTTCACCATTTTCGCTAAATGTCACCATGTCAGGTAAGAAACCTACTGTTACACTTTTCTCAAAGACTCCGTTCGTATCAAAGATAACAACCTTACCTCTTTGACTTGTGTGCAAACCATCATCCAATTTCACTTCTACTGCTACAGCAATTTTACCATCATGTGCTGTTACAGAGTTTACCCCGGTACCATATGGAGCTAAATCAATTTGACTTACTAATGTTGGATTAGTTACATCAGCGATATTAATAATATCTATTTTATTCTCTGCACCATTTGTTGTAAACATTCTTTTTGATGCTTTATCATAAGCCACTATTTCACTTCCTGCTTCAGTTGAAGTCTCATAAGCACCAACTTTTGTAAGTCTTAACGGATCATATATTGCTACATTATTAACAACATAAAGAGTATTTGCGTCTATTACTGTTTGATTCTCATCAAGGTACTTTTGCTCTAAAACACCACCGCTTGACCATGTAGCAAAATCATCATCATTTAATATACCTAAAGTATGCTCATCAAACAGGATTAAACCTTCCATCTTATCATGAGGAAATTGGTTTTCTTCAATCATATCAACAACAAGTGTTTTTGAGACTGGAGATATACCTTTTAAAGATAGTGTATCCCATTTTCCCTCAGCATCAAGAACAGCCTCTTCTAGTGTTTTTCCATCTATAGTTAAACCAAGTAGATCATCTTGAAGCATCCCTGGCTCAAGAGCAACCTTTTCAATATCTGTTCCACTACTTAAGTTGATTCTATATACATGCTTTTGTGGTGTAGTCGTAGAATTTGCTAAAAAGTTTCCATCTCTCTCTATTACTAAAAACGAATCGTTTGTAAGTGCTACTATTTCAGAGTTTGAATTTGCAGCCTTTTCTTGTTTGTAAAGATACTGAGAGACTGAACCATCTTCAAGATTCACCGTAACTATACGTGTTATATCAAGAGTTTTAACAGCTGAACTCGGATTGTACATAGTTGATTGCATAATTCCAACTAATGTTTTTTGGTCAGGTGTTATAGTTAAACCTTCCATACCACGATTAGCACGTCTGTTTTTAAACTCTGCTGGTAAAGTAAATATGTTACGTGTATCATTACTAAATGCATTAATACGGCCTATCTCTTTACCCGTTGCATCAAAATGAACCATATGTGGTCCATACTCGTCACTTACCCAAAATGTACCATCTTTTAGTACAGCAAGTCCTTCACCATCTAAACCAAAATCATCAGTTTTAATGCTTCCATCAACATTTGTAATTGTGTTTCCATCTTTATCATAAGGAGTCTCACCTGTTCCACCAAGAGCTGATGAGTTTGGAAGTCCTGTAATATTATTGCCAGATATATCTTTCAGTAGAATATCTTTTATCTTCTTAACACTACCATCTTTTTGAATCTCAAAATGACCAATACGTGGTGTATAATCTGGTGTAGGGAAAATTTTTCCTTTTCCATCTGCACCTGTATACGTAGCGTTTGCTCCTCTATCTGTAAGTGCATAAAATCTATTTATATTTTGAGGGTCTGCTGATGCAGCCGATCCATAACCACCATTACGAATTTCCATTTTAGAACCAGGTTTCGCACCATCATCTATAGTAGTATCTAAAACACTATATGGTAACTTAGAACCATCATGTGAAACTTTATTTGTGTAACTCTTTACAGTATCACCACTATCATTATCGTCACCACATCCCGATAATGTTACTAATGATACTACTATTGCTGTTGCAAGTGATAAACTCTTAATCTTCATATATATCTCCAAATATAAATTTATTTGGAATAATATGCCTTATTCATTACAAGATAGCTTCATAGAAGATACAATTTGGTTTCAAACATTAGATTATAATCTTCTTTAGATAGATAATGTATAATACTTAATATGACAAACCTGCCAATACATGAAGTCTTAGATGAGCTAAAAAGTTCACTAAACGCCAACGCAACACTTATCTTACAAGCACCCCCTGGTGCAGGGAAAAGTACTGTTGTACCTATCTCCCTGCTTGATGAGACTTGGCTTGGGGATAAAATAATCATCATGCTAGAACCACGACGTGTCGCTGCTCGTATGGTTGCAACGCAAATGGCAAAACTTCTGGGTGAAGAGCTGGGTCAGAGTGTCGGTTACCAAGTAAAAATGGATAGCGTATACTCCGAGCAAACAAAGATTTTAGTTGTGACAGAAGCTATTTTAGTTCGCAGGCTCCAGAGTAATCAAACTTTAGATGACGTGGCTATGGTTATCTTTGATGAGTTTCATGAGAGAAGTATCCATACCGATTTATCTCTAGCGCTCTCTTTGCAAGTTCAAGAACTTCTACGCGATGATTTAAAAATCCTCATAATGTCTGCTACACTTAACGCAGATGAGATTTCCTCTTTACTAGGCAAAGTTCCTGTTATCACTTCAAAAGGTAAAATGTATGACGTTGATAATATATATCTTGATATTAAAACAAAACAGCCTGACTCTAGATCTTTAAACAGCGTTTTACTAAGCACTACACTTAAAGCTATAAAAGAGAGTGATGGAGATATCTTAGTTTTTTTAGCAGGTGCTAAAGAGATAAAGAATCTGCAAACTTCACTTGCAAACTCTTCGACTCTCAAAGATATTTTAATCTTACCACTCTACTCTGCTCTATCAAAAAAAGAACAAGACAGAGCGATTTCTAAATCCTCAAAACGCAAGATAATACTCAGCACAAATATCGCTCAAACATCGCTTACCATAGAGGGTGTAAAGGTGGTCATAGATTTTGGACTGGAAAAACAGTCACGATACAACTATGCAAACGCAATGAATCATTTAGATTTAGTGTTTATCTCAAAAGATGCGGCAACGCAAAGAGCTGGTCGAGCTGGTAGACTCTCAAATGGAAGATGTTACAGACTGTGGCATGAGGGAAAAATACTCCAACAATCCACTAAACCTGAAATACTCAGAGCAGATTTAACCTCTCTTGTTTTAGACCTTTCCTTATGGGGAGTGGATGAATTTGATGAGCTGAAATTTTTAGATATTCCAAATCCAAGTATTATCCAAGATGCTAAAGAAGTTTTACAAGAGCTTGCCATGCTTGATGAGTCGTTTAAAATTACTACGTTTGGAAAAGATGCACTTAGTTTAGGAGTTCATCCAAGATTTGCTTACATGATTTTAAAAGCCAATGATTTAGGATTTTCCTATGAGGCTTGTCTTTTGGCTTCACTTTTGGGTGAAAAAGATATTTTCAAAAACTCATCTAAAGATAGTGATATATTATCAAGATTCATACACCTTGCAGAGAGAGATTTTGATAGTGAATATATAAATAGATTTAGAGCTAAAGAGGTTATAACTGGTGCGGAGTTTTTTTACAAAAAACTAAAAAGCATTAAAAAAGTGACGAAAAAGAGCACTTCATTTAATCATGAAATGCTTAGTGTATTCCTTCTTTTTGCCTACCCTGATAGGCTAGCACGACGCAGAGCAAATAATGACAACAGATACATACTCAGTAACGCAAAAGGTGCGATACTTCACGTCGAGGATTCTCTGTTTAACCAAGAGTACTTAGTTGTCGCAAATCTTAATGCGCATGACAAAGATTCAGTTATACACCTAGCTTTGAGTATAACTATGGCGGAGATTGAGCAGTACTTTTCTTCGTTTATTGCAAACAAAGAGTCAATTACCTACAACAAAGAGGCTAAGAAGTTTGACATAAGAGAGAGTAGTTCCTTTTTACAACTCCAACTTCACTCAAAACCAAGCCAATCTTCTGCAAACCATGACTATAAAAAACTGCTTTTAGAGTTAGTAGAAAAAGAGGGTTTAGAACTTCTCACTTGGAGTAAAAAAGCCATAAGACTTAAAAATAGAGTCAACTTTTTAAATCATCATCAAGAGTTTGTAGACTTTAGTGATGAGACACTGCTTAAGAGGCTTGAGGGTTGGCTTGCACCTTACTTATCAGGTGTAACAACTATCAAGGCGCTAGAGTCCTTAGATGTCTACACAATGCTACTATCTCTCCTGCCTTGGGATAAGCAACAACTTTTAGAGACTATGGCACCCCAAAGCGTTAAAGTTCCAAGTGGCTCAAACATCCATATAGATTACACAGACTATGAAAAACCATCTATGCGCGTAAAAATACAAGAAGTTTTTGGACTGCATGAAACGCCAAAAGTACTTAACAATACTATAGCTTTACAAATTCATCTGTTAACACCTGCAATGACTCCTATGCAGATAACGTATGACTTAAAAAGCTTTTGGGAGAACTCTTACGCCGAAGTCAGAAAAGAGATAAGAGGGAAATACAAAAGACACTACTGGCCAGAAGATCCTTTTGAAGCGGTTGCAACAAATAAAACTAAAAAACATATGATGAAGAGTTTGAAAGAGTAGGTTTGAGGGTTAGCTTTTGTAGTATTTTATTAACTAACACTCTCATACAGATACTTTTGAAAACCTATAAAAGTTTCTCGTATACTTTTTATATCACCAATACTTTTTTTAGCATCTTCAATGGCATCATATTTTATAATCAATAAATCTTTTAATCTAGCATCATCAAGTTCATTTACACCATTTTCTACATACTGGCTTAGTACAAAATTTAGAAACTCTTGTTTACCTTCATCATATCCATTTATTTTTAGTTTTGCTTTCGTTGCTCTTTGTATTCTAGGAACTAAATCTTTATGATAAGCAATATATGAAAGTACATCAAAAAGGTCACAATCTTCACCATGTATAACTTCTTTTAAGTTTTCAAGTTGTTCCACACTATACCCAGCTTCATTAAGCTCTTCAATCAATCTTTTTCTTGTATCAGGCAGACTCCAAATACGTCTTAGTTCCTCTTCATTTTTAAAAAATTCAGGTATCTTATCAAAGAGTTTACTTACAAATTCAGCGGAAGAGATAGGCTTACCATCGGGTGAATAAAAAAGAGTTTGCACCATCGAATCCAAATCTCGCTCTTTTCCATTTGATAGTTTTACTCTTATCATTGTTCTTGGATTATCACAAACGCAAGGCAGATTATTACACACAGGACAAGGCTCAGGGTCTGGCTTAGGACAAACACAAGGTAACTGACCACATACCTTACAAGGCTCTTTTGGTGGTTTTGGAGGAAGTGGCTCAGGCTCTAAGATTTCACCATCCCACTCAGGGTCATGAAAATGTGCATGATTATTATAAAAGTCAAAAATAGTGAAGTAATCTTTCCCATCAAAAAGTCGTGTTCCTCTACCGATGATTTGTTTAAACTCTACCATTGATTTTACTTGACGCATTAAAACAATATTTTTTATCTCAGGAGCATCTACACCCGTACTTAGTTTTCTTGATGTAGTAAGTACTGTTGGGATTGTTTTTTCATTATCTTGAAATTGAAGTAAAAACTTCTCTCCACGACTTCCCTCATCTGCTGTAACTCTATGACAGTAGTCTATATTTCTACTCTTTGCTTTTTGATTGATAAGGTTTCTTATAGCAGAAGCATGGGCTTGTGTCTCACAAAAAACCAAAGTTTTTTGTTTTTGGTTCATCATCTCCATAAAAAGCTTTACTCTGTACTTCTCTATTCCCATAATCTCTATGATTTTATTTTGCTCTTCTAGTGTGTACTCTTTGCCCTCTTCTATCTCACCTTCTATCACTTCATCATCAGAAGTGAAAATATAACTATCTCCTGTAGTAGATATATTTTTTACTTTAAAAGGGGTCAAGAAACCATCATTTATCCCCTCTTTTAAAGAGTATTGATAAACTGGATTTCCAAAGTAATCATACGTATCGCCGTTAACATCTCTTTTTGGAGTGGCAGTAAGTCCTAGCTGATATGCTGGGCTAAAATACTCTAATATAGCTCTCCATTTACTCTCATCATTTGCTCCACCTCTATGACACTCATCGATGATGATAAAATCAAAAAAGTCTTTAGGGTATTGTCCAAAGTTTGGTGTCTCACTCTCTCCACTCATAAAGGTTTGAAATATAGTAAAAAATACATTTCCATTTGTCGGAACTTTGTTCTTTTTTCGTATCTCACTTGGGTCGATTCTCACCAAAGTTTCTTCATCTTCAAAAAAATTAAATTTATTGAAAGCTTGGTTTGCCAAGATGTTTCTATCTGCTAAAAATAGGATTCGTGGAGACCTTGAAAAATCTTTTTGGATATTCCACTTTGCATGAAATAATCTCCATACTATTTGAAACGCAATATCTGTTTTTCCTGTACCAGTTGCAAGAGTTAAAAGAATCTTATCTTTCCCATTTGCAATCGCTTCAAGAGTTTTATTGATGGCATTGTTTTGATAATATCTTGGATACCAAGTACCACCTTTATCGTTTAGTGGTATATCATAAAACCTGTCTTGTAGAGTATCTTCTTTAGGAAAAGTCATATTCCATAACTCATCAGGTGTTGGGAAATGCGATACATCACCCTCAAGGCTCTCATCCATATCTATTTGATAGATAGCTTTTCCATTTGTTGAGTAGGTAAATCGTATCTTTAGACGCTGTGCATAATCTTTGGCTTGTGTTACCCCATCACTATAGTGTAGGTCTCTTTTTTTAGCTTCTACTACGGCTAGATTTCTATTTTTGTAAACAAGAACATAGTCAGCACTCAAAGGTTGTGCTCGTCTTCCATTTCCAAGAAGTCTTCCATCTGAAATAGGAAACTCTCTTCTGATACGACTATTTTCCACTACTCCCCAACCGGCTTTTACTAGCTGTGGGTCTATAAGTTCGGCTCTTGTTTCTGATTCATTCATGGTATGAGTTCTCCACTAAATGCTTTTTGTAGGATTGATTTTTTTAGTTCTTCTAGGTTTTTTAGTTTTTGTTGGTATTTTTTTTCTAGTTGTTTTGTTTTATGATTGAATACGGTCATCTCTTCAATAATGTCTTGTTGTTCTTTTTCATTTATAGGATATGATATTTTTAATGCTCCCAATTTTTTAGCATTAAATCCACCTTGTGCACTTCCTGATATACCTAAGTTTATTTCATTCCAATAATACGAAGTTTGAAAAAATAAATTTAAAAATTCAGGTAATAAATATTCTTCGTTTAATTGTACTCTAATTAAGTATGATGCAAAAACTGCTTTTACAGCTCTTTCTTTTATTAGGTAACTTTTTCCAGTAGTTGCACCTGTTCGTGCAAATACAATATCACCACACTTTAGTTCATATTTTTTAAACTCTTCATTTTCTAACTCACAAAATGGAACATTTATCCAATCCACACTATTATCTTGTATATCTGTAATTCTCAAATATTTTGTATTTCCAATATCTTTTGATTTAGCAGTATATCCATACATAATTTTAGATATTTCAATTAACTCTTTTTCTTCCCACCCATCGCCTTTTTGAGAAAATATTTCATTTAATCTACTTTGAAAAAGCTCTTTTGTATTTTGTATATTTTTTTCAATATTTATTTTTACCTGTTCTATTGATTCAAAAGCTTTATCTAAAATCTCTACAATTTGATTTTGTTCTTCAATTGTTTTTGGAAAAGTAATTTCAATTTTTTTTAATAAACTAGACTTTATACCTTGTACCGTTGCCCCTGTAGCCTTATTAAAAAGTTCTTTTCTTAGATTTGGTGATAAAAACATATATTTTAAAAAATTTTGACTAATTTTATCAACTTCAGGTTGCATAACAATAATTCTCTGTGCAAATGCAAGTTTTTCATGAGTATCAATTTGAGCAACATTTCCTAAAGGTGCTTCAGTTGTAAAAATAACATCCCCATAATTAGGAATTCCCCTTCTCATCCACTCTTCATAATTATCACTTGCAATAAACTCTTCAGGTTTTTGTTGTAAAAAACCTAATTTAACATTTTTTGCAGTAATTAATCTAATCCCTGATTCAGTTTTTTTAGGGGTTCTACCTCGATAATCAATTAAATTAATATAATCTTCTAAATTACAAGTTAGCCAATCTTTATTCATACCATCTCTTTAATAGAGGCTAAAATATTATTTGTCTCTTTATCTAAAGTTCCCATCTCTTCTAAAATCTGTTTTGACGTTCTAAGAGGTTCTTCCTCTGGAGTATGAGGATTTTTCACACTTAAATCACAAGTAGTTTCATCTATATTGTTAATATCTATACTCCAAGAGTTAAGACTATCTTTTTTACTCTTTTGTAGAGTTTTGAAATCCAACATATCCTTATCATTTAAAGGATTTGTTTTGCCCATATTTCGCCCAGCATCGAGTGAATAGTACCAGATTTTTTTAGTGCTCTCACCTTTTGTAAAAAACAGCACAACTGTTTTTACACCAGCCCCTGTAAAAGTACCACTTGGCATATCAAGTATGGTGTGAAGATTACAACTCTCTAAGATATGCTTTCTCAAAGCTACAGAGGCATTGTCAGAGTTACTCAAAATCGTATTTTTTATAACAATCGCAGCACGACCGCCAGCTTTGAGTGATTTGATAAAGTGTTGCATAAATAAAAAGGCAGTTTCACCTGTCTTTATGTCAAAGTTTTGCTGTACCTCTTTTCGCTCTTTTCCACCAAAAGGAGGATTTGCTAGGATTACATGGTATCTATCTTTTTCTTGTATGTCTCGTATTGGCTCACCTAAAGTGTTGGTATGCTTGATATTTGGTGCTTCTATACCATGAAGTATCATATTCATAATACCTATAACATACGCTAAGTTTTTCTTCTCTTTTCCATAAAATGTTCGCTCTTGTAGGATTTTTAGATTGTCAACATTTTTATTCATCCGCTCATACATGTAGTCATACGCTTCACATAAAAACCCTGCACTTCCCACAGCTCCATCATAAACTTTTTCACCTATTTGTGGATTAATTATATCTATCATCGCTCGGATAAGTGGTCGTGGAGTATAGTATTGACCGCCATTTCTTCCCGCATTTCCCATATTTTTGATTTTAGTCTCATATAAGTGGCTTAGTTCGTGTTTGTCTTTGCTTGAGCGAAAAGGGAGTTCGTCTGCGTATTCTAATATCTCTCGTAAGTTATATCCACTTTGGATTTTGTTCTTAAGCTCAGAAAATATCTCACCGATTTTATATTCGATAGTTTGAGCGTGTTCAGCAGTTTGTTTAAACTTTGCAAGATAAGGAAAAAGCTTACCATCTACAAACTGAACTAAATCAACCCCAGTCATAGCTTTGTGATGGTCAATCTCTCCATCAACTTTTGGCATAGCCCAAGAGTTCCAACGAAACTCTTCATCTAAGATATAGGTATACTCTTTGCCCTCAAGCTCTGCTATCTCTGCTTTTTCATTTTCAAGCTCATCAAGATACCTTAAAAACATTATCCAAGAGGTTTGCCCAATATAATCAAGCTCACTGTCAGCCCCAGAGTCTTTCCATAAAATATCATCTATATTTTTAAAAGTTTGTTCAAACATATATTTCCTAATTTATAATTATTTGTATTTTAGCATATATTATAGTCTAAAAGCATATGATGAAGAGTTTAAAAAATGGCGTTTTGCAATAAATCTTGCTCTACACGACATAATTAAGATAGTATTATAAAATATACTATAGTAAAGGGTTAAAAATGAATGGGACAATGAGAGTAACATATAAAATTTTGTGTAATGGGGATTTGAACAGAGAGGTATCTCTCGAAGAGTTACTTGCTAACGAAAAAATAGCGAAGGCTATCAAGAGTGAATTTGCAAAAGGAGTAAGAAACATCGCCTTACTCTCTACTGATACAGATGCATCTTTAAAAATTGAAACTACAAAAGAGCTACACTCATTTGAAGTAACGAAAGATGACTTTGCAGATATACTCGTACTAGCAGAAGAAGACGCAGCAACTAAAAAATTACTCAAAAAAGATTGTGAGCGTGTAGAGTTAGTTGATATTGAGACTTTATAGTTTTAGTGACACCTAGCAAAAAGCACTTTACTTAAAAAAGCACCTCTCCTGTGCTTTAAATATATTGAGACAAATATTCCCTTTCTACACTAAAATGAGTAAATTCTCTACAAATTAATCAAAATAAAATAGTTTAAGTTGTTTTTTGCAATACATCAACTATAATAACACCTAAATTAACAATATGAAACTGAGCTAAGTATCTCCCAAAGGCAAACAATGTCACAACTATTATCTCCCCTAAACAGCGAAATCCACCAACGAATAACAGCCCAACTCAAACTGCCAGAGTATAGCGAGACAGAGAGCTTGGGACTAGGACGTGACTCCTATAGCGTATATGACCTCGTGGGAGAGAGTGAAGTACTCCAAGGGTATAGCTTTACCCTAAGCTTTGTGAGTGATGAGAGTATAAATGTAGAAGATATAGTAGATACAGAAGC
>Ga0209345_10005605_pt1 | contig 11594 bp, 8 predicted proteins | sample Cruoilmetagenom7_FD_187294 | JGI IMG/M metagenome (GOLD analysis project Ga0209345, IMG submission 187294) | Oil polluted marine microbial communities from Coal Oil Point, Santa Barbara, California, USA - Sample 7 (SPAdes) (version 2) | ecosystem: Environmental > Aquatic > Marine > Oil seeps ...
CGAGCAATACCCGGACCTGAAAGTCGATCTGATGCTCGAAGAGCGCGTGCTGGACCTGCCGATGCGCGAGGCCGATGTCGCCATTCGCATGAAAGAGCCGAGCCAAGCCGATCTGATCCGCAAACGTCTGATGACCGTCCGGATGGGGATCTATGCAAGCGCGGAATACCTCAAGACACACGGCACCCCGCAGCGCATGGAGGACATGGCCGACCACCGTTTGATCTGCCAGAACACCGATAGCGATCAGGTCGGCGCGGGTTTGCAATTGGTCAAAGAACTGATGATGTACGACCTGCGGTCGCTGCTGACGGTCAACAACTACTTCGGCGTGCTTCAAGGCGTAGTCCATCACCTCGGCCTCGGCGTGCTGCCCAACTACCTGATCCAAGACTTCACCGATCTGGTCCAAGTCATGCCAGACGTGGAATCTGCCGAGGTGCCGGTCTATCTCGCTTACCCCGAAGAGTTGCGCCAATCCAAACGCGTCGCTGCCTTCAAGGATTTTGTGCAGGAAGAGATCATCACCTATCGCAAACAGTGGCGCGAACTGACGGGCCGGAACAACTGATCCGGGCCAAGCCATGCACTAGGCGCATAGCGGCCATGATGTTCCGCCAAACGAAATAGCCTTGATCCGCGCCGCCCTGCCTCCTATTTCATCGGTATGAAGATTGACAGCCCGAGGGCGCGTCGCTTCATACCTCCCTGTTGGACTTGGCCGAGCTTTTTAGCTCGGCCTTTTTTTTTGCCCGGCGCTGGCTTTCCCATGATGGAGGCGAAACCCCCTTCCCCCCCGGCACTCCCCCTTGTATGAGGGCGCAAACGCGCCAGCCGGGGAAACTCCATGCAAGATCCAGCCATCACGCCTGACCTCATCGCCAGCCACGGGTTCACGCCTGAGGAATACGCCGAGGTCGTCAACATCCTCGGGCGCGAGCCGAACTACACCGAGATGGGCATCTTCTCGGCCATGTGGAACGAGCACTGCTCCTATAAGTCGTCCAAGAAATGGCTGCGCACCCTGCCCACGGACGGCCCTCAAGTGATCTGTGGCCCCGGCGAAAACGCAGGCGTGGTCGACATTGGCGACGGCCAAGCGCTGGTCTTCAAGATGGAAAGCCACAACCACCCTTCCTACATCGAGCCCTACCAAGGGGCGGCGACCGGCGTGGGCGGCATCCTACGCGACGTCTTCACCATGGGCGCGCGCCCGATCGCTGCAATGAACGCGCTCAGCTTTGGCCGCCCCGAACACCCCAAAACGCGCCAGCTTGTGCACGGCGTCGTCGAAGGCGTCGGCGGCTACGGCAACTGCTTCGGCGTGCCGACCGTCGGCGGCGAAGTGCGTTTCGACGCGGCCTATGACGGCAACTGCTTGGTCAACGCCTTCGCGGCGGGCCTCGCGGATGCCGACAAGATTTTCTACTCCGCCGCGTCGGGTGTCGGCATGCCCGTGGTCTACCTCGGCGCAAAAACCGGTCGCGACGGTGTCGGCGGCGCGACCATGGCGAGCGCCGAGTTCGATGACACCATCGAAGAGAAACGCCCCACCGTGCAGGTCGGCGACCCCTTCACCGAAAAGCGCCTGATGGAAGCCACACTTGAGCTGATGGCCACCGGTGCCGTGATCTCGATCCAAGACATGGGTGCTGCGGGCCTGACCTGCTCGGCTGTGGAAATGGGCGACAAAGGGGGCTTGGGCGTGCGTCTCGACCTTGAAAAAGTGCCGACGCGCGAGCCGCATATGACCGCCTATGAAATGATGCTCAGCGAAAGCCAAGAGCGCATGCTCATGGTCCTGCGCCCCGAACTTGAGGCCGAAGCCAAAGCCGTCTTCGACAAATGGGACCTGGACTTCGCCATCGTCGGCGAAACCCTCCCCGAGGACCGCTTCCTGATCTGCCACAACGGCGAGGTCAAAGCCGACCTGCCCCTGTCGAAACTCGCCTCCACAGCCCCAGAATACGACCGCCCATGGGTCGAAACCCCCGCCGCCGCCGCCCTGACCGACGCGCCTACCATTGACCCCATCGACGGTCTGCGCGCCCTCATAGGCTCCGTGAACCACGCCTCCAAAGCCTGGGTCTATGAGCAATATGACACGATGGTCATGGGCGACACCGTCCGCCTGCCCGGCCTTGGTGCAGGGATCGTGCGCGTGCATGGCACTGACAAGGCGCTGGCCTTCACCTCCGACGTGACCCCGCGCTACGTCAAAGCGAACCCCATTGAGGGCGGCAAACAGGCCGTGGCCGAAGCCTACCGCAACCTCTGCGCCGTGGGCGCCAAGCCCTTGGCAACAACCGACAACCTGAACTTCGGCAACCCGGAAAAGCCCGAGATCATGGGCCAGTTGGTCGGTGCGATCAAGGGCATCGGCGAAGCCGTTGGCGCACTCGACATGCCCATCGTTTCGGGCAACGTCTCGCTCTATAACGAAACCGACGGCAAAGGCATCCTGCCCACGCCCACCATCGGCGCCGTCGGGCTGCTGGATCATGTCGACGGCGTCATTCACAACCAATTGCGTGCAGGCCATGTGGCCTTGCTCATCGGCGACACAGGCAGCCACCTTGGGCAATCCGCCCTATTGGTCGAAGCCTTTGACCGCCGCGAAGGCGACGCGCCCCCCGTTGATCTGGACAAAGAACGCCGCCACGGCGAATTCATCCGCGCCCAGGCCAATACCCTCGACGCCTGTACCGACCTCAGCGACGGCGGCCTTGCCCTTGCCGCCTTTGAATTGGCCGAAACCGCAGGGATCGGGGTCGAGATCGAAAGCGACAACACAGCGACGCTCTTTGGCGAAGATCAAGCCCGCTATCTCGTCGCCTGTACTGCCGAGGCAGCAGAGGCGCTAATTGCTGCGGGCCATGCCGCTGGCGTGCCCATCACCCAAGTCGGCGCTTTCGGTGGCGACAAGGTCAGCTTCGGCAGCGCCTCGGCCCTCCTCGCCGACCTGTGCGCCACCTACCGCAGCTCCTTCGCGCAGCATTTCGCCTAAGAAACTCTGGTTTTGGAGAGACCCGCAGCCAGATCACCTTACCCCGCGGCTAAGCCTCTGTGTTCATTCCCGCCAGCATCCGCGCCTTCTCGCCAAGGTCGTCTGGCCGCGAGATCGCATCTGCCAAGGCTTCCAGCGACGCAATAGAATGGCCCGCGCGGAAACTGTCCACATAGGGCAGCATCGCGCGTATCCCTGCCGCCTTGGGGGCGAAACCGTCCCACCGCAACAAAGGGTTCAACCAAATTACCCGCCGCGCGGTCAGTTGCAGCCGTTGCATCTGGCGCGCCAGTTCCGCCGGATCGTCCCGGTCCAACCCGTCGGTGATCAGCAAGACAACCGCTCCCTGCCCCATAACGCGCCGTGACCAATCGCGATTAAACGCCGCCAGTGCTCCGCCGATCCGGGTGCCGCCCTCCCAATCCTGTGCTTGCGCGCCCGCCGCCGCCAGCGCGGCATCCACATCGCGAGTTGCCAAGTGACGGGTGATATTTGTCAGCCGGGTGCCAAAAGTGAACCCATGCACCTGTGCCCAGCCCGCGCCCTTGCGGTTCGCAACGGCATGGAGAAAATGCAGGATCACACGACTGTATTGGCTCATCGAGCCGGAAATGTCGCAAAGCACCACAAGGTTGGGGTAGCGGGTGCGGGGCTTCATCCGGAAAAGCCGCTCCATCTCTCCCCCGCGCCGCAACGCGGCCTTCATGCTCCGCGGCACGTCAATCCGCCCCCGTGCCGAAGGGCCGGTGCGGCGGCTTGGCATCGGGGGCACGGGCAGTTCCAATCGGGCCAGCATGCGCTTTGCCTCTGCCATTTCCGCGAGGCTCATCTGCTCAAAGTCGAGGCTGCGCAGCCGTTCGCGAGCTGACATGGTCAGGCTGGCGTCCACTTCAACAAGGCTCTCTTCGGGCGCGCGTTCCTCGTCGGGCTGCGGTGCCTCTGCGCCATCGAGCAAAGCTTCTGCCGCGCGTTTCTCTGCTGGGGTTGCCGGACGGTCCTCTTGCACGCCGCGGACCGCGGGCAGCATCGCCGCCATCATATGCTCCAGATAGCGTGGATCGCGCCAATAGAGCCGGAAAATCTGCGCAAATACCCGGGCTTGTTCTGGACGGCTGACAAAGCAAGCGTGCAGGGTCCAGTAAAAATCCCGGCGGCTGGTGAACCCGACCGCCGCGACCGCCTGAACCGCATCGACAACCCGCCCCGGCCCGATGGACAGTCCCGCCCGGCGCAAAGCACGGGCAAAATGCGTGATATTTTCCGCCAATTTCGGGGTGTCGGGCAAGTCGAGGGGCAGCTGTTCAGCCATGCGCGCGCCAAATCATTTCGGCGGCAAGGCGGCGCGGGCTTGGTCAAGAATACGGGCGGCCTCTGACCCTTGCAGCTTGGCGATGTCATCTTGGTACTTCAGCACCGCGCCAAGGGTGTCGGCGATCACCTCGGGGCTGAGTGTGGTGACGTCAAGCGCCAGCAGGCATTTTGCCCAGTCAATCGTTTCGGCCACTCCCGGCTTCTTAAAAAGATCTTCGGTCCGCAATTGCTGCACAAAGGCAACAACCTCGCGGCTAAGATTTGTGGCCGCTTCCGGTGCGCGCGCCGACAGGATCGCCAGTTCGCGGGCCACGTCTGGATAATCTACCCAATGATACAGGCAGCGACGTTTCAGGGCGTCATGCACTTCGCGCGTGCGGTTGGACGTCAGAATGACGATCGGCGGTTCGGGCGCGCAGATGGTGCCCAATTCGGGGATTGTAACCTGAAAATCGCTTAGCGCCTCCAGCAAAAAAGCCTCAAATGGCGCATCTGTACGGTCCAACTCATCAATCAGCAGCACCGGAGGGCCAGCAGGATCGGGGCGCAGCGCTTCCAGCAGCGGGCGCTCAATCAGGTAGTCGTCACTGAACAACTCGGCCGTTAACGCCTTGCGGTCGGCCCCGCCTCCGGCTTCGGCCGTGCGGATCGCAACCATCTGGGCTGGGAAATTCCATTCATAGATCGCACTGGAGGCGTCCAACCCCTCATAACATTGCAACCGGATCAACCGGCGGCCCAAACCTGCCGCAAGGGCTTTGGCAATCTCAGTCTTGCCGACCCCGGCCTCGCCTTCCAAAAACAGGGGGCGGCCCAATGTTAGGCTTAAAAACACCACCACCCCAAGGGCGCGGTCGCAGACATAGCCTTGTGCGCTCAGCATGTCTTGGACGGCTTCGATGCTATCAACGTTTTTCATTGCGCCAGTGGGACATCCCCGCCGCGCGCCGTCAAGGGGGCAGAGGCCTGTTGCGCCGATTGACCTGATTTGCGCCCGATGCCATAGTCTTAACCAATAATTGACGGTCATCGGGGACAACCACCGAGGCCACAGGGGCAGACATGGGACAGAGCATTAACTCCATCCAGCGGATCGCGGGCTGACATGCGCATCACCGCCGTGACCTGCGTAAAGAACGAAGGGCCGTTCCTGCTGGAATGGATCGCCTTTAACAGGGTGATCGGGGTGACCGATTTTCTGTTTTATTCCAATGACTGCAGCGATGGCACCGACCCCCTGTTGGCTTGTTTGCAAGACCACGGCATCGTCACCCATCTGCCCAACCCTGCAACCAACCGCAACTATCAGATGCAGGCGTTAAAAAACGCGCGACGCCAAACGGTGGTCAAAAAGGCAGACTGGGTTTGGGTGGCGGATGTAGATGAATTTCTGAACATTCATGTGGGGGATCACAGTATTCCGGCGCTGATCACAGCCTGCGGCAATCCCCAAGCCATCTCGGTGAACTTTCAGTTCTTCGCCAACGGCGGGGTAGCAGAATATGTAGACGAACCAATCATCACCCAGTTCCCCTATAGCCATAACCCCGACATCTGCGGCGCAGACACGGCGATTGAGGTTAAAACCCTTGTCCGGCAGGATTTTCCGCTCGGCTACTACGGCGCGCATCGGCCCTTTCATGACGACAGCAAACACCAGCCAAGCTGGACCGACGCTGCCGGGCGACAGGTGCCAACGCCCTTTCGCAGTGCAGCCAACAAGCGCCGCATTCGCGCTTTTCCGGCCCGTGGCGCGCGCCGCTTTGCCACGCTCAACCACTACGCTTTGCGCGCACTCGACAGCTATTTGGTCAAGAACGACCGGGGCGATGTGAACCGCGAAAACCGCGCCTTTGACGACAGTTATTGGCGCGACCGTAACGACGCCGCTTGGCGGGACGAAAGCATTCTGCGCTATCTGCCCGCGCTGACAGAGGAAATGGCCAAGCTTGCGGCTCTCCCCGATGTGGCAGGTCTTCATGCACGCGCCGTTTGCGCGCACCGCGCGCGTCGTGATGCGTTGCTCACTGACCCAAGCTACCGCGAAATGCGTGATCAATTGCTTGCGGCCAGCCCCTTTTGCGCCGCCGAGGCCGCATTGCGCGCCGAGATCGGGCTGACATGAGCGGCCCGCGCATCATCAACCTCGGTCTTCCCAAAACCGGGACAACCACCTTGACCGACGCGCTGCGTCACGCTGGTCTCAAGGTCGCCGACTGGCGGATACGCAAAGGCCAAAGCAGCCGAGAAGATATTTTGGGCGAACATGTCGGGCGCATCGTTTATGCCGATTACTTTGCCAGCGGCGACCCCTTGGCGCGGCTGGATGAGTTCGACGTGATCAACGAAATGAGCGCTGTTCGACATGACCGCAGTCTTTGGCCGCAGACCGACTATGGCGTGCTAAATGCCATCCAGCGCCATCATCCGGACGTCAAATTTCTGCTCTCACACCGCGATCCGGGCAAGACCGCCAACAGCATGATGCGCTGGAACAATCTTGGCCGCCGCCGTTTGCCGGCCGCCGATGTGCCGGGTCTGCCGCGTGGCTTTGGTCGTAGTGAAGCAGAGCTGGCACGCTGGATTGCCGCACATTTTGATTTCTGCCGCCGTGTGTTTCAGGGCTGCGACAACTTTTTGGAGTTCAACATCGAAGACCCCGGCGCGCGCGACCGGATCGCAGACTACCTCGGCCTTGAACTGCCTTGGTGGGGCCAAAGCAACACCGGCAAACCCGCCGATGCGGAGGCCGGTTGATGCGTCTGACCTTGCTGATCGGCCCGACCGAAAAAGGCGCGGCCCGTCTGCGCAATATATTGCAGCAGCGGCGCGAAGCGCTTTTGAAACAAGGGATTTTGGCAGCCGACTGGAACCACGTCCGCCTATATGCCGCCTGTGCAGACCCCGAAGCAGTGGGGCTGTTGCGCTATCGCCGAGGGTTAGACAGCCCCCTAGTCGGCGCGACTCTGCGCGAGGAATTCGCAGCTTTGATCCCGCGCGAACTGGCCGAAACCCGCGCGCGTCACGTCGTCCTAAGCGCAGCGCAATTGGGCAATTTGCTCCCCCAACCTGCTGAGATCGAACGACTTCAAGCGCTGCTGACGCCCTATTTCGATGACATTCAGATCGTTGCCCATCTTGACGAACAAGCCCGCCTGCTGGCTGCGCATTATGCATTTGCCGTGACCGAAGGCCGTCGCCATACGCTCGATCAAGAACTTGCGTTAGCAGGTCGTGGCAGTTGGTGGCAGAACGCGCTTAACGGTGCCGAAAACGAACCGGACTTTGGCCTGTTTCCAGATGTGCAGCGCCCGCCATTCTGGTTAGATTTTAATGCGCTGTACGAAACCTGGGCAAAGGTCTTTGGCCTCAATAACGTAACCTTTAGACCCCTTAACCTTTCGCACCTTACCTCTGAGAATGGCGCGGCTGAGCTTGATAGCCTTCTCGGCCTCGACACCCCACTCGGCACTGTTGACCCCGGTCGTCTCATTGGCCCTATCTCTGAACCCTGGCTCGCCCGAATGCGGCAGTTCAACGATGTGCTGATCCGCTATCTTCAGGTCCATGACATCTCTTGCCCGCGGAGCACATGGAGCCAGATGCTACAGGCATTACAGATCGAAGGCGCGGCTCTGTCGCCGGACAGCCTTGCGCCGATTTCGGACCATTTCACTGCGCAGAATGCTGAACTGACCGCCCGTTTTCCAGCCTTGGAACAAGCGCTCGCCCCTGATCCCCCTGCGCCTACATGGGCCGAGCCTGATCCAGGTTTCGGTTTCCGGGCGACACAATATCTCACGGCCTTCGCCCACCGCATTCGCAGCACGTCCACCCCGCTGGCCCAAAAACGCGCTGACGCCGCGCAGGCAGAGCGTTCCGCCGCCAAGTTTGAGGCAATGTTGCTGCGTCCGGACGCGCCCGGTGACGAGCATGCTGCCAATGTGCAACTGCTCAATCGGATTAAGGTCAACCACGAGATCATTCTTCGCAGCCCCTTCCGGCCCCATAATTACGCGACCCTTGATGGCGAGGACAAACCCGCGCCGCCCTTTACCCCCGCTCCGCCGCGCGAAGTCGCGCCGGGCAGCAGCGGAAACGTTATCGTGGGCTGCATGAAAAACGAGTCGCCTTATATCATTGAGTGGGTCGCTTATCACCGGGCCATCGGGTTTGATAATTTTCTGGTTTATACGAATGGGTGCACAGACGGGACCGATACACTGCTAAATCGATTGCAGGACATGGGCGTTCTTGAGCACAGAAATAACGACGATTGGAAGGGCAATTCACCCCAGCAGCACGCGCTGAACCGATCCTTAGACGAACCCTTGATCCGCAATGCGGATTGGATCGCGCATATCGATGTCGACGAGTTTGTGAATGTCCGCACCGGCAATGGCACCTTGGCCGACTTCTTTGCTGCCGTGCCTGATGCCACCAATATCGCGATGACATGGCGGCTGTTTGGCCACAACGGGGTGACATCGCTTACTGACACGCCCGTGATCGAACAATTCGACAGCGCCGCCCCAAGCTTTTGCCCGAAACCGCATACGGCATGGGGCTACAAGACGCTTTTTCGCAATATCGGTGCTTATAGGAAGATTTCTTGCCACCGCCCGAACAAACTTGATGAAGCTGCGGCCCCCCAAATCAAATGGGTGAACGGCTCGGGCCGCGACATGACCAAGGATGCGCTGAACAACGGCTGGCGGTCGTCCAAAAGCAACATTGGCTACGACCTGCTGCAGCTCAACCATTACGCGCTTCGCTCAGTTGAATCCTTTCTCATCAAACGCCAACGCGGCCGGGCGCTCCATGTGGACCGATCCATCGGGTTGAACTACTGGGTTCGCATGGACTGGAACGATTACCGCGATGTTTCGATCCAGCGCAATCTGCCCCGTCTGCGCGCCGAAATGGGCCAACTTTTGGCAGACGAACAACTGCGCGCTTTGCACGAAGCGGGGCTGGCTTGGCACCGTGCGAAAGCGGCAGAACTGCTTAAGACCCCTGAATTCCGCGATCTTTACCGCCAGTCGCTGGCGATCGACCTTACGGCGACAGAACGGGTGGCCTATGCGCTTGCCCTTGATATGGAAAGCTGAGCCATGAGTGACCAAGCCGCTGGCACGACCGAAAATTTCATCCATTCGCGCGGCATGAAATTTCCCGATGACCCTGCCATTCTGCGCGGACGTTTGCGCAGAAAGTTACGGCAAAACGCCTATGAAGCCAAAGAGACCGAGGCCGTGCTGCGCGTGGTGCGCGAGGGGGACCGCGTAATCGAACTTGGCGCGGGCGTGGGCTATATGTCCACGCTTGTGGCCAGCAAACGCAAAGTGGCCTCTGTCCATTCATTTGAAGCGAATCCGAATCTCATCTCCTATATTCGCCGTGTGCATGCCGCCAATGGTCTAACCAACGCCGAAGTTACCAACGCGATTCTGGGGTCCGCGGCAGGCCAAGTCGATTTTCACGTGCGTGATGATATCCTGTCGTCCTCCATGACTCGGTTTGAAGGCGAGGAGCCGCCGCAAACTCATCAGATTGACGTACTCAACGCGGCTGACGTATTTGCCGACCTGAAACCCAACGTGCTGATCTGCGATATAGAAGGCGCCGAGGTTGATTTGATTCCCCTGCTTAATCTCACAGGCCTGCGCGCGGCTGTCATCGAATTGCACCCGCAATGGATCGGGCCCGAGGGAGTGAACAAAGTCTTTTCAGCCTTCATGGCCGCAGGGCTCGCCTATTACCACCGCGGCTCGCAGAACAAAGTCGTCAGCTTTCGGCGGGACTGGTAGTGCTTTGACCCATCTTGCGATTCTTTGTGTCCGCAACGAAGCGGCCTTCTTGTTGGAATGGCTTGCCCACCACCGCGCCATCGGCTTTGACCATGTGCTGGTTTTTTCCAACGATTGCGACGATGGCACCGATGCGATGCTTGATCGTTTGCAAAAGTTGGGCGCCGTGACCCATGTGCGCAATGATGGCCCCTACGACAAAGGCGGCATCCAATTCACCGCCTTAAAGGCTGCCGCCGAGATGAAGGTCGTGCAACAGGCTGACTGGATCCTCCCGCTCGACGTCGATGAGTTCGTTAACATTCATTGCGGCGACCATAGTGTTTCTGCGCTTCATGCCGCCTTGCCCGACGCGACAGCGATTACGCTTACCTGGCGTCTTTTCGGCAATGCCGATCAAGTTCGTTATGAAGACAAGCCGGTGACCGAGACTTTTACCCGCTGTGCCCCCACCGTCATGCATTGGCCGTGGCGCGCGGCGATGTTCAAAACGCTGTATCGCAACGATGGCACCTATGCCAAACCCGGTGTCCACCGTCCCCGGCGCCCTGATCCGGCTCGGCTTCAGGATGCGCATTGGTTCGATAGCCATGGCCGCACCCTGCCCGACCAGTTCAAAACCCGACGCATCTTTTCTAACTTCGGGCGCGAGAACAACGGATTGGCGCAGATCAACCACTACCCGCTTGGCGCGATGGAAAGCTATGTGCTCAAAGCCGACAGGGGCCGCGCTGTGCACAGCGATCACATGTTGGGGGTCGACTATTGGGTTGAGCGGAATTTCAACACCGACACCGACACCACAATCAGCGCGACTGCAGACGCACGCGCAGGCGAACTGGCCACCCTGATGGCCGACCCGCAACTGGCCAAGATGCACGCAGGCGCCGTCGCTTGGCGCCGCGCGCGTTTTAACGCGCTCATGCAGGATGAGCCGTATCGCGCCTTGTTTGGCCGCCTCCTGATGACCCCGCCAAGCCGCCCCGTCACAGCAAAAGCCGCGCGTTTTATGATCCGCCACGCCAATCAGGCCCACCAGTCAAACGCAGCCCAAGATTGAATTTGAGGCCGGCGCCCCCAAAGCGTCGTCACATTCTCTTCAATTTCACACGGATTTTCCGCATTTTTGCCCTATTATCCCGCTAGACCAAGCAGGAACTGGCGGGGTCTCCTCCGCCCGCAACAGTCGAGGGTGCCTAATGCCAAGCGAGACGCTGACGATCGAAAGCTCACTGGCCGATCTGCCAAAGCGCAAATGGCTGCGCGCAGTAGAGGCCGTGGCCGAAGAAGACGGCTATTTTCAATCGCTGGGCAACAAGCATTTTGCCGCCTTTATTGAACGCGATACCACGTTGTTGGTCACGTTTGAGACATACCAAGGCATGCACGCCCTTTCGGATAAGGCGCAGCCCTTGGGCTGGGACATGGTGCGCAACCACGACTGGTCGCACCTCTGCCTTGCCAGC
>Ga0209345_10005606_pt1 | contig 11593 bp, 9 predicted proteins | sample Cruoilmetagenom7_FD_187294 | JGI IMG/M metagenome (GOLD analysis project Ga0209345, IMG submission 187294) | Oil polluted marine microbial communities from Coal Oil Point, Santa Barbara, California, USA - Sample 7 (SPAdes) (version 2) | ecosystem: Environmental > Aquatic > Marine > Oil seeps ...
GCTAACGCTACCGTAGTTCTAAGCAAAAATGTGCGGCCAGGGTATTTCCTGGCCGCGCATATAGTCAAATTAGACATACGATCAACCAATGAACGAGGAAGCACATGTATCAGTGGGACTTTTACACAGTTATGCAATCTATGGATCTATTCCTTAGTGGGTTAACTGTAACTTTCACCTACACCATAGGCTCGATCGCACTAGGCGTCGTGTTTGGCCTATTGGCAGCCTTCGCCCGGCTATCGAGGTTCTTTGTACTTCGGCTATTGGCGCGCTCTTATCAGGAACTTTTCCGATGCACCCCGCTATTGGTGCAAATCCTTTGGGCGTTCTACGCATTGCCACTGCTATTGGGGTTCACAATTTCTAACAAAATTGCAGGACTGATGACTTTGTCCCTTTATGTTGGTGCTTTTTACGGCGAAATTTTTCGCGGCGGTATCAACGCAATTGATAAAGGGCAAACCGAAGCTGGTGCGGCTGTAGGAATGTCTAACGGTCAGATAATGCGTAACATAATCATGCCACAAGCAATCAAAAAAATGTTGCCTGCGTTCATTAACCAATCTGTAATTCAGGTTAAAAACACATCGCTTCTTTATGCGATTTCGGTAGCTGAGCTAACTTACATGACCTACGTCGTTAACGGCGAGACCTATCGCCCGCTGGAATCCTATACCATCGCAGCAATCATGTATTTCATGCTGCTCTTCCCGTTAACACAATTCGCCGACCTGTTTGAGCGCAGAATGCGTCGTAGTGACTAAGTTTTAGTTGGAAAACGACAGCATCACGTAAATCAAAGGATACAGCAATGAACGAAGAAATTGTAATCTCGCTAAAGGGTATGACCAAGGATTTTGGTGCTCTAAAAGTGCTTAAGGGAATTGATCTCGACATCAAAAAAGGCGAGGTCGTCGCGTTAATCGGGCCTTCCGGATCTGGCAAGTCCACTTTAATCCGATGCCTGAACATGATGGAAAGCCCGACAGGGGGCGATTTCTATTTCATGGGAAGCAAAATCGCCTCAACCTTCAAAGGTAAGGGGGATGAAACCGGTATCGGTGAGTTGCGCCGCCGAGTCGGCATGGTCTTTCAACACTTCAACCTGTTTCCACACCGTAATGTTCTTGAAAACATCTGCATGGGGCCGAAAACTGTCCTGAAGCAACCAAAAGTGGAAGCAGAAAAATACGCGATGGAATTGCTAGCGAAGGTAGGTCTGGCTGACAAGCACAATGCTTTTCCAAGCCATCTGTCCGGTGGCCAAAAACAACGTGTCGCCATTGCTCGGGCGTTAGCTATGCGTCCTGATGTTATGTTGTTCGACGAGGTGACCAGCGCCCTTGATCCAGAACTTGTCGGAGAGGTGTTGCAAGTGGTCCGCAGTCTGGCTGACAGCGGCATGACCATGATCCTTGTTACCCACGAGATGGCCTTTGCGGCCGATATCGCCGATCGCGTAATCTTTCTGGAAGACGGCTTTATCTCTGAAAGCGGTACACCTGAAGATGTCTTGGTACATCCCAAATCGGAACGCTTGCAGGCGTTCCTCGCAAGGTATCACAATTAGCGTACAATTTTAAACTTCCTGTACTTGGGAACTTCGAATGTCAAAACCTCCCCATTCCTCCAAAGCCGATAGTAACATTGAAGGCACGCCTATGCGGGTGCTTATTGTTGGTTCGGGGCGTTTGGGGATTTCGATTGCACGCCTGCTGTCCACTGACCCGTCATATGAAGTATGCATAATTGATACTAACTACGAGAAAGTCAGAGCCGCAGCAGAATTGGGGTTTGAGTCACACGAACAAAGTGGTTCCGACAAACGGGCAATGCAAAAGCTTCTTTCCAATGCTGCAGCCGTTGTGGTTGCAGCGCCGGAATCTATCGCTGTGCGGGTAGCCCAGTTTGCTGACGAGTATGGGTGTAGCTATTTCGACTTGTGTGAATATACAGACGTTTCCGCAGAAATTGAACGGATTGCGAAATCTTCAAACCAGGCGTTTGTTTCCCAATGCGGACTAGCGCCAGGATATGTGTCTGCTCTGGTTTACGAGAAAATTCAGAATTTGGATGCTCAAGCCAAAATTAATGCTTATGTCGGCGTCTTACCGGAAACAAAGATTAACAAACTTGGCTTTGGTAATATCTGGGATATCAGAGGCTTGATCACAGAATACACAAAGCCTTGCAAAGTAATAATCGGTGGCGATTCTTGCGAAATCAGTCCACGCACAAAATATGAAACACTTGATATCGAAGGAACTCAGTACGAAGCGTTCACAACTGCCGGCACTCTGGATGATGTTGTGAAATGTTCGGTGGGCAAAATTAATGACCTGTTTTTTAAAACACTGCGATATCAGGGGCATCTGGATTACATTAACTTTCTATTGGATGATCTCGGGCTAAAAGATCGAATCTACACTTTCCGAAATTTACTTCAAACTGGGTTGCCGGTTGTTATTGAAGACAAAGTCGTAATCCATTTGGTAACTGAGACCACCGACGAATCCGGAATACATGAAGATCGGCAAACACAAGTTTTCCATTCTCGACCGGAGTCTGATGGCACCAGAACAAGCGCTATATCAGTTGCTTCAGCAGCACATGTGTGTAGTGTTCTTGACGTCGTATGCAATAGGAAGCCAGCTTCGGTCGGTTTTCTAGATCACACCAAGATATCGCTATCCGAACTAGCACAAAGTAAGTTCTTTTCAGACTTGAATGAACAAATATAACGTCGTTCACCGGTTCGGACATGAGAGAAAGATTACATGCCCGATAAGAAAAGACAAAAAATTGATATTTCTCTTCTCCAGACATTTCACCTTGTTGTAACAACAGGCTCATTCTCCTCAGCATCGCGAGAACTTGGGATTTCCTATCAATCGGCTGCTAATCATGTGAGAAGACTAGAAGTTCTGTACGGAGCCAAACTAGTTGAAGCCGAGAAAGGTTCGCGCGTCATAAAGCTGACTCCGCAGGGCAAGGCTTTAAACGCATCACTTGGAAATGAACTCGACACGATTTTGTCACGAATTTCCGTTCTATTACACGATGTACACTCCGTTCTTCGCGTCGGTGTTCCGCAAACAATATTCCATAATTTCTTCCCGGAAATCCTTGCCGAGTTTAGGAAGGGAGCCCCTGAAATTGAACTCCATTTTTTTGAAAGGGACACAATTCTCGAAGAGATGATGCTAGACGGAACCCTTGATGCTTGCGTTAGCGAAAGGTTTTTTGGAGAGGCCGTCGTCACCCAAACTCTGCTGGGAGAGTATCGATTATGTCTCGTGTACCCTCGTGACTGGGCTAATGAAAATGAAAATCTGGACATCAAATTTTTTACTACCCAACCATTTATTACTTATGAACCGGGCCAAACTATTCGTTCGCGTTCAGTCGACTTTCTAGGTGAATGCTTTAATGCTCCGCCCAAAATCACGACTTCGGCCTCAGGAAGTACAAGCGTCGCGAGACTTGTCGAGGCCGGTATTGGGTACGGGATAGTCCCGGAATGGAGCGTCAAAGACAATGATCCAAAGGTTGCCAAACTGAGGTTGGAGAGCGTCCAGCCAGTTAAAGTCTATTTCGGGTACTCCACGTTCCTTGAAAGCAACGAATATATCCGCTTGTTAAGCAACGCATGCAACCAAGTCATGAAAAGTACCCTTTCCAAGGATTCTAGTCGCTGACATCTTCCGGCGCAATGTGCGTGGAGATGCGACCCTAAGATGGGCGCCGTTATCAGCAGCCATCGCCCCCTTCGACCCGCTGAGGTTGGATTTGACGCCTGCGAGACCGCACTTCCGCCATTCATGCTCCGAATATGTGGCATATTGCACCAATGTCCGTTTCGACGTCCTGATTTTCAGCATCCAGACCTAGTGGTGAAACGCAGCTATAGGTCGAATGTGTCAGATTTATTAGAGATTTGCCGGAGTCTATTCGTGCAAATGGTTGCATTCGCAAATTAACGGCAGCTTCGCTACTTGACCATCAATGCGCGGTGAAATATGTAACGCGAACCTGAGCGGGCGTTGTGTAATGGTAAGACCTCAGCCTTCCAAGCTGATGACACGGGTTCGATTCCCGTCGCCCGCTCCAGATTAACTTTCCGATAAATTGCCAGTTATAACTGTCGCGCCCAGCTCGATAGGGCGCTGTTCTCCAGAAGTTTATTGTCTGCACGTCTAGGTCTTGCAATCCGAATGCGTCTACGCCGATTTCCATCGATCGTCCCAAATTGCTCATACCGATAATTTAGGAGCGCTTTGTGTAGCTCCGCCGTGTCGGCGCTCTTACTTTGAATACCCGCCAATCGTATTTAGTAACAATCGTATTTGTCGGTTGCGTCCTGCAACGCTCGCTTCAAAAACAGGAAGCAAAAGGTTGTTTCTTTTTAGTATTTGCGGGACGTTATGGTGTGTTTTTGGCAGTATATAGTGTCTGAGGTTTGATCTTTCGGGAAAGATATCTCTTTGAGAAGCTTCTCGTCCGTGTCTTCCATGAATTACGGAATATTTGGTGGTATTGGTGAGAACGTCCTCAAGATCGGAAATTAAAAAATTTGTTGATCCGTCCTGTATATTCCTTCCAGCGAGTTTCGTCCGGAACGACCGCAGGATTGACCGAGAATTGTGGCGCGAACGCCAGTGCAGTTTGAATCGGGACGAATTTCGGCATAGCTAAAGCCATGAAACCGCCCATGCTATGCCCTAGAGAATGCGTTGCGACAAACGGAGTCTGTTTGCTGAACTCCTGTATGGCATTGACTATTTCTTCGACCAAACCTTGAGTGTTTAGCCATGATCGCGTTTTGTCCGAGAAAAACAAGGCGCTGTGCTTGCCGTTGCATGTTGCAACTTTCGCAAATTCGTACGGTTGAACGGCGACCGGAGAAGACCCAATTCCCGAAAAGGAAAGCACCAGCAGGTCAGACGAACCCGAGTAGCTCCAGACCTTCAAGTTTGAGGACTCGTGAAAGTCACGAATGTCGAGCGCTTCACTTATTGCAATTTGGAGTTCTCTCGGGGTTACAATCGATTGAAGTTGTCTAAATTCGGATCGAGGCTTTTTGGTGCACGTCTGGTTTTCTATTTAATATACTGGCTTTGCGCAACAAGTGGTTTTTTTAGGCTTTAATATGGCCCGTACTTAATTCCGTGTAGGCAGATTTTCTGCGAATAGTAAAGAGAACAAGGCTGTTTTTAACGAACGTTTCCCCATTCTTTGTGCGCCCCTTACCACCCCGCACTGGTTGAACGGGTTCATCCGTACGGCTCATTCTCCTCTTCAACAATCAATGTAATCCCACCGTCTTCTTCCAATTGACGGATGCCGACGATCATAGCGTTCATTGCGGCTTCGCTGTCCTTCTTTTTGACGGTTTCAAGTTCGGATAATTCTTCGCGCAATTGATCTGCGACACGGCTGGACAGGCTGGAGAGGATGAATTCAGCTTCGGTTGGCGCGCCTTTGAGGGCCTGCAGCAGGGTTTCGGGTGGGACTGTTCGGGTGATGGCCGAGACGTCGCGCGGTTGCAGGCGGTCGGGGATATCGGCGAAGGTGAACATGACCTTTCGGATGCGTTCGGCGGTGTCAGGGTCGGACCTGACAAAATCTTCCATCAGACGCTCGCGAATTTCGCTTTGGGCGAAGTTCATGATGTCGCCAGCGCGCTCTACCGGTGTTTTTGAGAAGGTAGAGGGGCCGTCCTGCGCGAACATAGTTTCGCCAATGGTTTCGCCGATCAGTTCGATGATTTCGGAGGGGATCTCTTGGCTATTTATAATCGCCAGCATGGTCGCACGGGCGTTGTGAGGAGGCATTTTACCGAGGACTTCGGCAGCGAGGGTTGAGGGAATCTTTGACAAAACCGTTGCCGCAACTTGTAGATGTTCGTTTTCGAGACATTGTTGCAATTGTTGGGCGTCGGCCGAGGCCACACGCACCCAGACGTCTACGGCCGGGGAGCGCACATATGCCTTGCGGATTTTTTCGAGAACCGAGTCGCTAACGTGCCCCTTCAGTGAGGTTAGCGTGTCTTCCAGATCGCCACGCATGGAAAGGCCAAAATCCTGCAGTTCGGAAAGAAATTCTAGGATAACCAGGTCTATGGTATTCCTGTCCACCTCGCCGAACGAGGCCATAATATCGACTATATTCTTCAGCGAGGCGGTTTCGATCTGGTCGAGATCTGGCGTCGCGCCGGCACCGATCAGGACGCTCAGCAGGATCGCGGCCTTTTGTTGCTTGGTGATTTCTGCGTCCATCGGCCGTTTTAGGGCGAGTGGCGGTGCTGGTTTCTGGGGCACGAGGGCGACGGACATTAAATTCTCTTTCGTTTCGATTCCGTATCTTTTCGTCCATCGGACTTAACAAATTCTGAATAAGGAACGGTTTTTCCCGGTCACCTTTTGTTAAGGAAATCAGGCGTATTTTCAGCGAAAGCATGTTACGATTCTGAAATGGAGATCAGAGATGAAATAGAAGGCGATTATGCAGAGGTGCGCGCGTTGCATGTGCGGGCATTTCCAAGCGTTGCGGAAGCCGAATTGGTCGATCGGCTTCGAACCGATGGGGATGCGATTACTTCTTTGGTGGCAGTCGAAGATGAAGTGATCGGGCACGTTATGTTTTCCCGCTTGCAGGCTCCGTTCAAGGCGTTGGGATTGGCTCCGGTTGCAGTTGACAGTGCGTTTCGGCGCAAGGGTGTTGCCAATGCGTTGATCCGTGAAGGGTTGCGGCGGGCGGAGCGTGATGGTTGGCAGGCTGTTTTCGTGTTGGGTTCGCCGTCCTATTACCGACGTTTTGGGTTCGATGTCTCACTGGCAGCGGGGTTTCAGTCACCGTACGCGGGGGAATATTTTATGACCCTTGCGTTACAGGAAGTCGGCTTGCCGTGTAAGAGCGGCGCAGTTTCTTATGCACCGGCATTTGACGGGTTGGACTAGGGCTGGGCGGATATCGGGAGTTTGCAATTTTCGACGCTTGCCCCTCTGAACCCTAATGCGTTAAAAAGACCGCAGATTTGATAAGGAGAGGTGTCAATATGCGGCGCGTGGTTGTTACTGGTCTAGGTATGGTTACCCCTTTGGCGTGTGGAGTCGAGGAAACGTGGAAGCGTATTCTGAACGGGGAATCCGGTGCGGGAACGATCTCGAAGTTTGATGCATCGCATCTGGCGACTGATTATGCCTGCGAAATACCTCTGGGTGATGGCAGCGATGGCACCTTCGATCCGGATGACTGGATGGCCCCGAAAGAGGCGCGGAAGGTAGATCCGTTCATATTGTACGCAATGGCCGCCGCCGATCAGGCGATCAAGGACGCGGACTGGACACCGGAAGGTGAAGAGGATCGTGAACGCACCGGCGTGATGATCGGCTCCGGTATTGGCGGGCTGACCACGATTGCAGACACGGCGGTCTTGCTGAAAGAGCGCGGACCGCGGCGGGTTTCACCGTTCTTTATTCCCTCTACTTTAATCAACCTTTGTTCGGGGCAGGTGTCCATTCGCTATGGCTTCAAGGGGCCAAACCATGCGGTTGTTACGGCGTGTTCGACCGGTGCGCACGCGATTGGAGACGCGGCGCGGCTAATTATGCTGGACGATGCAGACGTTATGATCGCAGGCGGGGCGGAGGCACCGATTTGTGAGCTCGGCATCGCAGGGTTCAATTCTTGCAAGGCGCTGTCGACCAAACGCTCGGACGACCCGCAGTCAGCTTCCCGGCCTTATGACGACGACCGTGACGGTTTTGTTATGGGCGAGGGCGCTGGCGTTGTGGTGTTGGAGGAATACGAACACGCCAAAGCGCGCGGGGCGACGATTTATGCCGAGATTTTGGGGTATGGTCTGTCAGGAGATGCGTATCATATTACCGCTCCAGCGCCTGATGGCGATGGTGGTTTCCGGTCTATGCGGGCTGCATTGAAACGCGCGGGGATCGAGCCTTCGGCGATCGATTATATCAACGCACACGGCACGTCGACGATGGCGGATACGATTGAGTTGGGCGCGGTCGGGCGTCTGATGGGCGAGGCTGCGAAGGGCGCAACTATGTCGTCAACCAAATCGTCAATCGGACATTTGCTGGGCGCGGCTGGAGCGGTTGAGGCGATCTTCTGTATTCTGGCGATACGCGACCAGATCGCGCCGCCGACGATCAATCTGGATAATCCGATGGTTGAAACCGATCTGGATCTGGCGCCGAACAAGGCCGTGAAGCGGAAAATCGACGTTGTTTTATCAAACTCCTTTGGATTTGGCGGCACCAACGCCTCGCTTGTTATGGGGAAAGTTTCCTAGATGGGTCGCAGCATAGCCGCGAACGCATTTACGTTCCTTATTCTCGTTATTGTCGGATTGGGTGGCTTTGTCGCTTGGGCGCAGGGACAGTTCCGTGACACCGGACCTTTGGCCGAGGAAACGGTTTTTGAAGTCGCGAAAGGGGCGACTTTGGGGGCGATCTCGGAGAATTTACTGTATGTTGGCGCGATTTCGAACGAGCAGATTTTTCGGATCGGGGCACGGTATACGGGCCGCGATAGCAGGCTGAAGTTCGGGGAGTATGTGCTACCGGCCGGGGCTTCGATGGATGAAATTCTCGAAATTCTGGTTGAAGGCAAGAGCATCCAGTATTTCGTGACCATCCCTGAAGGTATGTATACATCGGAAATTGCCGCGCGGATAAATGCCAACGAGGACCTGACAGGCGAGATTGAAAGCCTGCCTAGTGAAGGGATGCTGGCGCCCAATACCTACAGTTTTCAGCGCGGGGATACGCGGCAATCGGTGGTGGACCGGATGGCGCAAGCGCAAGTGGATATCCTAGAGGAAGCCTGGGCAGGACGTGCGCCGGACTTGCCGTTGGAGAGCAAGGAAGAACTGTTGATCCTTGCCTCGATCGTGGAATCGGAGGCGGGCGGTGCCGGTGAGTGGGGGCTTGTGGCCTCTGTTTTCTATAACCGGTTGGCAGCAAACATGCGCCTGCAGGCCGACGCGACGTTGCGATACGGGCTGACTGATGGCGAGGAACGGATTCGGCGCGGGTTGCGTGAGTCGGAGCTAGCGAAGGAAACAGCGTATAATACCTACCAGATCGCGGGTTTGACGCCGGCGCCGATATCGAATCCCGGTCGCGAAGCGATACTGGCTACGGCCAATCCGGAGACATCGAAGTTTTATTATTTCGTGTTGGACGGCTCAGGCGGTCATGCATTTGCTGTTAATTTACAAGATCATAACAAAAATGTTGCAGCTTGGCGCAAGATCGAAGCGGAGCGTTCTTCGAACTAAAATCACACAACCTAAGATTTAGTGATTGACAGTGAGAACGCTTTAGGGTATACCTTATGGCAAGCTGGAAGAAGTGGGCAAGCGGCACGGTCGAAAGATCGGGGCCGCTTTTCTGTTTCTGCTCATGCGGAGCAGAGAAAGCTTGAATATATGAAAAATCAATCTCCCGAGGATCGGGATGCGGACGCACGGCTGTTGAAATCAGCGCGGGCGAATTTGGAGTCGTTGAGGGTCGCGTTAGAGGCGACTGTGGCGCGGCTGCAGGTGGATGAAGATATGGTGAGTAAGGATGTAAATTCCCCGCTCACCGATTTTCGTCGGTCTTTGCAGGCGGTAATTGGCATTGAGGCAGATCTTGCAAAACGAAGCTATGAACAGCGTAGCGGCGGGGAGGGGGCGTGTCCCCTCGACCTTGCTGCAGCGCGTAGAGAAGTCACTGAGCGACTTATTGCGCTCTCTCAAGCCCGAGGAAGTTGAGGCACTGCTTGACGGGCTAAGCCCTAACGCGGTGCTGGGTTTACCGTGGCTGTTTGATATCTGGGCACTTCAGGGGCATCAGCTTGCCCCCGAAGGCGACTGGAAAACATGGGTAATTCTGGGGGGTCGCGGGGCGGGCAAGACGCGTGCCGGGGCCGAATGGGTGCGCAGTCAGGTCGAGGGCGCGATGCCGTGGGACGTGGGGCGCTGTCGGCGTGTGGCGCTGATCGGGGAGACGATCGAGCAGGCGCGGGAGGTCATGGTGTTCGGGGATTCCGGCATTCTGGCATCTTCGCCACCGGACCGGCGACCTAAGTGGGAGGCCTCACGCAAACGGTTGGTGTGGCCGAACGGGGCAGTGGCGGAAATATATTCGGCGTCAAATCCGGAGAGTTTACGCGGCCCTCAGTTTGACGCCGCGTGGTCGGATGAGTTGGCGAAGTGGAAGCTAGGGCAGGATGCGTGGGACATGTTGCAGTTCGGTTTGCGATTGGGGGAGGAACCCCGGCAGGTGGTTACGACCACGCCGCGGCCATCGCGTTTGTTGGCGGATTTGTTAGCGGATGCGCGGACGGTTCGAACATCGGCACCCACCGACGCAAATGCGGCCAATCTGGCGGATAGTTTTCTGGATTATGTTTCGGCGAAATATGGCGGGACGCGTTTGGGACGGCAGGAGCTACAGGGGGAGATTTTGACGGATGTCGATGGGGCGCTCTGGTCATTCGAAGGATTGGACAAGGCGCGCGCCGAGGTGCCGCAACTGGACCGGATTGTCGTGGCGGTTGATCCGCCGGTGACGGGCGGCCCCAAGGCCGACGAATGCGGGATCATTGTGGCGGGTGTTCAGACGCAGGGGGCGTCGCAGGAATGGCGGGCCTTTGTTCTGGAGGATGCTTCGGTTTCAGGTTCGCCGCAGGTTTGGGCGCAACGAGCGGTGGATAAGGTTCGCGAATACGGTGCGGACCGGCTGGTCGCCGAGGTCAATCAAGGTGGCGAGTTGGTTGAATCGCTGGTGCGCTCGATCGATCCGCTGGTGCCCTATCGGGCGGTGCGTGCGTCTCGTGGCAAGGCGGCGCGGGCAGAACCGGTGGCGGCGCTTTACGAACAAGGGCGCGTCAAGCACTGCGGCAGTTTTGCGGAGCTGGAGGATCAGCTGTGCACGATGACTGTTTCCGGGTTTACGGGCAAAGGTAGTCCGGATCGGCTGGACGCACTGGTCTGGGCGATTACTGATCTGATGATTGTGCCGGCGCTGATGTTTCAGCGGCCGCGGGTACGAAGACTTTAACTTTAATAAGGGAGCATAACTTAATGGTTTTGCAGCTTTTCAAGACTAATAAAGGTGCGGAGGAGGTTAAGGCTTCGGCGGCGGCTCCGATGATTGCATTTCACGGCTCCGGGCGCGTGGCATGGTCGGCGCGTGACACCGGTAGCCTAACGCGCACGGGGTTTGTCGGTAATCCGGTGGGGTTTCGATGTGTGAAGATGATCGCCGAAGCAGCGGCGGCTGTGCCTTTTCTGTTGCAAGATGCCGAGCGCAGATACGAAACCCACCCAATGCTGGCCTTAATGGTGCAGCCAAATCAGGCGCAGGGGACTGCGGCGTTGCTAGAAGCTTTCTATGGTCAGTTCTTGTTGTCTGGGGACGGGTACTTCGAGGCGGCAGGCGAGGATGGACCGCGCGAGTTGCATGTTCTGCGCTCGGACCGGATGTCGGTGGTTCCGGGGGCAGACGGTTGGCCGGTGGCGTATGAGTACAAGGTTGGTTCGCGAAAGCACCAGTTTGACATGCGGCAGGATTTT
>Ga0209345_10005608_pt1 | contig 11592 bp, 12 predicted proteins | sample Cruoilmetagenom7_FD_187294 | JGI IMG/M metagenome (GOLD analysis project Ga0209345, IMG submission 187294) | Oil polluted marine microbial communities from Coal Oil Point, Santa Barbara, California, USA - Sample 7 (SPAdes) (version 2) | ecosystem: Environmental > Aquatic > Marine > Oil seeps ...
AATGTATTCCCTCCTAACGCTTTTAAACTTCTTTTTCCACCCCCTAATTTGTCACCTTGACGATACATGTCGTACTTAGCCTCGAAAGGTTTGATAACAAATTCTTGTTCATTTGCATTCACAATTGAACAAGTAAATAAAAGGGCGAAACTTAGTATAAAAACGTTAAGACGATTAATCATCGTTGGCATATCCTTGCTCTGGCAGCAAATTATTATCTAGCAATGCTGAAAACGTATTCGATTTTTGTTCCATGGTCAATCTATCTTCGCACATCCATTTAACCACCATTGGGTAAATTTGATGTTCTTGATAGTGCACACGTTGCGATAAGGAGTCTATGTCATCATCTTCAAACACAGGAACTTTAGCTTGTAATATTACAGGCCCACCATCTAACTCTTCTGTAACAAAATGAACGCTACATCCATGTTCTTGATCTTTTGCATCAATAGCACGTTGATGGGTATCTAAACCTTGATATTTAGGTAATAAAGAAGGATGTATGTTGATTAATTTGCCCGCGTAATGGGATACAAAGTCCGCAGTTAAAATACGCATAAATCCAGCAAGTACTACAACTTTAGGTTGATATTGATCGATAATACTAACTAAAGATTGATCATAATCATCACGAGAATCAAACTCTTTATGACTTAATACATGTGTTGGAATATTTGACTTAGCAGCACGTTCTAATCCGTAAACCCCGGCTTTATTCGATACAACTGCACTTATTTGGCCGTTAATTTTATTGTTTTCACAGGCATCAATAATGGCTTGTAAATTAGTGCCACTGCCGGAAATTAAAACAACAATAGAGGCTTTAGAAGCAGAAGGCGCGATTGCGCCTTCGTTATCAGACGAAAGAGTCTTAACAGGTTGAGTCACTGGTTATACTCCAGAGATTTCTACTTGTTCTTCACCGTCAGCAGCTTGTTGGATTTCGCCAATGTGCCAAGCATTTTCGCCTGCGTCTTTAAGAATTTGAATACTTGATTCTAAATCAGCACTATCTACAGCAATCACCATACCTACACCACAGTTAAAGGTACGATACATTTCATGTGTTTCAATGTTGCCGTTTTCTTGTAACCAGTTAAATACCGCAGGCCACTGCCAAGAGTCACCATTACAAACGGCTTTAGTATTGGCCGGTAATACACGCGGGATATTTTCCCAGAAACCACCACCTGTGATATGAGACAGAGCATGTACATCAACACTTTTAAGCAGTTTTAATACGGATTTTACGTATATTTTAGTCGGTTCCATTAACTGATCAGCTAATACTTTACCTTCATATTCTGCAGATAAGTCTGCACCAGAAACTTCAATAACTTTACGAATAAGTGAATAGCCATTTGAGTGAGGGCCTGATGAACCTAACGCGATTAATTGATCACCTGGTTTCACTTTAGTGCCGTCGATAACTTTTGCTTTTTCTACTACACCAACACAGAATCCTGCTAAGTCGTAATCATCACCTTCGTACATGCCTGGCATTTCAGCAGTTTCACCACCAATTAATGCGCAGTTTGACATCACACAACCGTCGGCAATACCACTAACCACATCAGCAGCGACATCAACATTAAGTTTACCTGTTGCGTAGTAGTCTAAAAAGAATAGTGGCTCAGCACCTTGAACGATGAGATCATTTACACACATTGCAACTAAGTCGATGCCTACTGTGTCGTGCTTTTTCAAATCAATAGCTAAACGTAATTTTGTACCAACACCGTCATTGCCGGCTACCAATAGTGGCTCGTCGTAACCTTTAGGGATTTGACATAAACCACCAAAACCACCAAGTCCGCCCATAACTTCTGGACGAGTGGTGCGTTTTACCGCACCTTTAATTCGTTCGACTAACAGGTTTCCTGCATCGATGTCTACACCAGCGTCTTTGTAGCTTAAAGATTGATTATCGCTCAACGTTATTTCCTCAAATGTGGGGGTGATATCTAACTGAACTTGAATTTATGATGCCAAATTAGATATATAGACTAAACGGGCGGCATTTTATAACAAATTGGGGCAATATATAACCAAGAATTGTTATTTATATTGCTCTAAAATTAAATTTTTCAGTAATGTAGCGCCGGGGCCGAGTTTTATCGGATCTGGAATGATTAATTGGGTGATTATTGAACGCGTTTTTTGAGTGGTTAGCGGCACTTCCACTAATTCATGTTGAGCACCCGTTGCTTTAATAAAGTGCGTCGGGATCCAACAGAAACCTTGATTTCGTTTTAACAGGTCGATTGCGTGATAAAAATTAGTCACAGTCCAGCGTTGTTCTGCTTTTAACCAATTTGTATCGGCCTGTGGAGTTTTACCTGTATCACTAATTACTATTTGTAATTCATGTTCAAGTTCATTTAATGACACTTGTTTTCTGGATGCTAACTTGTGTCCTTTACCGCAATAACAAACAAAATTAACTTGTTCTAAACGGTCGCCATAATACCCTTCAGGTGGGATTGCGCCTATTACTAAGTCTGCGGTTTTGTTTAGTATGCTGTCGTTGGTGCCTGTGATAACTTGGTCCGTAATACGAATCCTTGTGCCTCTGCTTTCAGGATAAAATTGTTCTAACGCAGAATAGAGTTTTTGTTTGGGATAAATGATCTCTGTGGTGATCTTTATTTCTGTTTCCCAGCCCATTGTCATGTTATCAGCAAGCTGTTCCATGTCTTCAATGTTTTGAGTAAGGGTTCTTGAACGCCTTAACATCACATTCCCGGCATCAGTTAAAAAGGCTTTTCGGCCTTTAACTTCGAGTAATTGGACACCTAAAGTAGATTGTAATTTAGTGACGGCATGGTTAAGACTAGATTGACTTTTATTTAATGCAGTAGCAGCTTGTGCATACCCTCCAAAATCAACAACCGCTTGTAATATACGCCATTGTTCAATTGTTGTTTTGGGACGATAACTTGGCATATTAGTTATTGGCTATAAATATGGCACGAAGGGGAGCAGGGTAACCTTCAATGGTTTTAGTTGGATCGTTCGGATCTAAAAAATCTTCTAACGATTCAGTATCTATCCATTCGGTTTTACGTTGTTCATCCAATGTGGTTTGGTCAATGTTAACTAAACGTACATTTTTAAAACCAACTTTCTCTAACCACTTAGTTAATGCTTGGGCGCTTGGGATAAACCAAACATTACGCATTTTTGCGTATCTGTCTTGTGGCACTAAAACGGTATTTTCGTCACCTTCAATAATAAGCGTTTCTAATACCAATTCGCCACCAGGAGCCAATTGTCTTTTTAATTGCTGTAAAAAATCCATTGGTGATTTGCGGTGATACAGCACGCCCATAGAGAATACGGTATCAAAGGTTTTCAATTCTGGTAGATCGTCTATACCAAGTGGTAACAAGTTTACCTCTGGATTTTGCATAAAGTGTTGCACAGCCCAAAATTGAGCTAAGAATAATTGTGTCGGGTCAATGCCCACGACAAACTTGGCACCAGCCCCTTTCATTCGCCATAAGTGATATCCACTGCCACAGCCAACATCTAATACATATCTGCCCGTTAAATCTGAGATATGAGGAATTAAACGATCCCATTTAAAATCTGAACGCCACTCGGTATCAACATGAATACCATGTAGGTGATAAGGACCTTTACGCCACGGTTTCATTTGCATCAAATGGTGAGTGGTTTTTTTCTGTAGACCTTGACTCATCGTGTCGGTGGAACCAACGGAAACAGAGCTTTCAATATTAATATCTGACGGGACTACTTGTGGTAATAGTTCTATGTTTTTAACCCAATCTTTAAACTCACCATGCAGAGAATCTCGATACCAAGTGTTTAATTGGTTTGGTAATACATCTAACCAATGGGCAAGTTTGTTGTTGGCGATAACACTATAAAAGGTATTAAAAAAATGGGTCATAAATAGTCTTTAGATCTCTCGTTATTACTTGATGGCGATAAATGAAGCAAAGTTAAAGCACTGAAACCATATAGAATGTTGTTTGAAACCAGCCGTTGCTAGTCGCTCTATATGCATTTGCTCAGTGTCTATTTTCATTACATTTTCTATGGCGCTACGCTTTTGGCTAATTTCTAATTCACTGTAACCATTTGCCCGCTTAAAGTCTAAATGTAGGTCATTAATCGCATTGTTAATTCCGGTATTTTCCCAACGCAGTTTTTCAGAAACAATCAAAATACCACCAGGTAATAAACTGTCGTAAATCTTTTGTACTAATGCTGCACGTTGTTCAGGCTCGATAAACTGCATAGTAAAGTTCATTACTACGACAGAAGCATTTACTAAAGGATAGTTTTGTATGTCGCCTAGCTCAATTGAGACTGGTACGTCAGACACATATGCTTTTATATGCAGTCGACACTTGTCGACCATAGCTTGGGAGTTATCAATACCGACAATTTGACAGTTTGGTTTAGTAACCGATTTTCGCATAGATAAGGTTGCGGCACCTAACGAACAGCCTAAGTCGTAGATATTACTATCCGCCTGATGAAACTGTTCACATAACTTACCAATCGTACTGACAATAGTGGCATAACCTGGAACACTTCTTTGGATCATATCCGGGAAAACTTCTACAACGGATTTATCAAAAGTGAAGTCGTCAACTTGTTTATGTGGCTGTGAATATATCTCGTCACGCATACGAAGGTACTTTTTTACAAACAGAATTAATGGCCTATTTTATCTTAAATTGTGAATAACTGGCTATGAATTTGTTGAGTTTCTTTTTCCCGATAAAACACAGCTTATTAAATGACTCGATAGAAAAACAGATTTGAAACTAGGTGGTTGTGCTGATCGATTGATAAAGTTAGTGAGAAATACTTCTACTTTAAGCGGTGACTTTATCGCTCAAGTCTTTATAATAAGCGCCATTTTATTGGATGTTCACCATTAAGTGTGGTCATCTTTTGTACAGATTAATTACAGCATAGGTAGATAAATGCGTTCTCATTATTGTGGTCAGCTTAATAAAAGCTTAGAAGGTCAAGAAGTTACTTTGTGTGGTTGGGTGAATAAACGCCGTGATCTTGGTGGTTTAATATTTATAGATATGCGTGACCGTGAAGGGATTGTACAAGCGGTTATCGACCCAGATGAAAAAGCAATTTTTGAACCAGCTAATAAATTACGTAATGAATTTTGCATAAAATTAACCGGTATCGTTCGTGCTCGTCCAGACAGCCAAATTAATAAAGATATGGCGACGGGTGAAATTGAATTGTATGTAAAAGATTTAGAAATTCTAAACGCATCTGCTCCAGTACCTTTGGACTTCAACCAAGATAACTCTGAAGAACAACGTTTAAAATACCGTTATTTAGACTTACGTCGTCCAGTAATGAACGAGCGTTTACAGTTCCGTTCTAAAGTTACGAGTGCTGTAAGACGTTATATGGATGATCACGGCTTTTTGGATATTGAAACGCCAATACTAACTAAAGCAACGCCAGAAGGCGCACGTGATTATTTAGTACCTAGTCGTACGCACAAAGGTCAATTTTTTGCGTTACCGCAATCACCTCAGCTATTTAAGCAGCTATTAATGGTGGCGGGTTTTGACCGTTATTATCAAATTGTTAAATGTTTCCGTGATGAAGATTTACGTGCTGACCGTCAGCCTGAATTCACGCAAATAGATATTGAAACTACCTTTATGTCTGGCAAAGAAGTCATGGGCATGACTGAAGGCATGGTTAAGTCGGTATTTAAAGAATTGTTAGATGTTGATTTAGGTGAATTCCCGTCAATGACCTACTTAGAAGCAATGACGCGTTTTGGTTCTGACAAACCTGATTTACGTAACCCGTTAGAATTAACAGACGTTGCTGATTTATTAAAAGACGTAGACTTTAAAGTATTTAGTGGTCCTGCTAACGATGAAAAAGGTCGTGTTGCGGTAATTAAAGTACCAACGGGTGCTTCTTTGTCTCGTAAGCAAATTGATGACTATGCAGCATACGCTGGTAAATATGGCGCTAAAGGTTTAGCTTGGATCAAAGTAAATCAAGCTAACAATGGCCTTGAGGGTTTACAATCTCCAATCCTTAAATTCTTATCTGAAGATGTGGCGAAAGCTATTGTCGAAAGAACGGGCGCTCAAGATGGCGACATCTTATTGTTTGGTTCTGACACTTATAATGTGGTTACTGATTCATTAGGTGCATTACGTTTGAAACTCGGTGAAGATTTTGGCTTAGTTGAAGACAAATGGGCACCATTGTGGGTTGTTGACTTCCCAATGTTTGAAGAATTAGAAGGCGGTGCATTAACACCGCTTCATCACCCGTTTACGGCACCAAGTAATATGACTCCAGAAGAGTTAGCTGCTAACCCAGCAACGGCATTATCTGATGCTTATGACATGGTATTAAACGGTTGTGAGCTAGGTGGTGGTTCTGTTCGTATCCATAAACAAGATATGCAAGCCCAAGTATTTAAAATTTTAGGCATTAGCGATGAAGAAGCTGAAGAGAAATTTGGTTTCTTATTAGAAGCATTACAATATGGTGCTCCACCACATGCTGGTTTAGCATTTGGTTTAGACCGTATGCTTATGTTAATGGTTGGCGCAGAGTCAATCCGTGATGTTATGGCATTCCCTAAAACTTCAACAGCGGCTTGTCCGTTAACATCAGCTCCAGGTTTTGCTAATCCAGCGGCATTAGAAGACTTAGGTATTAATGTAATTAAAAAAGCAGATTAACTGTTTAATTACATAACTAATTCATTAATTCAATTGGTATAATACAAAGCCAGTTATTTAGATATAACTGGCTTTGTTGTTTTTACACATGTGATAAGTTAATTTTGCAAAGGTTGCATATCAGTTCATGGCGAGTTTAAGGTAACAATGACAATAATTTTAGGTATCGATCCCGGCTCTCGAATTACAGGGTATGGGATTATTCAGCAGCAAGGTTCTAAATTTCATTACATTGGTAGTGGCTGTATTAGGACGCCGGATGCTGATTTGTCTATTAAACTGGATACGATTTTTGCAGGCGTATCAGAAATCATCAAACAATACACCCCTGACACTTTTGCCATTGAACAAGTGTTTATGGCACATAATCCAGATTCAGCATTAAAGTTAGGTCAAGCTCGTGGTAGTGCAATCGTTGCCGCCACTCAAGGTAAATTGCCTGTGTTTGAATATTCTGCAAGACAGATTAAACAAGCCGTTGTAGGCAGTGGTGCTGCGGATAAAAGCCAAGTTCAACATATGGTCCAGCAAATTCTTAAATTGGATGGTAAACCACAAGCGGATGCTGCAGATGCATTAGCTGTAGCGATTTGTCATGGTAATACTAATCAAAGTTTGATTAACATGGCAGGTGTTGCACGTAAAACGGTACGAGGGCGTTTACGAAGATAACAATAGATTCAGCGGCTTAATTGGGTTGATAACTTTTAAGGTACTCAGAAACAAACTGTTTTGCGTCTTCTAATTCATCAAACAACACATCGCTTAAAGGCTCTGTCACATTAATACTGTCCCTAAGCTTTTTTACTTGAGAAATGGCGATAGCTGATTTTAAAACATATGCAGATTTTACACAGCCTGCATTATGGAAGTTTTGGCCAACGATGAATAGCTCTTTTAATGCATCTGGCGTCGCGGCATCGGCTTGCTCTGAATAACTAACATATCCCCAATGTGGTGTTTTAATTTTAGTTAAAGCAACTTCGGAGGCTTTGATAAAGTAAGAGACTATTCCGCTGGAAATTGCCCCTTTAAACTGTGCGACCATAATATTATCTTCAATAGTGAGGCTAACACTTCCAAATTGGTTTTTATAAAAAAGCTCAGACATGATTCTCACTAAATATAATATTTTGCAGCTAGATAACAACTTGATTAATTATACATCAATAATATTCCGCGATAACTAAATCTTTTAGATTTACACTTTCAACTTTCCTGATAACTGGGTATATTTACAGTAATTGCGAATAAACAAAGATCAAACACATGATTGGACGATTAACCGGCGAAGTCGCTGAAAAACAAGCCCCTGATATACTGCTCGACGTAAACGGCGTAGGGTATGAAATTCAAATGCCATTAACTAGCTTTTATGAACTCCCTGATAAGGGCGGAAAAGCGACTATATACACGCATTTTGTGGTGCGTGAAGATGCACAGTTATTGTATGGATTTGCCTCTAAACAAGAACGCAGTTTATTTAGATTATTAATCAAAGCAAATGGGGTAGGCCCTAAGTTGGGATTAACAATTTTGTCTGGCTTAACCGCCGAGCAATTTGTTACTTGTGTTGAACACGATGACGTGACCACGCTTGTTAAATTGCCTGGTGTTGGTAAAAAAACCGCAGAACGTTTGTTAATTGAAATGCGAGATCGGATCAAAGCGTTGGATGTTTCTCCTGAATTTATGCCAAAAATGTCAATGGAATCATCTTTATTAAAAAGTAGTCATTCAGAATTTGATGATGCAGTTTCTGCTTTAAGCTCATTAGGGTATAGTTCGCAACAAGCAAATAAAGCAGTAAAATCCGTTTATGTTGAAGGTGAAGACAGTGAAATGTTGATCCGTAAAGCACTTAAGAATATGTTGTGATGCAATTAACAGTAGTAAAGGTTTCTAATGATTGATGCAGATAGGTTAGTGGGTGCAGAAGCCGTTCGGGAAGATGAAGTCATTGACCGAGCTATTCGTCCTAAATTACTCGAGGATTATCAAGGTCAACCTCATGTGAAAGATCAAATGTCGATCTTTATAGAAGCCGCGACCAAACGCTCAGAAGCACTTGATCACTTGTTAATATTTGGACCTCCTGGTTTAGGTAAAACGACATTAGCAAACATTGTGGCAAATGAATTAGGTGTGAGTATTAAAACCACCTCTGGACCAGTGTTAGAAAAAGCAGGTGATTTAGCAGCCTTGTTAACTAATTTAGATGAAAATGACGTTTTGTTTATTGATGAAATTCATCGTTTAAGTCCAGTTGTGGAAGAGATTTTATATCCTGCAATGGAAGACTATCAGCTAGATATCATGATAGGTGAAGGGCCTGCCGCACGTTCCATTAAATTAGACTTACCTCCTTTTACACTCATCGGTGCAACCACGCGAGCTGGCGCATTAACCTCTCCGTTAAGAGATAGGTTTGGTATTGTCCAACGATTAGAGTTTTATAAAATTGAAGACCTAGCAAACATCATCATGCGTTCGGCAAATGTACTTAATATGGAGATGTGCGAAGTGTCGGCGTTAGAAGTTGCTAAACGTGCTAGGGGAACTCCTCGTATTGCAAACCGTCTACTAAGGCGAGTAAGAGACTTTGCTGATGTAAAAAATGAGGGTGTGGTAACAGTAGAGATAGCTAAAGATGCACTTGAAATGGTCAATGTTGATAGCCAAGGTTTTGATTATATGGATAAAAAGTTATTACTTACCATGATTGAAAAATTTGATGGTGGACCGGTAGGATTAGATAACATTGCAGCCGCCATTGGAGAAGAACGTGACACCATTGAAGATGTAATAGAACCATATTTAATTCAACAAGGTTATTTACAACGTACACCAAGAGGCAGAATTGCATCACCTAGGGCTTATACTCATTTAGGTTTTGATTTACCAGACCGTGAAAGTTAAAGCGGTCTGAGTGTGTAAACACTGTTTAAGCTTAAGTTTAAGGCAAAAAAAACCCATTCAATAAGAATGGGTCAAAAGGAATAAATTCCAGGGAACATGAATAGAAGAAGTTACATAAATTAGTTACTTCGATTCTGAGTGGCTAGGCCGCCTCAGAAGATGCGAGCATTATAGAGACTAGAGTAAATACTTCAAACTAGAAAAATTGTTTTTTTGCATTACAAAAACTAATGTCAAATTGAGTGGGTTGTTCTATATAAGCAATGTATAAAGTAAAAAAATCAATTGTAGGCCTTTATTAATAGTGTGTTGAATTATTTGTTTAAATATTAAACGCGTTAGTAATACTAATAACAATTATATTTTTAAATAATGGTATTTACATTGAATGGATATTCAAAAATCAAAGTGTTTAACGGATATTTATGCATAAAATATTACTAAGTAGGAGTTAGGTTGAGCTTTCAATTTCCGATACGAGTGTATTACGAAGACACAGATGCTGGCGGTATTGTCTATCACGCCAATTATTTAAATTTCTGTGAAAGAGCGCGTACTGAATATTTACGGTATTTAGGTATTGAACAAGATAGATATCTTAAGCAGAATATAGCCTTTGTGGTCAAGACGATGGAAATTGACTTTCGTCACGCTGCAAGATTTAATGAAATGCTTACTGTTGAAACCAATATTGTCCGGCTAAAACGAGCAAGTGTTGAGTTTTTACAACAAGTGATAAATGAAAATGAGCAACTTGTTTTTGTCGCAAAAGTACAAGTTGCATGTATTAATTCTTCGGTTATGAAGCCTATGGCAATACCGGCAGATATTTTAGAGGTTTTACAAAGTGCAAGCTGATATAAGTTTTTTTGGATTGTTTTGGGAAGCAAGTTTTATTGTAAAGCTGGTGATGTTAACTTTATTAGGTTTATCTATCGCATCATGGGCTTTAATTTTTCAACGTAGAAATGTATTGGCAAACGCAGAAAAACAGTCTAAAGAATTTGAACAACGTTTTTGGTCAGGTGTTGATTTAGGCCGTTTGTATAGTGAAATTACCGCTAAAGCTAGTTCCACTGGTTTAGAGTCCCTATTTAAAGATGGATTTAAAGAGTTTGCACGCTTAAAGAAAAATAGCGTTGGTGGCGTTCAGGTTTATATGGAAGGCACACACAGAGCTATGCGTGTTCGCCTTTCAAAAGAAACCGAATCCCTTGAGAGTCATTTGAGTTTCTTGGCTACCGTCGGATCAATTAGCCCGTATATTGGTTTGTTTGGTACCGTTTGGGGGATCATGAATGCGTTTTTAGCATTAGGTCAAGTTCAACAAGCAACATTGAGTATGGTTGCACCAGGTATCGCTGAAGCTTTAATCGCGACGGCTATGGGACTATTTGCAGCTATACCATCAGTACTAGCTTATAACAGCTTTGCTCGTCGAGTTGAAATGTTAGAAACTAATTACATCAACTTTATCGAAGAATTCTCCAACCTTCTACATAGAGAAGTTACAGCAAACGTTGCGGTATAAATAAATTATGCAAATTATTCGAACTAAACGTAAACCTGTGGCCGAAATAAATGTTGTGCCATATATTGATGTTATGTTGGTGTTGTTGATCATATTTATGGTGACAGCACCATTGGTGACTCAAGGTGTCAAAGTCGACTTGCCAAAAGCGACAGCCGAACCTTTAGATCAAGATTCAAAACCACCTATGATTGCCTCTATTAATGCGAAAGGTGAATACTTTTTAGCAACAGGTAGTGATAAAAATGAACCTATGTCAGCAACCGATTTAGCTGTGGTGGTTGCTGCTCGCTTACAAGTTGATCCAGACACACCTGTTATTGTTAAAGCCGACCGTTCGATTGAATATAATTATGTGATTGAATTAATGACATTATTGCAAAGAGCGGGTGCCCCTTCGGTAGGATTAAT
>Ga0209345_10005609_pt1 | contig 11590 bp, 8 predicted proteins | sample Cruoilmetagenom7_FD_187294 | JGI IMG/M metagenome (GOLD analysis project Ga0209345, IMG submission 187294) | Oil polluted marine microbial communities from Coal Oil Point, Santa Barbara, California, USA - Sample 7 (SPAdes) (version 2) | ecosystem: Environmental > Aquatic > Marine > Oil seeps ...
CCGCCAAGCCAGCCGCACCGCGCGTGTGACAACACATCAAGAGACTGCTGCAAGCCCTTGAATGCATATATTATATGACGCTAATTAAAGCTGCGCTGGCGCTTGGGCATGCTGGTCAGCCGGGAAACAGGTCCGGCGGCAGCGTTCCGCTGGTAATCAGCCAGAGCAGCGCCGACACGGTCAACACGCTGCTGACGGTGGTGACCAGCACCGTGGCCGAGGCCCGCTCGACCCAAGTCGAATATTGCTGCGCGATTACGAACACGTTGGTGGCCGTCGGCAGGGATGCCAGCAACACTGCGGTGTAAACCCACACCGGATCGAAATTGCCCATGGCGCTCAGGCCGACATACATCATCACCGGATGCGCGATCAGTTTCATCGGTACGATATAGCCGAGCTCGACCGGCACGCGTTTGAGCGGCCTTAGCGCCAGCGTGACACCCATGGCAAACAGCGCGCAGGGGGCTGCCGCCTGTGCAAGATAGTCGATCAGGCGTCCGACAGGCACCGGCGGCACGAATTCCAGCCAGGCCGCCGCCACACCCACAACGGTCGCAAGGATGAAGGGGTGAAAGGCAATCTTGCGCGTCACTCCGAGTGCCAGCGCTCGCGCGCTGCGGTGATCCCCGCCGGCAAGCGCCATCATCATCGGTGCGATGGTGAAATGCATGATGTTCTCGAAACAGAAGATCAGCGCCACCGGAACCGCTGCCGGTTCGCCGAATGCGAGAATGGCGATGCCCGGGCCCATGTAGCCGATATTGCCATAGGCGCCTGCAAGTCCCTGCACCGTGGCCTCGCCGATCGGGGCGCGGCGGATCAGGATGCTAGCGGCAAACACCAGCGCGAACACCGTATAGGTCACCACCATGCTGGTCACGATGTAGTCCCAGCGCGCCAGCTGTTCGATCGGCGTGCGTGCCAGGAGCTTGAAAAACAGGGCCGGAAGCGAAACATATATGATGAAGGTGTTGAGCCAGCCCATCGCCTCGTGCGGCTGTTTGGTGATCCGGGCCGTAATGTAACCGAGCAGGATCAGGCCGAAAAACGGCAGCACAAGACCAGTGATTTCAGCCATACTTGTTACCTGCGAGAGCTGTTAATACAATGCTTCAGCCTTTGCAGGGGGTAGGTTCCCGACGCATCGTCGTCAAGGCCAAACAGTTGAACTCCTGGTCAAACTTCCCATGTAATTGACCAAAGGAAGAGAGACATGCAGGTCAAACAAGCCAAATTTCACATCGGTCAAATCGTCAAGCACCGGATTTTCCCGTTCCGCGGCGTCATATTCGATGTTGACCCGGTCTATGCCAATACCGAGGAATGGTGGAACGCCATTCCCGAGAACGTGCGACCGCGCAAGGACCAGCCGTTCTATCATCTGCTGGCCGAAAACAACGAGACTGAATATGTCGCCTACGTGTCGGAGCAGAACCTGCTGATCGATGACAGCGACCACCCGGTGCGTCATCCACAGTTGGCCGAGTTCTTTGAGGCTCAGGTCGATGGCACCTACAAGCCCAAGGAGCGGGTCAGCCACTGATCCCCGAGGGGCGCTGACAGCGTCGGCATGTACGAAGTGAAAAGGCCCGGATGCGATGGACGCATCCGGGCCTTTTCAGTTGAATTCTGAGGCAATCAGTTTTTCTTGGCTGCTGCCTGTGCTTCTTCCAGCTTCTTGCGGGCTTCATCGGCCTTCTTGGCCATTTCTTCCTGCAGCAGACGCTGGCGTTCCTGAAGCTCGGACTGGGCGATCGGGTCGCCGTCATAGGCCTGGGTGAAGCCTTCCAGCGTGATCTTCAGCGGGTTCGGCGTGCGCTGGTAGTTGATCGAAGTCAGAACCAGTTCGCCACCCTTCTTGAAAGACGCGACCATGGCGTCGGTCAGAGGCACTTCGGCAACGCAGGTTTCAGGCATGCAGATCGCATACTCCAGGCGCTGAGCCTGTCCGCCATCGACCTGCAGGTTGATGCCCGGCTGGATCATGCGGGCGGTCGGGACCGTTACCTGCATGATCATGCGGTTGACCTTGCCGGTCACCTTGATCAGGCCGACGGCTGTCAGCAGCTGACCTGTAGGGGCCGTGACAATGTTCTGCACGATGCAGACATCATTGTCTTCCTGTTTGGTGCAGGTCTTGTACCAGCCCTGGTTTGCACCCTGAGCGGAAGCAGTCGCCGGCATGAATGCGGCGGCGACGCCAACCGACATGAAAGATGCGAAAAGGGTCTTTGTGATGGCGTTCATTTGTTTCCATTACTCCTGAAATGCGGCCCCGGGGCAGCGAAGGGTTCGCGCGTACTCTGCGCCCTCATGTATATAGCGCGCCTTCTCGATTGAAAATGCGGCAACAGCAAGGCTTGTTTCGCGTTCCTGTTAACGCGTGGAGACGCCAATATCCAGCCCGGAGGGCGGCTTAGCTCAAAAAAATCGGCCCCTGCCCGGTCAATGGTGGTCTGTCTGGGCAGGCCCGTATATCCTCCGGACTTGGATTCGGCGGCATCGTCTCCCGCATCGTTGCTGCCTGTCAGACCTTGGAGAATGGACAATGAAACAATTGCTGGCGGCATTGACCGTGGTTGCAGGCGTTCTGACCGGCACGCTTGCAGGTGCGCGTGCCGAACCGGTCCATGCCATCGCCATGCACGGCGAACCTGCGCTCCCGGCCGACTTCACCCATCTGCCCTACGTCAATCCCGATGCGCCCAAGGGCGGCAAGGTAACCTATGGCGTCGTCGGCACATTCGACAGCGTCCGGCCCTTCATCGTCAGGAGCATGCGCACGACGGCCCGCGGGCTTGCAGACCCTGTCTTCGGCAATCTCGTCTACGAAACCCTGATGCAACGCTCCCAGGACGAACCCTTCACGCTTTATGGACTGCTGGCCGAGACGGTTGAGTGGGACGACGAGCGCAGCTTCATCCAGTACAACATCAATCCCGCCGCGCGCTGGTCTGACGGCGAACCGGTGACTGCCGATGACGTGATCTTCACCATGGAGCTGCTCAGGGACAAGGGGCGCCCGCCCTACTCCACCCGTCTCAACCGGGTCGCCAGCATGGAAAAGGTCGGCCCCCTCTCCGTGCGTTTCACCTTCAATGACAGTTCCAACCGGGAGTTTCCGCTGATCCTGTCACTCTCGCCGGTGCTGCCGAAACATGCCACCGATGTCGAAACCTTCGACCAGTCGACGCTGACGCCGGGGATCGGTTCCGGTCCTTATCTGGTCAGCGAAGTCAAACCCGGCGAGCGCATCACCTACACGCGCCGCGATGATTACTGGGCCAAAGACCTGCCAATCAAGCGCGGCATCGACAATTACGATCAGATCGCCATCGAGTACTTCCTCTCCGAAACGGCCCAGTTCGAGGCGTTCAAGAAGGGTGTCTTCGACGTCTATCCCGACGGCAGCGCCACCAACTGGTCACGCGGCTATGATTTCCCCGCCGTCACCTCGGGCGAGATAGTCCGCAAGGAATATGAAAGCCAGACGCCATCGGGCATGTACGGTTTTGTCTTCAACACGCGCAGGGCGCTGTTCGAGGATGTCCGGGTCCGCCGCGCGCTGACGATGCTTTTCGATTTCGAATGGGCCAACCGCAGCCTCTATGACAACACCTACAAGCGCACCCATTCGTTCTGGGACGGCTCGGAGCTGTCAAGCTACGGCAAGCCCGCAGATGCGCGTGAACGCGAGATCCTGGCCCCCTTCCCGGACGCTGTGTCCAAAGACATTCTGGAGGGAACCTGGGAGCTTCCGGTCACCGACGGCTCGGGCCGCGACCGCAAGGTTCAGCGCGCGGCGCTGACGCTGCTGCAGGAGGCGGGTTACCGGATCAAGGACGGCAAGCTGATCGACGCGAACGGCAGGCATTTCGCCTTTGACCTGATGACCCAGAACGAGGGGCAGGAAAAATTGGCGATTGCCTTCCAGCGCTCGCTCGCAGCGCTCGGTATCGATATGTCGATCCGCACGGTCGACGACGCGCAGTACCAGCAGCGCTCGCAGACCTTCGACTATGACATGATCATGAAGGCGTTTTCATCGTCGCTGTCGCCCGGCGCGGAACAGCTCAACCGCTGGGGATCGGCATCCCGCGACATTCAGGGATCGTTCAATTTTGCCGGCGCCGCCAGCCCGGCGATTGATGCCGCAATCGATGCGATGCTGAACGCCCGCACCGCTGATGATTTCCGCTCGTCGGTGCGCGCCTATGACCGTGTTTTGCTGTCCGGCCATTACGTGATTCCCGCCTTCCATCTCGGCAAATCCTGGGTTGCGCACCGCAGCCGGATCGCCGAACCGGAGGGCGAACCGCCGCTGTACGGCTATTATTTGCCGGCCTGGTGGGATACGACCGCCGCACGCTAAGATACTGACCTTGAAAACACCCGAAAGGTGATGTCATGACTGCTCCCACATTGACCATCGATGTTGTCTCCGATGTGATGTGCCCCTGGTGCTACATCGGCAAGCGCAGGCTTGAAGCCGCACTTGACGACGTCCGCGACGAGATTGATGTCGAGGTGCGCTGGCGGCCCTATCAGCTCGACCCGACATTGCCCAAGGAAGGCAAGGACCGGCAGCAATATCTCGAGGATAAGTTCGGCGGTGCCGCCGGTGCGGAACAGGCCTATGCCGCGGTTCGCCAGGCCGGTGCGGATGAAGACATCCCCTTTGCCTTCGACAAGATAAAGGTCTCCGCCAACACCCATGATGCCCACCGGCTGATCCGCTGGGCCAGTGCGCTGGGTCTGCCGGCGCAGCACCAGATGGTCGACTTGCTGTTCAAGGCCTATTTCGAGGACGGCAAGAGCCTCGGCGACGACAGCGTGCTGATCGAGGCCGCCGAACAGGTCGGCCTTGAAGCCCCGGTGGTCGAGCGGTTGCTCGCAGGCGACGCCGACCGCGATACCGTCAGCGCCGAAATCGACCAGGCGCGTCAGATGGGTGTCACCGGTGTGCCTTGCTTCATCATCGACACGCAGTATGCCGTTGTCGGCGCACAGTCAGCCGAGGCGCTGGCCGATGCAATGCGCAAGATCGTTGCCAGCCGGGCCAACGAGGCGGAAGCTCCGGCAAAGGACTGAGCCGCGCCTGCGGCACACTCACTCAAACGACGGTTCCTGTTCCGGACCCTGCTCGGGCAAGGTCCGGCAGATGGCGAGACCGCGCTTAACCCGCGGTCTCGTAACGTGCACGGCTGAGACTGATCACCGCCGATACGGCCGCGCACAGGCCGGCAAGCACCAGCGCGATTTTGGGCGCATGATCCAAAGGCACAAGCGCGAAGATGATCGACATCGAGATGGCACCCGTTGTCTGGCCCAGGAGCCGTGCGGTTCCCTGCATGGCACCTGCCGCACCGCTGCGGGCCTTCGGCGCCGACAGCAGCAATATGCGGTTGTTGGGCGTCTGGAAAAGACCGAAGCCGATACCGGCGAGCGTTGTGCCGATGAGGAAAGCAATGGCCTTTGCATCGGGCGGGCACAGGCCGGCAATCAGCAGTCCAGTCGCCAGCAGCGCGCCGCCCGACGCACACAGCCAAGCCGTCTTGATGCGATCGGCCAGCCGACCGGAAATCGGAGCCACGATGATCGTGGCGATGGGCCATGGCATCATGTAGAGCCCGGTCAGCGCCGGTGTCATTCCCATGGTGTGATGCAAGTAGAACGGAAGCGCGACATAGGCCAGCATCTGGCCGGTAAAGCAGGCAACCGAGGCGATGACGGCGACGCGAAAGCCGGGCTCGGCCAAGAGATCGGTCGGCACGATCGGTGCCGTTGTGTTGCGTTCGAGCCGCAGCAGTACAAACAGGCACAGGATCGAACTTCCGATCAGCACGGCGCCGCTGATGGGCGCGCTGGCAATCTGTTCCGCTCCTGAGAAGAACAGGATGAACATCGCCGTGTTGACCAGCAATGCACCAACATTGAGCCGCCGCTTCACGCCGTCCATGTTCCCCAGGAAACCACCAAGCAGCAGGATGACGGCTCCCAGCGGGATGTTGACGGCAAACAGCCAGGGCCAGCTCGCTACCGAAAGGATGGCTCCCGCCACACCTGGTCCCGCAGCCGCCGAAATCGCGATGGTCATGGCGTTGAAACCGATGATGGTTCCGAGCATCCGTTGTGGAACCGCAAAACGCAGGTTCATTGCCGCCAATGCCATGATGGCGCCGCCGCCCAATCCCTGGGCAAATCGCGCGGCCACCAGCACTGGCAGGCTTCCAGCCAGCGCACAGGCTGCCGATGCCAGGGTGAACAGCGCCACCCCGAAGAGGAAGACGCGCCGCGGCCCGTAGATCTCACCCAGCGCGCCGCAGGGCAGAAGTGCGACAAGCACGGCGAGCTGATAACTTGAGACCACCCAGACCGTATCGCTGGGATGCGCGCCGAGTGAAGTGGCGATCGACGGCAATGCGACATTGGCAATTGCGCCGTCAAGGACGACGAGAACGAGTGAAAGCAGCAGCACGGCAACAGCAAGCTGGCGCCGTGGCGAAGGCAGCCCGTCTTCGGTTGGCTCGAGAGGTGATGGCTGGGGCATTTCGTTCAATTCGTCTTCTGGTCAATCCAGCGATATCCGCACCTCACCGATTCCGCCAGATGCAGTGCTGGAATTTTGTCGTGGTGTCAGACACATGCGCTCACTGCAGCTGCGCCGAAACCGCGGCAGGCAGTCCGGAAAGAAATCCTTCAGGTCTTTTGTCTCAGGGTGATGCGCGTGAGCTCGGCCGGCCGGCCCAAGCGCAGGGCAAAGCCGGGCCAAAGCGCGGTGCCGTTGCTCACGTAAAGCTGCATCGAACCGACCTGGTAAAGCCCGGAAACAAAACCGTTGTTGGCGCGCGCCAGCAGCCGGTCCATGCCGCAGATCATCCCGCCGTGGGTATGACCGGAGAGTTGCAACGCCACACCTGCTTCCGCAGCTCGCCGCGCCTGCATCGGCTGATGGTCGAGCAGGATCACCGGCGTCGCGTCAGGCGCACCGTCGAGCGCCGCGGCAAGATCCGGAGCAGCATAACCGTTGTGTCCAGCCGACCGGTCAGGAACACCCGCGACCACCAGCTTGGCTGCACCGCGCTCGATGACGGCGTGGCTGTTGGCAAGCAACCGCATGTCCATGGCTTCGAAGTGTTCCATGAAGACGCCGGCGTCGAAGAAATATTCATGGTTGCCTGAAATGGCGTAAACGCCGTCACGGGCGGAAAGTCCGCGCAACGGTTCGACGTCGGCACGCCGGTGTTCGAGACTTCCGTCAATGAAGTCACCGGTGATGACAACAAGATCGGCATCAAGAGCGTTTGTCTTTGCCACCATGGCTTCGGTCCAGGCAGCCGGAAACAACCGGCTGATGTGCAGATCCGTCAATTGCACGAGCTTGTATCCGTCAAACGCGGGGTCAAGCCCCGGAATGGCGATCTCGATATCCTTGAGCGGCGGAACCATAATGGCCCGGTTCACACCGAACGATGCCAGGGCAAGGGCTGCCAAACCTGCCGCATAGCGCAGCTCCGGTGCGACGGCAGGGAAATTGCCGGTGAAAACCATCACCACAAGCGAGCCGGCATCCAGCGCTAGCTGGAACACGGCCAGTAGGAAGATGGCGCCAAACAGCACGTTGAAAGCAATCACCAGAGGTCTGGGAAACTCGGGCGCAAACACCGAGCCTGACGAAAGCCGGCTGAAAAAGTGGTATTGCGAGGCAATCAGCAGAACCAGCCCCAGCAGAACCTTCAGCGTCCAGGGCCAGGGCATCGGCAGGATGAAGCGGACAAGCACGATCAGCCAGAGAAATCCGGTCAAAATTCGAAGCATCACACGCGCCTTTGTTGAAGCGAGAAAACCTGCGCCAGCGGACGCCGCGCATGACCGGGAAAGGAGCCCAGCGCCGCCCTCACCCGCTCTTGCCCGCCAGTTCCGCGAGATGGGTCATCACGACGGCAGCGCCGTTGAGCCGCTTCTCCGGTGTCGGCAGGTCGCGGATGAACACCACGCTCTGGTCGGGCCGGATCTTGGCGAGATTGCCCTGCTTGGAAATGTGCTGGACCAGGCCGGCAGGATTGGGGAATTCCTTGTTGCGGAACTGTACCACCACGCCCTTCGGCCCGGCATCTAGTTTCTCGACATTGGCCTTGCGGCAAAGCGCCTTGATGAAGACGATCTTGAGCAGGTGCTGCACCTCTGTCGGCAAGGGTCCGAAACGGTCGATCATCTCGGCTCCGAAACCGTCGATATCGGTGACATCGGTGATTTCGCCCAGCCTGCGGTAAAGCCCAAGCCGCAAATGCAGATCCGGCACATAGTCTTCCGGGATCATCACCGGCGTGCCGACCGTGATCTGCGGCGACCAGCCGGTGTCGACCAGTTCGTTCTCGCCACGCACCTCGGCAACCGCCTCCTCCAGCATGTGCTGGTAGAGCTCGAAACCGACTTCCTTGATGTGGCCCGATTGCTCCTCGCCCAGCAGGTTGCCGGCACCGCGGATATCGAGATCGTGGCTTGCAAGCTGGAAGCCGGCGCCGAGCGTATCGAGCGATTGCAGCACCTTGAGCCGCTTGTCGGCCGTTGCGGTCAGCAGCTTGTTGACCGGCAACGTGAACAGCGCAAACGCCCGTACCTTGGACCGGCCGACGCGGCCACGAAGCTGGTAGAGCTGGGCCAGACCGAACATGTCGGCACGATGCACGATCAGCGTGTTGGCGGTTGGCACATCAAGACCCGATTCAACGATCGTCGTCGACAACAGCACGTCATACTGGCCGTCATAGAACGCGTTCATGATGTCATCGAGTTCGCCTGCCCCCATCTGGCCGTGGGCGACAGCGAATTTCAGTTCCGGCACATCCGAGCGCAGGAAGGCCGCCACATCCTCGAGATCCGCGAGCCGCGGACAGACGTAGAAACTCTGCCCGCCGCGATAGTGTTCGCGCATCAGCGTCTCGCGCACGGTGACGGGATCGAACGGTGAGATGAAGGTTCGCACCGCCATCCGGTCGACCGGCGGCGTGGTGATCAGCGACAATTCCCGCACGCCGGTCATCGCCAGTTGAAGCGTGCGCGGGATCGGGGTTGCCGAAAGCGTCAGCACATGCACGTCGCTCTTCAGCTCCTTGAGCCGTTCCTTGTGCTTGACCCCGAAATGCTGCTCCTCGTCGATGATCAGCAGACCCAGGTTGGCAAACTGGATCGACGAGCCGAGCAGCGCATGGGTGCCGACCACGATATCGGTCTTGCCCGTTGCCAGTTCCGCCTTGGTCAACGCCAGTTCCTTGGCGCCGACCAGCCGCGAAGCCTGGGCGATCCGGACCGGATAACCGCGCAACCGCTCGGTGAAGGTCTTGAAATGCTGCCGCGCCAAGAGCGTCGTCGGAACCACCACCGCCACCTGAACCCCGTTCATCGCAGCGATGAAGGCCGCGCGCAGTGCAACCTCGGTCTTGCCGAAGCCGACATCGCCGCAGACCAGCCGGTCCATCGGCTGCCCGGCCGCCAGATCGTCACGCACCCGCTCAATCGCCGCCATCTGGTCTTCGGTCTCGTCATAGGGAAAACGGGCGGAAAATTCGTCGTAAAGCCCCTCTGGGGCAGCCAGCGCCGGCGCAGAGCGCATATGCCGCTCCGCCGCAATGCGGATCAGCCCTTCGGCCATGTCCAGAAGCCGCTTTTTCAGCTTGGCCTTGCGCGATTGCCAGGCAACGCCGCCGAGCCTGTCGAGCTGAACTTCGGCGCTGTCCGATCCATAGCGGGTCAGAAGCTCGATGTTCTCGACCGGCAGGAACAGCTTGGCATCGCCGGCATAATGCAATTCAAGGCAGGCATGCGGCGCCCCGGCAGCCTCGATCGTGCGCAGGCCGATGAACTGGCCGATACCGTGTTCGGCGTGGACAACGTAATTGCCTTCGTCGAGCCCGGACACCTCGGAAATGTAGTCTGCACCGCGGCGCTTGCGCTTGGCGCGCCGCACCAGCCGGTCGCCGAGCACATCCTGCTCGCCGATGACGACGAGGTCATCGATTTCGTAGCCGCCCTCGATTGCGAGCACCGCGGCTGCGGCTTCACCGGGCTTGAGCTTGTCGAGTTCCGCGTGGCTGTTGACCCGGACCACGCGCTTGAGCCCATGCTCGTCGGTGACCTGCAACAACCGGTCGAGCGAGCCTTCGGTCCAGGCCGTGATCAGGACCTTGCGCCCCTCGGAGCGTTTGGCGCCGACATGCGCCACCAGTTTTTCAAACAGGTTGGTCCGGCCACCCTCTTCCGATTTGTCGGCCTCGGCATCTGCTGCCCAGCGCGGCCCTGTTCGGGTTGGAAGATCGATCACCCGGCGCGCCGAGTTTTCCGGTTCGTGGAATGGCGTCAGCCGTATCGCATTCGATGCCTCGAGCATTGCCACGAGATCCGGCGCGTCGAGATACAGAAGGTCCGGTTCAATTGCCTTGTACGGCGTGGCCTGGACACCACGGCCCTTTTCGATGCTTTGTGCAGCCTGCCGTGCCTCGTAATGGTCAACGATCTGCGCCCGGCGTTCGCTCGCGGCTTCGGCCAGCATGTGGTCGCTGGAAATCCGGAAACCGTCGAGATAGTCGAACACCGTCTGCATTTCGTCGTGAAACAGTGGCAGCCAGTGCTCCATGCCCGGGTAACGGCGACCTTCGCTGATGGCGACATAGAGCGCGTCATCGCGGGTTGCTGCCCCGAACATGGCGAGATAATTGGTGCGGAACCGGCTGATGGTTTCCGGCTCGAGCGTGACTTCGCTCATCGCGTTGAGTGCCAATTCCTTGGCCTGTCCGGTGGTGCGCTGCGACGCCGGATCGAAATACCTCACGCTTTCAAGCGTATCACCAAAGAAATCGAGCCGCACCGGCTCTTCCGCGCCGGGAACGAAGACATCGAGAATACCGCCACGGACGGCGTATTCTCCGACTTCGCGCACGGTATCCACCCGTTCGAAACCATTCTTGATCAGGCTGCCTGAGAGGTCTTCCATCTTCAGCCGGTTGCCGGCGCGGGCCGTGAAGCCGAGCCCGGAAACCACCGATCGGGAGGGAACCCGCTGCAGCATGGCGTTGACGGTGACCAGCAGGATCGCCGGATGCGGATTTTCCGAGAAATGCGCCAGCGACGACAGGGCAGCGAGCCTGCGGGCCGAAATGTCGGCGCCCGGCGACACCCGGTCATAGGGAAGGCAATCCCAGCCGGGCAAGGTCAGCACCGGGATGTCCGGCGCGAAAAACGCCAGGTTCTGCTCAAGATCGGCCATCCGCTGACCATCGGAAATGATGTGGGCCAGAGGTCCCGCAGACCGCGCCATCTCCGCCAGCGCCAGGGCTTCCATGCCCTGCGGCACGCCCGACAGAGTGACCGGCGTTACCGCGCCGGAGATCTCGGCAACCGGAATAACGGGTTTCATGGTTTGCTCGCAGGCCCTTCCGGCCCTGTTTCCTGCGGATCGAAATCCGGAACATAGGCCCGCATCCGGTCAAACAGGTCGGTGCGGAAGCGCTCCGGCGTTTCGGCTTCGCCGGTGACCCAGCGGAAAATGTCGGCATCCTCCTCGGCCATCAGCAATTCGGGCTGATCGAGT
>Ga0209345_10005610_pt1 | contig 11589 bp, 8 predicted proteins | sample Cruoilmetagenom7_FD_187294 | JGI IMG/M metagenome (GOLD analysis project Ga0209345, IMG submission 187294) | Oil polluted marine microbial communities from Coal Oil Point, Santa Barbara, California, USA - Sample 7 (SPAdes) (version 2) | ecosystem: Environmental > Aquatic > Marine > Oil seeps ...
GTTGAAGGCGTGCGGCGGCTGCGTACCTATGGCATGTCGCTGTTCGTGATCTCGACCAGTTGGGGGCAGTTCCTGATGTACGCCTTTATCGGTCTGGTGTTGTTTGTGTTGGCGGGCGATGGGCCTAACCAAACCCAGGTAATGACCGGATTTGCCCTGGTGTTTGTGTTTATGGTGACCCCCCTTGAAGGCTTGCTGATCAATATCCCGCGGATCAATATGGCGCGGGTAGCTGCTAGTCGAATTGATGACATCACACGCGAGATGCCCCAGGGGCAGGAGAGGCAGGTGTCACCTCAGGTGCCTGCTTTGCAGCGTCTCGAGTTGCGCGACGTCACCCATCAGTACTACCACGAGCAGAGCGATGACTTCTTTGAGTTGGGGCCGATTAATCTGAGTTTTACGCCGGGGGAAGTGGTTTTTCTGGTGGGGGGCAACGGTAGCGGTAAGACCACGCTGGCCAAAGTAGTGGTGGGGCTTTATCCGCCTGAAGGTGGCGAGGTATTGCTCAATGGCGAGCGGGTCGAAGCGGATAGCTGGGATGCCTACCGGCAGCTCTTCTCGGTGGTGTTCTCAGACTTCCATCTCTTTGAGCGCCTGTTAGAGGCTCCACGTGACGGTCTGGACGAGGAGGGTAATCGCCTGCTGGCCAAGTTGCACCTGCAGCACAAGGTGCGGGTTGAAAACGGTGCGTTCACCACCCAAGCACTCTCCCAGGGCCAGCGTAAGCGTCTGGCGCTGGTGGTGTCCTACCTTGAGGATCGGCCCTTCTTGGTGTTTGACGAGTGGGCGGCGGATCAGGATCCGTTATTCAAAGAGGTGTTTTACTGCGAGGTGTTGCCCGAGCTAAAACGCATGGGTAAAGCGGTGCTGGTCATCACCCACGATGACCGCTATTTCCACCTCGCAGATCGATTGGTGCGGCTAGAGAGTGGCAAGCTGTTGGCGCCAGAACAGCTAGATGGTGAGCAGCCGACTAGTGTGGAAGTGGAGGCAATCGAACCGTCGTAGGGTTGTTGAGCCAGGGACGGTTCAAGAGCTTTTAACCAAGGTCTCCACCTCAAAAGCTACAATCTGGCGCTGGGTGCTGGAAAACTCCACGCCGATCAGGTGTATGGGTTTGCTGGAGGCGCGGTGCTTATCGGCATAGCCCTTGTGTTTGATTTGCGTCAGCGCTTTACCTTCTGGCAGTTGTTCGACCACCTTAAACTCAAACAGGTAAATATGCCCACCAACGTCCACACTCATATCCACCTTGCCGTGGTGGCTGGCATCTTCCACCGTCACATCCAGCCCTAGAGCGGCAAAGTGGCTATAGAAGACACTGGCATAGTGGCCTTCATATTGGGCAATGGGATTGTTGCGGTACCAGTCGTGGGGGAGTCCTGCATAAAGGGCTTTGAGGTGAGCTTCCAAAGCAGCCAGATCATGGCGCTGAAAAATATCGAATAACGCCAGTTGATGGGTTTGTGCCTCGCTTGCGTTGATACCCAGTACCGGTAGCAATAAATCGTTGAGACTGCTTTCCACCTCTCGATTCGGAAAGCCTAGCGTATAGAGGCGATAGCCCAGCATGGGCTCCTGCACGTCCTTAATGGTGATATAACCCGTTTGAAAAAGTAGCCCTTCGGTGGTGATGTCATCCACATCAAAGCGCCCTAGCAGCTGCGCTTTTGCCTGTAAGGTCTCCAATCGAGGGGTAAATACTCCCCGCTGCTTGAGGATATCGACCAAAAACGTCGGCGTCGCAGACTCAAACCAGTATGGGCCGAACTCTTGTTCTTGGAACAGCAACAGTACATCGAAGGGATTGTAGACAGACGTAACCTCTCGGCCACCCCAACGATAGCCGTTATACCACTGTTTGATTTCCTGACGGTCTAACCCAGACAGTTCGGGTTCAAATACTGTATCAATGTCGTCATCGGTATAGCCACAAAGGGTCGCATAGTCGGGCGACAGGGTAATGTCGCGCAGATTGTTCAAGCCCGAAAACAGACTGACCTTGCTGAACTTGGAAACACCGGTAAGCAGCACAAAGTGCAAGTGCGGGTCGGCGTCTTTGATAACGCTGTAAAGGTTTTTCAGGCCCTCGCGTAGTTCTCGGGCGCGCTCCGACACCAGGATATTATCCAGAATCGGTTTGTCGTACTCATCGATCAGCACAACCACCCGCTGGCCGCTCTGCTGGTGGGCGGCGCGGATCAGGGCAGAAAATTCACCCGGTATATCGGTTTTATGATGCTGAGTAATGCCGAGCTGCTCGCGTTGAACCCTTAACTGCTCACGAATACGCTCGTCCAGCCCCTCACGGCTCTGCATCACTCCATCGGCAAAGCTAATACGAATCACCGGGTAGCGCTGCTGCCAGTCCCACCTATCATGAATATAGAGCCCTTCAAATAGCGCTTGGCGGCCTTCAAACAGGCAGCGCAGGGTATCCAGCAACAGGCTTTTGCCGAAGCGGCGCGGCCGCGATAGGAAATAGTATTTGTTCTGGTTAACCAAACGCTCGATATGCGGGGTTTTATCGACGTAGTAATAGTTGCCCTCGCGGATATCCGAGAACGTCTGAATCCCGATGGGTAACTTACGGCGGTGGGAATCCGTCACGGCGGTCTCCAGAGCAAAAAACAGCGATACGAATAGCAGTTTAGCATGCCCAGCGGCTTGGCGTGACGCGTACCACATCGCGGAGCAGCCTCGTCGGGTTGAGTATGTCTACCGAGGCAATATCCGGTAAGTTTGGGTGTAGATCATTGATCAAATCGACGAGTAGATCAGGCGGGTCGGCAAATAGCCGTATGGCGCTGTCAGCGCTTAAACATATCGTCCAGGCTAGCGGCGAACAGTACCTCTCACAATCAGTCTTTCAACTGATCATGGTCGGCTTGTAGCACTGCCATACTGACCACATCCTCGCGGTAACGATCCCGCAAGCGGTAGTGATAAGTATACATCCGTTCGGCAAAGGCGTCTTCTGGTTCGCCCTGGACTTCTGCGTGGATCAATACCCAGGTTTCCCTGCCCTCCCCAGTGCTGTCGTGGGCATATACCTTCAGCAGCTTATCGGCATAGCAGCGACCGGTATTGGTATCCGCGGTGATTTGCTGAAGCTCTTTATCCATGGGGGATACCCTTTCGACCAATCCACCTGCTGATCAATAGATGGGAACAGTAAAGCCAAAAAAACGGCAAAATAGCATCCCAGGGCGATTTTCCAAGGGCCTCCATGGTCGGTGGGACGCTGCTCGTCAGTCTCGCTCATCCGAGGGGCTCCTTACATTTTACTTAGGGACAGGAGAGGTGCTGACAATCAGCATAGCGACGATAGTGCAAACGACTAAGCTAGAGAGTAGGTGTCAACTGTTTGCTCTGAGGCTGCAAAATTGGCGGTTGTTGCGAACCGCGGTCGCAGTCCGAGTGACTGGGCGAGTCAGATCAATAGATCTGACCCTATTGATCTGGCTTTCCCGAGCTGTTATGGCCGATCAACCCGTAGATCTTGCCCTCTTTGAAACGGTGCTCCACAGAATGCAGCAGGCATTTGCCGTTGATCTCGAAACGAAAGTGGCACCCTTGACCTCGAACATGCTGGTTTCCTTGTGCAAGGAGTTTATCTTACAGGTAGTCGATCTCCATAGAGTAAACGAGAATCGTTGCTTCTCTCTCCCGTGCTTGACCTCCTTGCACTTCTCAACTCTGGGCTGATTCAATTACCCGCAGCTCGTTACCGATAGTCGATGCAGCGTTAGGTCATGCGTAGCATCGCGATAGCGGTGCGCATTAACGCCCTTGTGTAATGACCTCGGTCGCCGCCACCGCACGCTCGACGGCGCTGAAGGAGATGCGCTCCTGCTCCAGTCGCACCCGCGCGCCCAAACGGTCTGCGCGCAGTTCTTCGAACAGTGCCTGCTCGTCGGCGGTGAGCCTGGTGGGGTGGCCGGTGTAGCGCTTCTCCTCGGGTTCCTGGCCCCACAGGGGGTGGTGGCCCATCAGAGTGGGACGGTTCATCAGCAGGGAGCGGGCATGGGGCAAGCTGGCGCGCAGGCGGTTGAGGATGCCGAAGCCGTGGGTGTCGATGTCGCCCCAGTACCAGAGCGCGCTATCGTGCAGCCAGGGGATCTCTCTCAGCCTCTCCAGGCCATAGCCCAAGCCGAAGATCACCAGGCTGGCGGATGTCTCGGGGAAGGCCAGGCCGTTGGTGCGGTTCTCGGTGATAAACACACGCTGTACCGGCAGGCTCAGCCCGGCGAACTCCTCCGGCGGAACCGCGATATCGCGCAGGCCCTGAATGGACAGCGCCGGGTCGAGCAGACGGAAGCGGATCTGCGGCGCTTCCGTGCGCAGGCCATAGCGGCGCGCGAAGCCCTTAACGCCGCGGGCATCGCGGTGGATGGCGGTCGCCGGTAGCACCACATCCAGCAGCTCGGCGAGCAGGCCCCGGCGGGTTTCGATGAACTTGGTGTCGACGCCGGGAATGTCCAGTTGGCGCAGGTAGAGCCCTGGCCGCGGGTGGGCCAGGAACCACGCCAGTACGGCCAGCAGGCGGGGCCAGTCGTGGGCATGGCGGAGCACGGCGAGGGGGTGGCGCGCTATCCAATCCTGCAGTTCGAGGTGGTGGTGAAGCAGGGTGTCGGCCAGGGCCTGGAAGCGCTGGGCATCCTGCTGGCGACGGATCAGCTGCAGGGCCTGGGTTTCATCGGCGATGATCGCTGCCACCGGAATGGCGTTGCTGCCGTGAACCCGGTTGTTGACCTGCTGCCAGCGCAGCTCGTAGCCGTAGCCGCGTCTCTCCCGGCTCTGCTCCCGCAGCGCGTTCACCCAGTCCATCACCGCGCCGAAGCGCTCGGTGATGTCCCGGGCGCTGGGGCAGCGCAGGCGGATCTCCAGGGGGAACGGCGATTCGCCGGACACCCGGGCGGCGAGAAGGCGGCCACTGTCCCAGGCCTTTTCCACCTGCGCGCGGATGGTGGCAGGGGTGCTCCAGCTCATGACACGCTGATCATGCTGCGGGCGGCACGCTCGGCGCGATACTCCTCGATGCTGAGATTGCGCACCATGGAGTGCTGGCCGCCGTCGTTGTGCACATAGCCCACGTTGGCGACGAAGGGCTCGATGATATGGATCTTCTGCAGCGGGGTGATGATCAGCAGCTGCAGATTGAGCCGCTGGAACAGCTCCAGACCGTAGCGGGCGGACTCGTCGGAGCCGCGGCCGAAGGCTTCGTCGATGACCACGAAGCGGAATGAGCGCGAGCGCTGCTCACCCGCTTCAAGGCCGAACTGATAGGCCAGGCTGGCGGCCAGCACGGTGTAGGCGAGCTTCTCCTTCTGGCCACCGGACTTGCCGCCGGCATCGGTGTAGTGCTCGTGCTCGGCGTCGTCCTCTCGCCAGCGCTCCGAGGCGGAGAAGACGAACCAGTTGCGCACATCGGTCACCTTGCGTGTCCAGCGCTTGTCGAGCTCGGTCTGGCCCTCCCGCCCGCGCAGGCGCTCGATGATGGCTTTCACCTGCAGGAATTTGGCTTCGGAGTACTCCTCGGTTTCCGAGCCGGTCAGGGCCCCTTCGGTGCAGGCGCGCAGCTCCTCGCGGAACTCGCGTACCTCGGGATCCGGAGTCGGTTCGGCCTGCAGGCGGATATAGCGGTTGGGGTTGTAGTCGATGGCGTGCAGCGAGCGGTTGATGGTATCGATGCGCTCGCGGATCAGTTCGCGCTCCTGGTTGAGCTTGGCCTGGAAACCGGCCACCTCGCGGATGGTGTTCTCCTTGAGCAGCTTGCGGAAGTCCGCTTCGAAGCGCGGCAGGTCGTCGCTGACCAGTTGTTGGAGCATGCCGCGGTACTCGTCGCCGGCGGCGATGCTGACGTCCACCTCGCGGGTCTCCAGTGGCCACGCGGTCTGGTAGCTGCGCATGGCGTCGATGATGCGCTCGCCCAGGCGCTTGAGGCGTCTCTCCTCGGCGTCGATGCGCCCCTGCAGCCAGGTGCGCATCTCCCGCTCGGCATTGTCACAGGACTCCACGGTCAAGCGCCGCTCGGGCAGGGCCTCGGGGTGTAGCGCGTCGAGGCGGGGGAAGTCGTTTTCGCGCACCGTGGCGTCGGTGCGCTCCACCAGGGCTTCGGCCTCGGCCTGGGCGTCACCGGCCTGCTGGTACTTGAGTCGCGCGGTGGTGCTCTCGTCGCGCAGCCCGGTCAGACGCGTGCCCTGTGCCTTCAGTTCTGCTTCCAAGTCGCCGAGTTGCTGCTGTAACAGACGCAGCGTATCCGAGGTCGCCTCTAACGCCTGGCGCTCCTCCTCGAGGCGCTGGATGAGCAGTGTCGGGGTGTGCCAGTCCAGCTCCTGAAAATGGCGGTAGACATCGATCCGATGGAGCAGAGTGCCGCGGGTTTCCAGTTGCTTCTGGGTCTCTTGCGCCCGGCTCAGGGTGTCGGCCAGGTGCTGTAGCCGCTGTTGCAACTGATATTGCTGCTGCTCCAGGGCGGCGATCTTGGCCTCGTTGCTCCAGCCCAGCACGAAGCGGGCCCGGTCATTGATGGCGTGGCGGTCGTCCTTCTCGTGGCGCTCGCCTTTGGCCTTGATCTGGCCGCTGCGGGTGATGGCGCGCTGCTCGCGACGCAACTGCGCCAGGTCGTGGCAGCAGGCGTAGTCGAAGCGGCGGGCGAGCTCCTGTTCCAGCCAGGCGTAGAAGTCGGAGTCCGGTCGTACGGCGAGTTTGCGCACCAGGGAGTCCGGGTGCAGCTGCGGCAGGGCGGCGCCTTTCGGCTCGCGCACCCGGTAGTAGACCAGGCGGCCGCGCAGGTGGGTGCGGTCCACCCACTCCGCGACCTCCTGATAGTGCGCATCCGGCACCAGCAGCGACAGGCCGAAATTGTGTAGCACGCGCTCGATGGCGCCCTCCCAGTCGCGCTCTTCGTCACGTACCTGGATCAACTCGCCGGCAAAGGGCAGCGACTCGGCTGGCAGCCCGGTGCTCTCGCACAGCCTTTCGCGCAGTGCCAACATGGCGGCGGGGATGTTGGAGCGCCGCTGGCGCAGGGAGTCCAGCTCACGCTCGACCTCCTCGACACCCACGCGGCCATCGCGGAAGGCGACCGCCGCCTCGGTCACCGCGTTCTGGGCCTCGGCCTTGCGATCTTCCAGGGTATCGAGGGCTTGCTCCACCCGTTGCCGGTTATCCTGAAACACGGTTTCGTCGCCCAGCGGATCCAGCGCCAGGTGTTGGGTCAGCTCCTGGTACTCCTCGGCCCGCCGGCGGCGCTCATCGGCTCTCTCGCCCTGTTCCTTGATCTGCCGCTTGAGTTGCTCCAGGCGGTCGCCGCCGTTGTCGGCAATGGCCTGTTTCAGCTCGTCGCGCTTGGCCTGGTTCTGCTGTTGCTCGCTCTCCAGCGCCTCGATCCGGGTGGCCAGCCGCTCCAGCTCCCGTTCCAGCTTCTCCCGCCGCTGCTCCAGCAGTTGCGCCTTGATCCCGGCGAACCAGGGTTGCAGCGCCTCACGGCAGGCGGTGAGCTCCCGGGCCTGGTCACTGGCCTCGGCGTGGCGGTTCAGGTTGTCGACCAGCGGCCGCAGGGCATCGATCTGCGCCTTCGCCTTGAGCACCGCCTGGTGGGCGCGGTCAAGATCCTCGAAGTGGCGGATCAGGGCGTCGATGCGCTCCTCCACCGCGAAGGCCTCCAGCATATGCCCACGCACGAACTCGGTGAGATTGCCGACCGATTTCATGGAGACCGTCTGGTTGAACAGCTCCAGTGCCTGCTCGCTGTCGAGACCAAAGCGCCGGCGGAACGCCGCCCCATAGGGCGGGAAGTGGTCGAACAGCTCCAACTGGGGCAGCTGGCGCAGGCGTTTGCGCAGGGCATTGAGGTCGCTGCCGAAGTTGGCGAAGTCTTCGGTGATGGTCAGCGGCCGGTCGGCGACCACATAGCTGCGAGCGGGCTGCCCTTGGCTGTCGCGCAGCCAGAATACCTGGGCCAGGGTGACGTGCTGGTCGTAGCCGGCATGGTAGAACTGCGCGAGAATCACCGAGTAGCTATTGAAGTCGCGCAGGGCGACGGGCTTGGCGGCCAGGGCGCCATCGCCGCGCTCCGTCTTGTAGTAGCCAAGCACATAGGAGCGCAGGCTACGCTCGCGCTGTTCGGCGCCGGCAGCCTTGTTGTAGGTGATGCGCTGGGCTGGTACCAGCAGGGTAGTGATGGCATCCACCAGCGTCGACTTGCCGGAGCCGATGTCGCCGGTGAGCAGGCTGGTCTCGCCGCTCGGCGCCAGATGCCATACCCGCTGGTGAAAGGTGCCCCAGTTGTAGACCTCCAGGCGCTGGAGCCGAAACCCGGTGTGCGAGTCGTCGCCGGCGAAGTCGAACAGCGCGTTCTGCGGGTTATCCGTCATCTTTGTCATCCAGGTGCTGGCGGTAGTCTGCCAGGCGTTGGTCGAACTCGGCGAGCCACTGGGCGTCGACGAAGGCGGCGAGAATGCGGCGCACCTCGAAGCGTTCCTCCTGACCGCGCAGCCGGCGCAGGAACCCCAGCTCCACGACACGCTTGATATGGCCGTCCATGCGGTTCATCAGGCGCACTTCGTCACCGGTTTCGGGCAGGAACAGGCGCACCATGTCGGTGATCTGCTCACTGGAGAGAATCAGCCGCGGATCACCGCCGGTGGCGTCGTGCTCGGCCAGCTTCTTGCGCAGCAGTGCCAGCAGCAGGCTGACCGGATAGCTGAGCTGGCGGCGTGGTACCAGGCGGGGCAGCTCCTCCTCGCCCTCCTCGGCCGGGCGCTGGCGCAGGTAGGCGTAGCCCTCGGCTTCATCCAGAATCAGCTCCAGCCCGAATACGCCAGTATGGTCGCGTACCTGCGCCTGGAGTCGCAACAGATCCTGCCATGCCGCTGGCTGCTCGTCCCGGTAGAGGACGCCTTTGAACAGCAGGATCAGCACCGGAGAGAGCGCCGGTTCGCGCTCGTTGGCTGGGGTGCCGGTCTCGCTCATGGGTGGGCTCCCTGATGGCCACTGACGAAGATCACCGCGGGCAGAGTGGCGCGGCGCTGCTGACCCTGGTCATCGATCCAATACACGACCTGCTCCTGTGTCTCATCGACGAGGCCCAGCCCCTCCCCGGTGGCCAAGCTGAGCCAGGTCACCAGTTCCGCCAGCCCCTGCCGCAGCGGATGCCGCTGCAGCAGCGCCTCCAGGCTGATCTGGCGCTGGGTCTGCAGCGCCTGGCGTAGCCGGGCCCGCAGCCGCTCCTTGTCCACGTAAACCTGTTCGAACAGTGGGTCGGCGGTGATGTCCGCGGTTCCCTCCTCGAGCGGGGCCTGCTCGATACGCGGCTTGATGGGAGGGCTGAACAGCGGCCGATCCATGGGCAACTGGACGTCGGGGGCCGGTGCCTCCACGGCCATGAAAGGGGTGGTTGGTATGGCCTCGCGCACCGCCAGGGCGTGCTGCTCCAGCCCACGCAGCAAATCCATGATACGCCGGTTCTCCAGCCAGGCCTGGTCGTCCAGATAGCGTCGCAGCTGCTCGGAGAGCCGGGCCACGGTGCGCTGGGTCGCCTCCCCGGCGGTCAGCCAGTCGTAGTGGATGCGGCGCAGTCTCGGGTCGGGGTTCAGTTCAGCGACCGGCTTCAGCGCCAGGATCGACTCCAGCAGTTCGGTGAGCTCCTGCTGGCGGTCGGCGGACATCAGGAAGTCCCAGAAGGCACGAAAACTGCGGCCCTGGTCGGAATCGGTAATGGCATCACGCTGGCCGAGTACCTCCTCGAGTATCGCGGCCTTGCCGCCCTCCCAGGTGGCGATCCGCTCGCGTACCTGGCGGTCCAGGTCGCGAAAATTCTGCTCCACCTGGCGAAAGTCGGCGAGTAACGCCCGAGCCGTGTCGGTGGCCTGAAGAAAGCGCTCGCGTAGCCGCGTGGGATCCATAAACGCCATATGGCCGGCGCGAATCTCCTCAATCTTTGCGTCAATGGCGGCGCGGCGGCGGCTCAGTTCCGTAATTCGCGTCTCTGGATCCGTTTCGCTGTTCTGGGAGATGTCCCGCAGCAGATCGAAGACCAGCTTCAGCCGCGACTCAGCTCCCACGAAGGTGCGCTGTTCAAGCCCTGCCAGCCACTGCACGGCTTGCTCGACGGCAGGTACCAGATCGTAATGCGGCTCGTCCGAATCGGCGGGAAAATAGCGCCGCAGCCAGCCGCGCTCATCGCTGGCCCAGGTATTCAGATACTCCCGCGCGGGTTTGGGAAAGTGTCCTTCGCCCAGCCCCAGGCGAAGGTGGAACAGATAGTCTTCCAGCGTCGCCGCCAGCTCCTGTTCCGGCAGGCTGCGCACATTGGGCTCGATAAAACTGCGATGCACGAAGGCAATGATCAGCGGCGCGTGGTCGGCTAGCAGCAGCCGCCAAGCGGGATGGTATTTACGTAGACTGGCGAGGTAGTCGTAGTCCATGCGGTCGAATCATGCTCTGTGAATACCCACCCATGTCCAGGACGCACAGGGGGAACTAGGGAGCCTTGAACAGTTGGATTGAGATTCGTTGGATTATGCCTGACCTTAGGCCGCGCTTGCCACCCCAGCCAACCACGCAGCCGTTTGCGAGGGGATGAGTAGGCGGCAGTGTTGCGCTGTGCGCTACTCGAAAGCTGTGCGGCGGCTTTTTTCAACGCTTCACCGGCCCCTTGCCCCCACCATACGCGCCAGTACCCGGTCTTTGAGCCAGAAGCGGTGCATCAGCGCCATCGCGATATGGCCGATGACTAATCCACATAGCAGCCACGAGAGCGGGCCGTGAAGGAGCTCGGCGGGGGCGACCATCCAGGTGATGTCGCGTTCCGCTTCGGGTAGCAGCTCCATGCCATAAAAGCGCAGCGCTCCACCGCGGCCATACTGGCGCAAAATAGCGAAAGCGGGCAGCCACATTAGTAGCCCATAAAAGGTGATATGGACAAAGCGCGCCAAGCGTCCACCTAGCCCTGGCGTGTGGGGCGGGCGTTGTTTGCGATTTATCCATGCCCAGCCAAGGCGCGCCAGCGTCACGATCAGAATCATAAATCCTAATGAGCCGTGAGGCCCGATGCTCGCCAAGAACAGCGTGATAGCGTTTTCGCCCATTCCTCTCCAGGCCAGCAACACGGTAAATTGCAGCGTGACCAGCGCGGCGGTCAACCAGTGAAGTGTACGGCTGATCCGCCCATAGCAGTTGGGGCTGTCTCGCCAGCCAATAGGCGTTTGAGCTGGCTTGCTTGTGAGATCACTGTTTAATGCCGTGCTGTTTGCCATGCCTTTAACCATTGGCCTTGCCCTGGCGCCAGTAGCCCATGCTGGTGACGTACTGTTTGGGTAGCCCGCACTCGTTAACCAGGTAGCGGCGCAACTTCATGGCGACCTTGGTTTCAGCAGCTATCCAAGCGTAGAAGGGCGCGCTGTCATCCAGGGTGGCGGGTTCCCAGAGTGGGCCGTCCTCATCGTCGCTTTCGTCGTTGCTAGTGGCTGCCGTAGGCACGCCGCCTAGCGCTTGAATTTCCTTATGCAAATCAATATCGCGTACTGCTCTCATCAGCAGCTCACCGTGTTGGCAGCCGGGTTCAGCATCGCGGGCCAG